>JAEEGG010000397.1_pt1 | contig 154557 bp, 114 predicted proteins | sample 9134161 | NCBI WGS metagenome assembly JAEEGG01 (sample SAMN16246543, study PRJNA631951) | gut metagenome | biome: gut microbiome; feature: rumen; material: CR-attached | host: Bos | place: Iran: Karaj | collected 2018-10 | reverse complement strand
TCAATATGGTCTATTCAATGTTCGACCGTATCATCACTGGAGGAGCTGTTCCGGTCCAGGAGGAGCTTCTCCTCTCAGCTCCCGAGATCTTGAGGGCGGATTACTTCACCCAACGCAGGGAACTGGGGATAATTAATGTCGGTGGTGCCGGCTCTGTGAAAGTGGGAGAGGAGGAGTATCACCTCGACTTCAAGGAAGCTCTTTATGTTGGCCGTGGCGACCGCCATGTCACTTTTAAGAGCGACGACGCTGCCAAGCCGTCTCATTTCTATTTCTGCTCAGCTACAGCACACCGGGAGACCGGAGTCAAGAAAGTGACCAAGAAAGACGCCGTCGTCATGCACCTCGGAAGCCTTGAAGAGTCCAACGAGAGGATAATCAACCGTTTGCTCGTCAAAGAAGTCGTGCCCTGCTGCCAGCTACAGATGGGAATGACTGAACTTGCTCCCGGAAGTACTTGGAACACAATGCCAGCGCACACCCATGACCGCCGTATGGAGGTCTATTTCTATTTCGATCTTCCCGAGGATGCGGCCGTCTGCCACTTCATGGGAGAGCCGCAGGAGACCCGTCACATCTGGATGGCCAATGAGCAGGCCGTCATCTCGCCCCAATGGAGCATCCACTCCGCTTGCGCAACCCGTAACTACACATTCATCTGGGGAATGTGCGGAGAGAATGACGACTACAATGACATGGATTGGTGCGCCACTAAGGACTTGAGATAATGAGGAAATATATTCTTATGGCCGTTCTCGCCGCAATGGCGTTGACTGGCTGTCGAAAGACCGTTGAACCTAAAGTCATGGCCCGTACCGTCCCGGAGAGGGCTGACGACTTCGTGTTCGAGAATAACTTGATCGCCGGGCGCTTCTACGGCAAGGCTCTTGAGGGCAATCCAACCTCCCCTGGTTTGGATATATGGGTTAAACTCCCCGGAAAACTCGTCGCTGACGAATGGTATGCGAAAGCCTTGGAAGATGGCTCATATTACCATAAAGACCATGGCGGAAAAGACTGCTACAAGGTGGCCGTGAGCCTTGGTGGAGGCGCCTCTGTTCCGTTTATCGGCGAAGCTCTCTGCTGGCCGGAGACAAACTACCGCTCATGGGAAATCCTCGAGAGTTCTCCTGATAAGGTAGTATTCACTCTTGAATATCCAGCCTGGACAGTAGGAGATTATATCGGTGTCAGCCTCGATAAGAAAATAACCGTCAAGGCGGACTCTTATTTTATCGATGTTGAGGACACCTACTCTTTCCCTGGAGACAAGACATTGCCCATCGCCGTAGGATTCAAACTTCATGGGGAGCAGAATACTATCCACGATCAGCTTGAGGCAAGTGACCGGATAGCCATTTGGGAGAGAGCGTCTGACCAGAGTGTCGAACCAGAGGACGGTTTCATCGGAGTGGCCGTCGTCATGCCGGACGCCGATTCAGTCATCTTCTCAGAGAAGCTTGATCACGCCCTTCTCATAAAAGAGATTCCTTCCGGCGGAACCATCTCATATAGAGTAGGTTCCTGTTGGTCCAAAGGCGACATCAAAACACCATCAGCATGGTTCGATCTCGTAAGGAACCTTTAATAACGACAGATATGAGAAGATTGCTTTTTGTCTTGGCCGGAATCTTGGCCGGTTTATGCGCCTCGGCTCAGGGGCTGGTTCTTAGATATGATAAACCCGCAACCAGATTTGAGGAAGCCTTGCCGATAGGAAATGGCCACCTCGGAGCCACTGTGTCCGGCGGGGTAGCCGATGACCTTATCTGGCTCAATGAAGGCTCCTTGTGGGGTGGCTGTGCCAATCCCGACAACAATCCGGTTCCCAAAGGAGGCCCAGAGCTTCTCGCGGAGGTGAGGGCTCTTTTGGACAAAGAGGAATGGAAAGCCGCCGAAGAGAAGGTCAAGGGATTACAAGGAAAATACATCAATTCCTATCTCCCGATGGGAACCCTGCATCTGAGGCAGGATTTTGACCAGGATGTCTTGGTGTTTGACTATCATGGCAATAATGCCGCCCTTCCCGAGAACAAGAAAGCGGTTATCGATAATTATTGCCGCACTCTCGACCTGGACAACGCCATCACCAAGACATGCTTTGTCAATGACGGTGTGGAATACTCCCGAGAGATGTTCATCTCACATCCGGACCGGGTGATGGTAATCCATCTCACATCCTCAGAGAAGGGGAAACTGGAATTCGACCTCGACGGTGCCACAATGTGGGACGGCAGTTCTATCGAGAGTGTATCTTCCAATGAATATGTGGTCAAGGGCCAGGTTGGTTATTTCCAGGACACCAAATGGCAAGAGCCTTTTTCCCAATGGCAAGTCGGCCCTAACGGGGAAAGAGGTATGCGCTATCAGTTCAGGGTCAAGGTTGTGAAATGCGACGGCCAAGTATACACCACTCCTTTCATCCATGTTAGCGGAGCGAGCGACGTGGTGATCCTGGTCTCTGCCGCTACCAGTTTCAACGGCTTCGACAAGCGTCCCGACATCGAGGGAAGGGATGAGAACGCACTTGCGAAGTCTTTCATCAATGCCGCTGAAAATAAGTCTCTCGACGAGCTTCGTGACGCTCATGTGGCTGATTATCAGAAGCTCTTTTGTTCCGTTAAGCTGTCGCTCGGAAAAGCCGGAGGCGCTGCCGGGCTTAGGCCGTACTCAGCCGCAGCGGAGCGAGGATGGACTCGGCCGGGCTCGGACAGCGCTCCGGCCCAAAACGAACCGACGGCTGATCCGGCTCTCGAAGGCCTCACCACAGACGAACGTCTGAAAGCCTATGCGGCAGGAGCGGAGGATCTCTATCTTGAGACTTTATATTTCCAGTTCGGTCGTTATCTCCTCATATCATCCTCTCGCGAGGACAGCGAAGTGCCCTGCAATCTTCAGGGAATATGGTGCAAGGATCGTCACCCCGCCTGGGGCAGCGACCTCCACACCAACATCAACGTTCAGATGAATTACTGGCCTGCTGAGCCCCTGGGGTTGAGCCAATGTGCCCTGCCTCTCATGGAATTCATTAAAAACTGCTCTGTAGCCGGATATGAGGTGGTGAAGAACATGTACGGGATGAAGGGCTGGACAGTCCACCACAACAGTGACATCTGGTGCGCCGCAAACCCCGTCGGAGACAAGGCCGGAAGCCCTTCATGGGCCAATTATGTGATGGCTGGTCCATGGCTTTGCACCCATCTCTACGAGCACTATCTTTTTACAGGAGACAAGGAATTCCTAGTCCAGACTGCCTATCCCCTGCTTAAAGGTTCCGCCGAGTTCCTGATGGACTGGCTCATCGAGAAGGACGGGGAATATATAACCTCACCCTCAACCTCCCCTGAGAATGTATTCATCGACGACAAGGGCAACCACGGCCAAGTCACCATCGGATCCGGAATGGATTTGGAGATTTGCTGGGAGCTGTTCACAGACGTGATTGAGGCAAGTGAGAAACTGGGGCTTGATCCCGATCTCAGAAAGAAATGGATTCACTACCGCGACAACCTTCACCCGCTTCAGGTCGGTGCCGCCGGGAATCTTGTGGAGTGGTATAAAGACTGGCAAGACGCTGAGCCTCAGCATCGCCACGTTTCCCATCTGTTCGGCTTGCATCCAGGTCACGAGATATCCCCGTTAAAGACTCCCGCTCTTGCCAATGCGGCTATAAAGACCCTTGAGAGAAGAGGAGATGGTGGTACCGGTTGGAGCAAGGCATGGAAGATCTGCTTCTGGTCCAGGCTACTGGACGGTGATCACGCCTATAAGATGTACAGGGAACTTCTCAGCAAATCAACCCTGCCTAACCTTTGGGACACTCATCCGCCGTTCCAAATTGATGGTAATTTCGGGAGTATTGCCGGAATCGGAGAGATGCTCCTTCAAAGCCAAAACGGTGAGATTCATCTACTTCCGGCTCTTCCTTCAGCATGGAATGAAGGATCTGTCAAAGGCCTTCGCGCCCGTGGGGCTTATACGGTCGATATTGATTGGAAGGGCGGCAAGTTGGTCTCAGCGAAGATAGTCTCCGCCAAGTCAGGAAAAGCCACGATACGCACCTCTGTCCCTGTCAAGGTCAAGGGAGCTGGAGCTAAATCCCGTCGTGACGGAGCGTATTACCTGACCACAATGACTTTGAAGCCAGGTGTTGATTGCGTTCTCACGGCGAGATAAGCCGCAAGAAGAGTCCGTTAATAAAACATCAATTAATAAGTCCGGCCAGAACGATAGCCGCGACGGCTTCAACGATGACCGGGGTGCGGAGGGCGAAGCATACGTCATGACGACCAGGGACGTTGAGGTCAACAGTCTCGCCGGTCTTGATGTTTAGTGTTTTCTGAGTTTTGGCGATGCTGGAAGTGGGTTTAAAGGCCACTCGGAACACAATCGGCGCTCCGTTCGTGATCCCTCCATTCACTCCTCCCGCACCATTCTTCACGACTGCTTGCCGGGGCGCTGTCCGGGCCCGGCCGAGTCCATCCTCGCTTTGCTGCGGCTGAGTACGGCCTAAGCTCGGCAGCGCCCACGGCAGTAAGGCATCATTGTGCTCGGAGCCTTTCATGCGGGAGGCGGCGAAGCCGTCACCGAACTCGATACCACGGACACCTGGAATGGAGAATACGGCATGTGAGATCAGGGACTCGACAGAGTCGAAAAAAGGTTCGCCGAGGCCGGCGGGAACGCCATCGACATGACATTCCACGATTCCACCTAAAGAGTCGCCCTCTTTTGCTGTCGCATCAAGAAGAGAGGGCCATTTTGCCTTATCGGCCTCTCCGCCAATCTCAATAAGATCGGCCTTGAAAGAGAATCCGCACTGCTTCTTGGCGATGACTCCAGCGGCAACCAAAGGCAGGGTGAGTCTGCCGGAGAAATGACCTCCTCCACGTGGATCATTGAACCCATCCCATTTCACGGATGCGGTGTAATCCGCGTGCCCTGGGCGTGGCACATCTTTAAGCGCCTCGTAATCAACAGATCTTGTGTTATTATTTCTGAATATGACAGCGATCGGGGCGCCTGTCGTGTGTCCCTCGAAGACCCCGCTCAGGATTTCCGGCTCGTCTGACTCGACTCTCGGGGTAGTACCCTTGGCACCGCTCTTACGGCGAAGAATATCTCCCATTAAATCCTCTTTTGAGAGCGGCATCCCTGCCTTGACACCATCAATCACGGCACCTATGGCCTCTCCATGAGACTCTCCGAATATTTGCACCATGAAATTCCTGCCGAAAGTGTTCATATCGCTCAATGTTAAATCACAGAAGACAAAGATACTTATTTTAGTTATCTTTGCATAATGGAGAATTGACGATGGATCAAAGAGAAGAAGATAAGATAATTGAAGGGATCACCTCGCAGGAATACAAGGAAGGGTTTGTGACGGACATCCGTCAGGACTTCATCCCCAAAGGCCTTAATGAGGACATCATACGGACCATATCCTCTCTTAAGCAAGAACCCGGTTGGCTGCTGGAATTCCGCCTTGACGCTTTCCGGAAATGGCAGTCGATGAAGATGCCCACGTGGGGTCATCTTGATTTGCCAACTATTGATTTCCAAGACATTATATACTACGCCGCCCCTAAAAAAGACTCTGATAGGCCCAAGGAAATTGACCCGAAGCTTGAGGAGACTTTCGAGAAATTAGGCATTCCCGTACGAGAACGTGAGGCTCTCGCCGGAGTTGTGGCCGTGGATGCTGTCTTCGACTCCGTGTCGGTTGCCACCACATTCCGGGCTTCCCTTGCTGAGAAAGGAATCATATTCTGCAGTTTCTCAGAAGCCGTTAAGGAACATCCTGACCTGGTGCGCAAGTATCTGGCGAGTGTCGTGCCCGCCGGAGACAATTTCTATGCTGCCCTCAACTCGGCAGTGTTCAGCGACGGGAGTTTCTGCTACATTCCCAAGGGTGTCAAATGCCCGATGGACCTGTCGAGTTATTTCAGGATCAATGCGGCCGGAACGGGACAGTTTGAGAGGACTCTGATCGTGGCGGATGAGGGATCTTCGCTGAGCTACATGGAGGGCTGCACGGCCCCTATGAGAGATGAGAACCAGCTACATGCGGCTGTAGTGGAGATAGTGGTGGAGAAAAATGCTGATGTTAGATATTCAACGGTGCAAAACTGGTATCCTGGCGATGCCCAAGGCCGTGGAGGAATCCTTAATCTCGTGACTAAGAGGGGAATATGCAAGGGCAGCGGGGCACATCTAAGCTGGACTCAGGTTGAGACCGGATCCGCCATCACCTGGAAATATCCCTCGACAATTCTCAAGGGCGACTATTCAACTTCCGAATTCTATTCCGTGGCTGTCACCAACAACTACCAGCAGGCGGACACCGGAACCAAGATGATTCACATCGGACGGGGAACCAAAAGCCGGATCGTCAGCAAAGGAATCTCTGCCGGGCATAGTCAAAACAGCTACAGGGGTCTTGTGAGAATGAATCCCGGAGCGGTTGGCGCCAGGAATTATTCCCAGTGCGACAGTCTTCTGATAGGCTCGAAATGCGGGGCTCACACCTTCCCCGACATCCAGAGCCACAATCCCACCGCGATTGTCGAGCATGAGGCTACAACCTCAAAAATAAGCGAGGAACAGTTGTTTTATTGTAATCAAAGAGGTTTGGACGCCGAGGACGCCGTCGGGCTGATTGTGAATGGATATGCCCACGAGGTGCTTTCCCGCCTCCCGATGGAGTTCGCTGTGGAAGCGACCAAACTCCTCCAAGTCTCCCTCGAGGGTTCAGTAGGATAGTTTTATCATGAATATATTCGACATAAATAATATAGCGTTCACGATGGGTGGTACGGGAGTAAGCTGGCTGGAACTTGTCAGCGTCATCACCGGTCTGACCTGTGTCGTGATGGCCGGACGGAACAGCAAGTACAACTTCTGGGTCGGTTACTTGTACAACATCCTCTTGTTCATGCTTTTCTGGCAGAGACATCTGTATTCGGCGATGCTGCTTCAGCCAATAGCATTCAGCATAAACGCCTTCGGTCACTGGAGATGGACCCATCCAAAAGAAGATGAGAAGAGTTCCGCTGACTCCTCCGCATTGAAAGTCAGCCGCCTCGATATGAAAGGTTGGTGCGTGGCCTTGACCGTGGTGGTTGTGGCTGGGTTGATTTGGGGATATGTCCTCAGTAAACTCGGAACCTCCTGGTGGACAAAGACTTTCAGTCCTGACCCCACTCCTTGGCTGGATTCCTTCGTGCTGATGCTGACTCTTTTGGCCCAGTTCCTGTCCGCCCAGAAGAAATGGGACTGCTGGATTGTGTGGCTGGTGGTCAACGCCGCCAACATCACCCTGTACTTGAGCGCCGGACTGGTGTTTATGCCGATCGTGAGCGCCCTGTACCTGATTAACGGAATCTGGTCCCTCTGGACTTGGTTTAAACTGTATAGAGACGGTAAATAGTTAAGTATTAATAAGTTATATAATAATATATGGCATTTTTGAAGATAACCGGGCTTCATGCTGTTGTCGGTGACAAGGAGATTCTGAAGGGAATCGATCTCGAGGTCGGTAAGGGGGAAATCCACGCCGTCATGGGCCCAAACGGAGCCGGAAAAAGCACTCTGTCCGCTGTCCTTACCGGCAAGCCGGACTATGAGGTCACAGAGGGAAGCATAGAATTCATGGGACGGAACTTGCTGGAAATGAAACCGGAGGAAAGAGCCTGGGCTGGTATGTTCCTGTCTTTCCAGTATCCGGTTGAAATTCCCGGCGTGTCCATTACCAATTTCATGAAAACCGCCATAAACTCAAAGAGGGAGGCGCAGGGATTGGAGCCCATGAAAGGAGGAGAGTTCTTGAAGCTGATGAAAGAGAAGATGGCTCTGGTCCAGATGAAGCCGGAATTCGCCAAAAGAGAAGTCAATGTGGGCTTCTCCGGGGGCGAGAAAAAGCGTAACGAGATATTCCAGATGGCCATGCTGGATCCTGTTCTGGCGATTCTCGACGAGACCGACAGCGGCCTTGATGTGGACGCTCTGAAGATTGTGGCGGACGGAGTCAACGCCCTCCATACTCCTGAGAAATCCGCCATTGTTATCACTCACTATCAGAAGCTTCTGGAATATGTGCGCCCTGATGTCGTGCACATCCTGAAGGATGGAAAGATCGTGGCCGAGGGCGGAAAGGAACTGATCGACAAAATCGAGAGCGATGGATTCGAGCAATTCTAGAATATCTGCCGGACAGCAGCCCGAGCCCGGCCGCGTCCATTCTCGCTTCGCTGCGGCTGAGTACGGCCTAAGCTCGGCTGCCGCTCCGGCGGTGATTCTTGTTGATTCGTCTCGGCAAAGAGATTTCGTGGTCGGGGCCGGAGAGAAGCTGGATGTGACCTTTGTGGTTTTGCCTGGCACTTCCGCGGAAATACCTGTCAATGTGGATATCGTCGGACCAGGAGCGGTCGTGAACCTGAAAGGACTATACCTTAGTTCCGGTAAAGACCAAGTGTCATTCAACATCAACATGAGACACCATGCCGGCGGTAGTGTATCCCGGCAACTTTTCAATGGCTTGGCTTCTGGAGAAGCCAAATGTTCATTCTTCGGTAAGATTATCGTGGCTCAAGACGCCCAGAAGACCGAAGCTTATCAAGAAAACCACAATATAGTCCTCTCTGAGCAGGCTTTGGTTAACACGAAGCCCCAGCTTGAGATTTACGCCGACGATGTGAAATGCTCCCATGGCGCCACAGTCGGAAAGCTTAACGAGGATGAACAGTTCTACATGCGCTCCAGAGGCATCCCGGAAGATGAGGCCAAAGTACTGCAGATGATTTCTTTCGCAGCCCCGGTGCTCTCAGGCCTGGAGGACGAAATCTTAGCCACAAGAATAGAAAACGCTATCCGCTCACTTGCCATTTAGTTATGATTCTCCAGACCAATGTCAAACTTAATTTCGGGCTGAATGTGATCAGAAAGCGGCCCGACGGTTATCATGACATTGAGACATTATTTGTGCCCTGCGATGAGTTCGGAGACACATTGGAGGTCATCACCGGCGACGATTATAGCCGCACTTCAGCAAGCCTATTCTCCCGCTACGGCACCTCCCTTGATCCGGAGGGTCTGCCGGCCTTAGGCGATACTCAGCCGCAGCGGAGCGAGGATGGACTTCGCCGGGGCCGGACTGCCCCTCCGGAACTGAGTGGCAAATTGGCGCAAGGAATAAGCGAGGACGGAAAGTTGATGATCACCATAGCGAGGGAGGATGGGGTCGATTGGGAGCCGCTGAAAGACCTTTGCGCAAAGGCTTACTATCTTCTTGACAACGACTTCCACCTTCCACCAGTCAAATTATTCCTGGAGAAAAAGGCCCCTGTCGGAGCTGGACTTGGCGGCGGATCGGCTGACGCCGCATTTACCCTAAAAGCCCTGAATGAACTTTGCGCACTCGGGCTCAACAATGAGAAACTCTCTGAATATGCCTCAAAGCTCGGGAGCGATTGCGCTTTCTTCGTGTGGAACCGGCCGATGATCGGCACAGGGCGCGGAGAAATCTTGGAGCCGTTCGACCTCGACTTATCCGGCTATGTTGTCAAAGTTCTTGTTCCGGAAGGTGTCAGCGTCTCCACCGCTGAAGCCTACCGCGGCATCGTTCCCCGATGTTCAAACGACGAGGGTACTACTGCCCCGACGACCGTCTCGCTTCGCTCGACCCCACCGCTCGCTTCGCAAAGCGAAGCTCCGGTCCCCCCTCTTAGCGTGCCGAGGGTGGCAGCGGTCGCTGGAGCAGTAGTACCCCCGTCGGAGTTTAAGGCCGTCCTCCGGCGTCCGATTGAGGAATGGAAGGGGCTGCTGGTCAACGATTTCGAGAAGACAGTATTCAAATCGCACCCGGAACTCGAAGCTATCAAAAAGTCACTTTACGACAGCGGAGCGGTCTATGCCGCAATGTCCGGCTCCGGCTCCGCGATATTCGGGATATATAAAGAGTTATGATTAAACGGCCCTTATTTGCATTCGTAGTGGTGTCGCTGGCCGGGCGTTACATAACGGACAGGAAACTGAAATAACAGTGGAATAAAACGAAATCTATTATGAAATACTTTAAAATAGCGGCACTAGCCATTGCCTGGCTTATAGCTATCAGTTGTGGAAATAACTCTGGAAAAGTGATTTACGTTGGAGGAGCTGACGAGGGCAACGACCTCGTCAAACTCCTTAAGGAAGACCATTTCAAGGTAAGGGATAACGCTTCCGCCACAGCTGCCATCGACATGGCCAAGCCTGGATCAGCCGTTATCCTGGTGGCTGGAGACTATCCAGATACTCCAGTGGCACTTACTGAAAAAGACCTTTCCACTATCAAAGAAAAAGGACTAAAGGTATTCGCCGAGTTCGCGACTCTTCCCGGTCATAATTCCGAGATCAAAGAGATAAGCGTGGAAAGAGTAGTTGTCACCAAAGAGATCGGAGAAGAGCTGAAACCGATGGACCTTCTCACGATCAACAGGGCAGCTTATCTTGAGACTCAGGCGGCTGATCCAATCATGGTCATCGCCAGAGTAGCCGGATTCGACACGGCGGTGTATGGCTTGAAAGACACTCCCTACAGTCCACTGGTCTTCAAACAGGATGATAATCTCTGGATAAGCACTTCAAAATTAAGCGATTTCGCTCGCTTGAGACTTATTCCTGAAAGAAAATGGAAGCCCTTCTGGGAGACGATGATCTCCGATCTCGCCGGAAGAAAAGTGACATTCGACAGCTGGCCTACATTAATATCCCCGGCATATTCAAAGAATCAAAACCTCCCGGCATCTGCGAGAAAAGACGCTGTCGCCAAAGGTATAGAATGGTTCTTTAATGGCCACTTCCTAATCCATCCCGACTGGAAAGAGTCCTGGCTCATGAAATATATGGGCGATGGGACAATGCCTGTCGGACCGGAGCTTCCGGATGACGCCTCTGACGGTGACGGCTCCCTCGGCGTCCTTGAGGGACACTGCTCCGCGGTTTATAAAGACGGACGGCAAGCATATCGGTATTGGGTCAGAGACGACGTCCAGGGAGAATCCGCCATGGCCTTCGCAGTAGCTGGAGAACTACTTAATAATCAAGAATATAAGAAAATAGCGGAAAACATCTCGGACTATTCGTTCAAAGAGTTTAGAGATGGTCCGAGAAACGATCCCTCCAGCCCGACATACGGACTTCTCGGATGGGCATACACCCATAAATGGGTCTACTACGGAGACGACAACGCCAGATCCCTTCTCGGAACCATCATGACCTCGAAAATCATCGGTACCGACAAATGGGACCAAAAGATCACCGAGGCGATCGATGCCAACCTCAACACGACCGGCAAAAACGGATTCCGGGGACCGAGACTTCACGATCAGGACATCCAAAAGAACGGGCTCAAGTATTATCAGGACAGGGACATCATCAACCCCCACCCCCACTACGAGAGTTGGATCTGGGCTTGCTACCTCTGGCAATATGCCAACACCGGAGACCGTAAATACTTGGATCTCACCGAGAAAGCCATATCCCTGACCATGGCAGCATATCCCGACGGCTGGAGCTGGACAAACGGCATCCAGCAGGAGAGAGCGAGGATGCTGCTTCCCCTGGCTTGGCTCTATAGGGTTAGCCCCACCACTGAGCATAAGGAATGGATAGACAGGATCACAGCCGACTTGGCGAAGAACCAAGTCGAATGCGGAGCCATACGGGAAGAGCTTGGTGATCAGTCAAAAGGACAATACGGAGCTGAGAAGAGCAATGCCGATTACGGCCGGAGCGAGGCTCCACTGATCTTCAAGAACGGAGACCCCGTGGCCGACATGCTCTATACCAGTAATTTCGCTTTCTTTGCCCTCAACGAGGCCGCATGCGCTACAGGAGACCCCGAGATCAAGAAGATGGCGGAATCTCTCGGAGATTTCCTTATCAGAATCCAAGCTCGCAGCGATGAGCGCAAGAACGTTGACGGCGCCTGGTTCAGGGCTTTCAACTACCGTGACTGGGACTATTGGGCGTCAAACGCTGACGCCGGATGGGGTGCGCAAAGCACGCTCACCGGTTGGATCCAGAGTTGGATTGTCACTACCCTCGCCTTGATGGAAAAGGGTACTTCATATTGGGATGTGACTCTCGGAAAATAATCAGAAGCCCCTTCCGTGCTTCATCCAGAGATCTTCCTCAAGCTTCTTCCATAGATCGGCTGCCGCCTTGTAAATCTTGGCGGTGTAGGCGTTGAGATTGTCCTTTGAAGGATTCTTCTCAACCTCGGGAAGTCCCTCAAAACCAAGGTCTTCGATGGTCTGAATATCTTTATATACCCTTTCCTTATTGGTCTGCCAAGCTAAGGTGGCGAGGCGATTTGGCCGGCGGAAAGTCCATAAAGCCCCTTCGGGAACATAACGGCGCATCCCGCAAGTGTCGAATGCCGCGGGAAGTTCCGTGGTTCCACTGAATATGGGGAAACGAGGACTCTCTCCAGGATTATCTAGAGCGTACCAGCAGATGCCGCCAACCTCATCAGGCAACCATTCCCGGGCTTGGATAACTGTCGAGTGAGAGCACCAAGCTACGGCAATTGTGCGCGAGAATTCAACAGCTCCGGGAGCGACTCCGTTAATCATGTTGCGGGTGTCAGTAGTAAGCCATGGGTTGGCCACGGGACTGACTTTCTTGGTGGCTGGCTGCCCATCCTTGGCGGGAACCTCCACAAGAAGATTCTTGGTCATGTCGAACTGAAGACCCTCGTATGTTCCACGCAGAATCTCCATGACTTTCCGTACATCAACCTTCTCATCAGGCTTGACAGAGAACGGCAGCTCGGGAGCATCATAGGAGAGCTTCAAAGAAGGGGCTAATGTGTTAAATATCACATATTCACGCTCTTTGAAGTTTTTGCCGTCACCGTATGAGCTATGATAGGCCTTCCAGAACACGAAATCGCCTTCTCCGTCCCAAAGACCATATTCCTTAGCGACAGACTCCACGTTGTCGGACGCCATGAAATAATCCTTGTTCTTCCGGTCAATACGGCCGATTCTGGGAATATTGGCGGAGACAGCCACCTCATCGTCAGGCACCCTTTGGGCGGCCCATACGGCACCCTTTTTCCCACGACCACAGCCGAGAATCTCAAAGAACCAAGCCTCCTTCTTATCAATCACCGTGATGCACTCGCCACCGTCGGCGTAGCCGTATTTCTCAGCAAGCTCACCCATCATCCTGACCGCGTCACGGGCATTATCGCAACGCTGGAGCGCTATCCTTTGAAGTTCCTCAATCAGGAACATGGAGCTCCCGTTACGCAGGGTGTCCGGACCTGAGAACGTGGTCTCTCCCATGGCGACCTGCTTCTCATTCAAGCAGGGATAGGCAGTGTTGAGATAAGCGAACGTGTGACGGGCTTGAGGAATCTGACCCGCATAGCGGACCCCCGTGGTGTCACTCTTGAAGGCGGTCTTACGGGTGTTCTTATATATGTCCACCATTACCTTCCGACCGTAATCAGCCGCAGGCTCAACGGTTATCCATGTGCGGGAGACTCCGTCACAGGTGTGCGAAGTGATGACAGATCCGTCAGCGGACGCCAGACGCCCGACAACCAGGCTGGTACACTCGTCCTTTGAATACTCGTCATCCTGCCCCCAGGCGCAGACAACGAGAGACAACGCTGCTAACAGCGTGAATAATTTTCTCATAATAAATTATTTAACCTTTGCTTTAACCAGCTGGCCAACCTTCTCGATGTCGTAGAAACCCTTATAGTTCTTGACGGTCATCTTCGTGTCGTTAGGACCCGCTATCTCAACCATATTGTCATTCGCGATCGGGATGTCTGGGGTGATACCGGAGTCTATATTAACCCCGGCAAGCGTGTTGAGCCTTGAACGGAAGGAAGATATCTGGAAACAGAATCCGTCAGCTGTACACATCGCCTGAATAGCGCAGCTCCCGCCTCCGGAAGTCTCACCAACCACGGGGATACAAGCATCCTTAAGCATTGAAGGAAAGAGGTTTCCGCAAGAGAAAGACACATCGGATGTGAGAACCGCGAAGTTGAGGTTATATTTGACATCCTTGTCCTTTTTGTCAAACACGCCGTCGAAGTTACGGTCCACCTCATAATCGACTATAGACCTCTGACCTGTGAGAGGATTGTCATAGCTGAGATAACTCTTGTTCATGATGAGAGATGTCATGGCCATGACGATATCAGCGGATCCACCGCCGTTAGCGGTAATGTCAACAATGAAATTCTCGACCTCCGGGTCGGCCTCAGCCTTGTTAAGGGCGTCAAGGAATATGACCATGGAGTCGCCCTTGTTATCGTCGATATTGGGCTTCGGGCCTTTTCCGGCATAATAGGCATTCCAAGCATCCTCGGCCCTGGTATTGAATGAGTTGAACACGCAGACAGCGGTGTTGCCTCTCTTGATGTAGGTGTCCTGGGTGCCATAGCACTCGGGACGCTGCTGACGGACAGCCATAACCTCTTGATAGCGGCCTCCCATAGAAGCCCGTCCATTCTGGATTGCTTCCATGACCTCCTTGTGTTTTTCCTGAAGACCGCGCACCTCCGAAACAAGGTCTTCATATTTTGAGCGATCACGGCCCATCGCTGAGGAGATGTCCATTGAAGTGTGACCGTCGTAGTAAAGGGCGTTCAGCCCGCTCATTCCGACGAAATACTCAGCCAAGTCAGTGGATTTGAGGAGTTTCTTGATGACAGGACCTGCGGCGAGGTCTTCCTCCAGGGTCCTATCCATACCCTTAGTCTTCAAAGACTCATCCAACGCCACACGACCAGGATGACCGTAGAAATGATCCATGGCGAAGCAGAGCTCCTTATAGGCGAACTCAGCCATGGACTTCGAGCGTGTCTTCTTTGAGAGAAGCACCTTGTTGTAGTCAGGATCGATTCTGGCGAGACTTACCTCATTGACTGAGGTGTTGGCGACCACCTTCTCACCGTTGAAGCCGGCGTGATGGTAGAAAAGATCTGAATAAATGTCTGCCAAGGTCGCGAAGGGGAAATACACGGCCCCCTTTCCGTCCGCATGGATATCGATGCCGTATTTGGCGAAATCCAAAGTGACAGTGGCGGTAGAGGGAAAGTTCTTTATGCTCTTGTAACGAACGAATGGCATGCCATCGTAATAGACATTCGCCATCCCTGGCTGCAGGAGGCCCATCATATTCGTGAACTCATTGAAATCAGATGATACGAAAACATCCTTGTTGACATTCACGACAGCCTTGGCTCCGGCATTGTCAAGGGTATATTCCCCGACACCGGTATGTGTCACCACCATGGTCGACCCAGGCAGCACAATTGACTGGAAATCAGCGGCTGATATATAAGCGACATCGGGCAGGTCGTTGTAGAAACGCAGCGTGACCTGGCCGTCAGGGGCGACCTTGGTCACGACAGGTACCGTCTTTTCCGTGTAGGCGCCACCATCGGGCTGGTCGTCAGCTACCGCGCGCCTGGTCGAGACTGTCTTGGGTCCGCAAGAGGCGAGTATCGCCAAGGCGGCCAATGTGGGGATGAGTAAAGTTCTGTTTATCATGAGATCATTATATTGAAAATTCAGACGAACTCTCAAATATAATGATGATTTTTCAGAACTCCATCGGACGTCCCCTGTAGAAATCGAGAAGTTTGGCTGAATAGAGATACTCGTAGCGGGAGCGGACCAAATCGGACTCGGAACGAAGATATGCGTCCCTGGACTCGTTGAACTCCGTGATGTTGGCCTTGCCATTCTCATATTTCGCCATCACAAGCTCGAAAGACTCTTTAGCGCTATCCCTCGCCTGATCGCTTGAGCGATACTTCTCCGAGGCAGCAACGGCGTTGTAGTACGCCTGCTGGATCTCCTTGTAAAGAGTCTTCTTTGTGTTCTCTAGCTGGAGCATCTGGTTTGTCCTTGACAATTCCGCCGCGCGAACCTGATTTCTGGTCTGGAATCCGGTGAAAATCGGCACACTGAGCGAAATACCCAGATACTGGCTGAAATTGTGCTTGATTTGCTCCATGAAAGCGGCTGACGGGGCGGCGCTCATCGTGTAGTAATTGGTACCGATACCTCCGTTAGCGCTGATTGAAGGAAGAAACGCTCCCTTGGCGCTTTTTATGGAAAACTCAGTGGCGTCCAAGCGGAACATTTCCGCCTTAATTGCCGGCTTATTCTCCAAGGCCTCGGCATATATATCCTCCGGATTCCCGAGAAGTATGCCCTCAATGGGAACATCGGGGCGCACTATGCTGAATCCCTCAGGATCAGGTAGTTCCAGAAGCTGAGACAAGTCCAACAGAGATAAGTTGAGATTATTTCTGGCCTGGGTGGCGGATAGGCGGCTCTGCCCCAAGGCGGCTTTCTGCTGGGCTACCTGGGCCGGAGAGGCCTTGCCGTTCTCAAGCATCGTTGAGAGACGCTCAACCTGCAGGGAATCTATCCCAACCTGATTCATTGCCACGTCCAACAATTCCATATTATAGAGGATCTGGACATATGCCTGTGCCACAGCAACGCTCATGTCCTGCCTTGCTTTCTCCAAATCGGCAGTGGACGCTTTGAGGTCCAACTCGCTCTCCTTGATGCTGTTATTGATCCTGGAACCCTGGAAGATAGGAACTGCTGTTCCAAGAGAGAAACCGGTGCTGGTCGTGTTGGTGTTGGAATATGTGTTATCCGCGGTGAGTCCACGACCGAACGAGAAATTCTCACTTGCGCTTCCGCTGACCTGTGGCAGACGGCTACCTTTCGCCGTCTCAAGCCTGAGCTCCTGCTGCTTGACCTGAAGCTCATTCTGCTTGAGGGTTATGTTGTTCTCATGGGCGTGACGGACACACTCCGCTAAAGTCCAGGGGCCGCTATGGGTCTGCCCGAAAGCGACCCCTGACATCAAATAAACGGTTATGGGTAAAAAATGTAATAGTCTCATCACTTCTTCTCGATTATCTGGTTGCCACGAACCTTGTCTCCTTCTTTGAGACCAGATTTTATCTCGATGTTGATGCCATCGGAGAGCCCGGTCACGACAGGTGTCTTATCATATTTCTTCTCTCCAGAGACAATGTAGACGAAAGTGGAGTCTCCCTCGAAAGCGATAGCGCTTTCAGGCACGGATAGCACTCCGTCGACACCCTCAAGTTGGATTTCGGCATTGGCGCTGTAACCGGAGCGGACGGTCACACCCTCAGGTACCGTGACTGCAGCCTTGATCTCAAACTCATTGGTGCCATTTTTCTCCTGCGCTTTCGGGGAAATGAACTCCATCACGGCGTCGAAAGAAACGTCTTTCAAAGCGCCCACGGTGATTTTCATCGGGACACCCTCGCTGACGCGGCCAACCTCGGTCTCATCGATGAAGCCATCAAATATCAGGTCCCCCATATTCGCCACGGTTGCGATGGTCGTTCCATCATTGAACGTATTGCTCTGGGTCACGGAGTTACCAACTTTAACGGGAATATCCAAAATCAATCCGGAAATAGTTGACCTGATGAGTGTTGAGCTCGACCTCGCATTGCTCTTCGACACTCCGTCGCGAACAACCTCGAGGGTCTCGATGGCGGCGGCTTTCTCCTCTTTCGCCTGGGCAAGGGCCTGACGCACCTGGTCATACTCCTCGGCGCTGACAAGATTCTTGTCGTAAAGGGCTTTCTCCCGGTCATAGTTAGTCTGGGCCTGCTTGAGGTTGATCTCAGCCAGACGAACCCTGGACTGAGCGGAACTCAACGAGCTCATCTCGGGGATAACCTTGACCTTGGCTATGATCTCTCCCTCAGCGACATTCTCTCCCGCCTCTTTGTAAAGCTCGGAAATGATGCCGCTGATCTGAGGCTTGATGTTAACCTCGTCCCTGGGGATGATCTTGCCGGTCACAACCGACGTTTTGTGAATGTCCTTCACTGAGGCCTCAAGGTGCTCGTATTTGATTTCCTTGGGACGGGAATTCCTCCAGAGGGCAACGAAGGTGCCCACGAACACAATGGCGACCAGCGCCAGAATGATGTACTTAAGGTTCTTTCTCATATCTATTTGTTTTTATTATTCATCTCTCATGGCATCGACGGGTTTGATATTCATGGCCCGAAGGGCGGGGGCGAGGCCGGCTAAAACTCCTAACGCAACCAACATCAAAAGTACCGCTATTCCTGTCCAGAAGCCGATCTGGAAGGATATTCCAGAACTGAAATCGGGTAGGCTGGAAACCACATTTCCGGCTCCCCACAATATAAACACCGAGAACAAGATGCCGAACATTCCAGCCAGAATCGTCAGGCCAATGCTCTCCGTTATGATTTGCCCGAGGATCATTTTCGGCGTGGCGCCGATGGCCCTGCGGATACCGATTTCTGTTGTACGCTCTTTGACGGTGACCATCATGATATTGGACACTCCGATGGCTCCAGCCAGGAGGGTTCCAAGGCCGATCAGGATCACGAGGATGTTCACCCCCTTGAAAAGATTGTCGACTATCTTGAATATTTTCCTCGTATCAAGCATCATTATGGCGGCCTTGTCGTCCGGGGCTATTGAGTGACGTCTGGACAGGAGACCTCGCACCTTTTCCTGAGCGACCTCTGAATCAGCTCCGGGCTTAACAGTCATGCAAAGAATGTCGAATTTGCCTCCCTTATTATTAATCCTGTCGAGGATCTGGTAAGGAATCACGACACTCTGGTCGGGGCTTCCGTTAATATTAATTCCTCCGTTACGGCCATCGACACCGACCACCTGGAATTGGGAGCCCATGAACTGTATGTACTTGCCGGTAGGATCATCCCCCTCTGGGAACAAGTTGGACCACACACGTTTACCAATCACGCAAACCTTTCTTTCCTGGGTGCAGTCAACCTCGTTGATCCAGCGACCATACATGAGCTGGGGCGATTCAACCCCGACATATTCGTAAGTCAAGCCTTTGATGATGCCGTTGTAGGACTTGTCGGAATAGGTGATCTGGCCGCCCCAGGTTGCATCCATCATGGTGACGATGTCAGCCTCCGGGACCAGTGTCTTGATGGCCTCGATGTCGGTCTTGTCAAGACTCCAGTAACGATCCCGCTTGAAACCGCCGTAAGGTTTTGTGGTTCTGCTGCTTCCAACGATGATGGCATCGGAGGTGAAGCCGGCGAAATTCTGGTTGAGAATAGCTTTGAGACCATTGCCGCCACCGAGCATGATGAGCAGCATGAAAATACCCCAGAATATTCCGAAACCTGTCAGGAGAGTCCTGCTGCGATTGCGGGAGAGGGTATCGATTATCTCCTTATATCTATCGATGTCGAATCTCATGGCTCCCTCCTATTTTTCCGCTCTCAAAGCTTCGATCGGGCGAACCTTGGCGCCCTTCCAGGCCGGGATGATCCCGGCTATCGTTCCGGCGACTATCAGGAGCAGCGTGGCTTCCAGTGCCACGTCGAACCCGACACCGATGTTCTTGAATATGTACAGTTGGGTGATGCCGATGTCCATCGGATGTGAGCCGATTGTCTTGTCTAACAGGAAGTCGGCGGCCATGCCTATAACCATGCCGATGTAACCGAAGAAAGCCGTGATCACCACACTCTCCACAACTATCAACTTCATGATGGACATTGGCTTAGCCCCGAGGGCCTTGCGGATGCCGAACTCATGGATTCTTTCCTTCACCGTAATCAGCATGATATTGGAGACTCCAACGATACCGCTCAAAAGCGTCAGGAATCCAAGTATCCATAGAGCCAGCCTCATTATCCGGATCGCCTTGCCCATCTCCTGGTTGGAGAGATAATAGTTCCTCATGTAAGTGGTGCGGGTGTCTTCTGGATCGAAGCCATGGAAGTTGTTGATTGATCGTTTGTAAAGCGATTCGAAAGCGTCATTGGCCTCCTTGGTCTCAAGGTCATGGAACTCAAGTGTGACCCTGCTTAGCCAGGCCCCGTCAGTACGCATTGTCTTGGCTGTGGTGTAAGGAATATAGGACTGATGGCCCCAGGACTGTTCCTCCGCCTCATTGATGCCTATCACTTTGAAAGGAATATTCCCGACATTTATATGACGACCCAGAAGCTTTGAATAGTCCTTGTCGTCCCCAAGCAGCTGGGTGGCGGCGTCCTCGTCAATGACTATGTGCTTGCTTTTGTCTTCCAGGTCTTTCTTGTTTATAAAACGGCCTTGAACCATCTTTATATTCCAGATGTCCTTCAAAAGGGGATCGACACCGTAAACCTCAGACGAAAGAGCCTCACGGCCAAAACTTAGCGTGTCAGAAAACTCAAGATTGCCGGACGCCCTGTCAATCTTCTCGCTAACTTGCTCTGAGAACGCCAAGTCCCTGTCGTTCATGCGAAGCCATGTCCCTTCTTTGATGCCATTATACGGTTTGCTCGAGAAGCCTGGATAGACCGCTATGATGTTTTGGACCTCGTCCATGGCATTGTTCATCAAGGCGTTCATCAGGCCGTTGCCGGTGCCGATCAACACAATGATGATCACTATGCCCCAACTGACAGCCATGCCGGTCAGGGTCGTGCGCAGCTTGTTCTGCCGCAGGGTACTCCATATTTCCAAGAAAAGATCCCGCATCGCTTCCTTTTATTTGAGAGGTCCATCGGATCCGAACCGCACAGAATCGTGGGCGCGGTTCTCCTCGATCTGACCGATGACTCCGTCCTTGATGTGGATGATCTTATTCGTATAGTTGGCGACTCCGCTCTCGTGTGTGACTACAATGATCGTAAGTTTCTCTTTCTCATTTAGTTCCTTGAGAAGGTCCATAATCTCGACAGAAGTCTTGGAATCAAGAGCGCCGGTTGGCTCGTCAGCAAGGATTATGTCCGGTTTTGTGACAAGCGCCCTGGCGATAGCCACTCTTTGCTTCTGGCCGCCTGACATCTCGTTGGGATAATGCCCCGCCCAATCCTTAAGTCCCAGACGCTCAATATATTCCATGGCCATTTCGTGGCGTTTGTGACGGCTTACGCCTTGATAGAACAATGGCAGCTCCACATTCTCGACAGCGGTCTTGAAACCAATAAGATTGTAGGATTGGAATATGAAACCGATCATCTTGTTGCGGTATTCGGCAGCCTTGGACTCTGTCAAGTCCCAGATCAGCTTCCCGTTGATCCTGTACTCCCCGGAATCGTAATTGTCCAGGATTCCGAGGATATTCAAAAGGGTGGACTTCCCGGATCCCGAGGCTCCCATGATGGACACGAACTCTCCGCGCTCGATCCCGAGGTTGATACCTTTCAAAACATGCAGCGGCTGGGCTCCGAAATATGTCTTGTTGACGTCTTTAAGCTCTATCAGCATATAATTTGTTGTTCGTTTTTCGCAAAAATATAAATAATTATCGAAAATCAATAATTATTTAATAAAATTTCCATCTTATTTGGTTCTCTCCATTATTGTTATTAGTGTATTACAAAACTAATACACTGCAAATGTAAATAATATTTTCTTTTTTGCAACACTATTTCAACAAAAATCGTCCCCTTGCCTGTAATAAGACGAAGAGAACGATTATTTGTGACAAATATAATAAGACGATTGTTATCTGAGATAACCCTTTATATTGTCCTTGACGGTCTGCCAGCTGTAGTAAGGGCCTTCGACGGGCTCAAGACCACGAAGGCGGGTCTCCTTCTCATTATGCAGGAACTTTACAAGGACATCGCCCGCCTTATTCTTGTAGAAGATCATCTGGATGTTGACGGCAAAGGGAACATTCCAGGGCCCGAACCACTGGCGGCGAGCCTGCTCCGCGGTGAGATGGTCGCCTACACCCTCAAAGCCAAGATAAGAGCATAGCGCGAGGGCGTCATAGTCGTGACCGAAACGCAGATCCGCAGCTATGGTTCCGCTGGAAAGAGCCTCGTCCGCCTTGGTAACTATATCATTGACAAGAGGTTCCGCTATCGGCATCCTTAAAGCTCCAGCCTCAACCGAATTACACTGGCCGAGATAGAGGTTAAGATTGATCAGCTCAAACCATTTGTAGATAGCATCAAACGGAAGGAAACGGAGAATTGGCCTCACCTCGAAAGCGTCTGTGACAACTCCTGCCTCGAAGATATACTTCTCCAATGTCACGACATCCTTGACATGCTTCATGGCGGCCGCCGGATTAGTGAAAAGACGATTCATGACCTGAGCGGTGTCCGGGACATATTCGGCGTCAATGGCGCTGGTGGTTTTGTTCACTATCTTCCAAATCTTATCTGTTGGGCCGGTGGCCATATACTTCTGATATGTTTCACCACAGTCCCAGCGTATGTCGAAGTCAGGATTGATGGCCTTTAGGCGGCTCGTGGCCGCAGTCATGCTCACAATGCATCTTGGAACGGTGCTGGAAATAGCCCTGATCGTTGTTCCCTTACGGTTGAATACTTTTTTATAGCGATGGTACATCCTGTCGGCTAACAAGGCATGTTCGTCGGCGCCCACTCTTGTCAAACGGCCATCCATCCCATTATGAATCTGGTTGACAACTATCACTTCCTGGAGCAGGGAATCGCCGGAAGCTGTTAAAAGGTCGTCATCTTTAGCGGCCGCAAGTATCTTGATCAGAGACTTATATTGAGCTCCTCCCCAATTGGAGCGGGATCCATGACGTCCGTAATGGCTGATGTAATATGGCTTGTAGCCTTTTGGAGCCGGAGTGTCCTGGATCGGACCGAATTCATAGCGATGGGTGTTGCACCCGGCGCGGGTTATGTCCTCGTGGAGCAACCGGGCAAACTCCGGATTCTGGTACTGTTGCTTCCGGTTTTGAGAGTTGGCGCTGATTGAAAATAAAAGGGCGGTAGAAACCGCGATCGTTAATAAACTATTGAAGAATTTCATGTTGACTTAATTCTTGATTCGCGAAAATACTGAAAAATTGATATTTTAGTGGTGCTTTTTCGATGCATTCAAATTAATTATGGGACATTTTGAGGGTTGTTCTTTCAAACCGGTGTTGCCGGATGGGGTGAATCTGAAAGAGAAACGGATCCTCCTTCATTGCTGTTGCGCGCCTTGTTCCACCGCCATCATAGAATGGATGGTGGAAGAGGGTTTGAGACCGGGAGTCTTTTTCAGCAACTCCAACATAGTCCCTTATGAGGAATATGTCAAACGCAGGGACGAGCTTGCCCGGTACGCCGCTTCTTTTGGACTGGAAGTAGTTGATGATGAATATGATCACGCTGCATGGACGGAATATGTACGCTCACGGGCCGGGGCAGCTCTAGCCGGCCCGGAACGTGGGCCGAGATGTCTTGCTTGCTTTGAGTTCCGCCTTTTGAGGGCAGCCCACTATGCCGCCTCGCACGGCTACGACATTCTCACCACCACCCTCGCCTCCTCCCGTTGGAAAGACCTCTCCCAAGTCGACGCCGCAGGACGACTCGCAGTCGGGAGATACTCTCCCCCGATGAACGCCTCGCTTCGCTCGGCCCCACCGCTCACTTCGCAAAGCGAAGCTCCGGTCCCCCCTCTTATCGTGCCGAGGGTGGCAGAGTTCCCTGGGGGAGAGTATCTCCCGACTGAAACTTTGCGACAATTGGTTTGGTGGGGGCAGAATTGGAGAAAGGGCGGAATGCAAGAGCGCAGGAACTTTCTGATAAAGTCCTGCGCCCTGTACAACCAGACCTGGTGTGGCTGTGAATTCAGCTCACACGAATAGAACTATTTGAACCACTCGGTGATGTGGTCTTTCGCCCATAGGTAATAGACAATAAGGCCGACCCAGCTGGTGGCCAAAACCAAAACGGAGCAAATCACCTTTCCGACCACGGAAATGGGCTTCTTGCAAATGTCAATCACAGCCAGGACGGCGAGTACAAGACCGATTAAGTAGATAATAGATTTCATATAGATTGTGATTATTTGTCACAAGATAGTGAAAACCACTGAAAAAACGAATAATCAGTCTATTTCTTCATTTGGAATTTCCCAATCGTCGGTGCGGAACGGTACGACAGGTTGGCCGAGTGTCGTCTTCAGATTAGTCTCGGAATAGTTGTTAAAACAATAACGCACGGCCACAGGGGTCTTTACCTCGTCTGACCATACCTCAACCTGATTATCCGACCAGAGCAGACGGGCTTTAGCCGGACGGAACTTCTTGTCAGCACCAGCGATCTCAAACCCCTTGACGGAACGGACCACCTGCCCCTGGTCATCCAACCAACTGAAACTCCTGGGATCGGACTGATCATTCGGCTCACATAGATTATTAAACGAGATAACTACCTTACCATCAATTATTTCCATAGATTTATACGTCGGGGCATCAGCCGGGACACCCTCGATTCCATAGTCCCTTGACAGGGCAAGCCATGCCAGACGTTCTCCCACAGAGAGTTTGTCCGGCTCATGGATAAGCGAATAAGTACCGACATCCGTCGTGCTGGCCATGGCGCAATAAGGGACCATCTCCGTAGCCTTAATCTGGTTCTCCACCAAGAGGGCCGAACGGCGCTTTTCCGCTCCACTGTAGCGATATGGGGCTATTTGGGTGATATAGAAAGGCATTTTTTCATCTCCCCAAGCTTCACGCCACTGGCGGATCATCTCAGCCTGCATGGCAGCATATTCTTTATAATTGCCCCTGTTGGACTCTCCCTGGTACCAGATGAAACCTTTTGCGGTGAAGTTCTCGATCGGGACAACCATACCGTTGTAAAGCACGGAGCCCGGGAAATAGTACTCGTCCCAGTTCTTGGCGGTATATTCCTCATCCACGCCGAGTTTCTTATTGGACTCGGGCGACATCCAGGCCTCTATGTTGGTGCCACCCCAATTGGTGGTTATGAGACCGATAGGAACGCCAAGATACTGGTTCAGGCAACGGCCGAAGTAATAACCTACGGCACTGAATGCCCCCACAGTCTTAGGGTCGGAGCAAAGCCACTCGCCAACACAGTCATCTTTGGGCGTGTCGGTAGAATCCCTGGCCACAGTGAAAAGACGGATGTCTGGATATTGACGGGCTTCCCGCATGGTTTCGGCGGCATGAAGACAGGGCTGGCCGAGGAATCCTTGCACCGGCATCTCCATATTAGACTGGCCGGAGCATATCCAAACCTCTCCAAGGAGGATGTTCTCAAGGCGAGTCTTCTTGCCGTCAGAAAATGTGATGGAATACGGCCCGCCAGCTTCGGTGGTTGCCACTTTCACGAGCCACTTACCTTCCTCGTCCGAACGGACACGGTACTTCTTACGGTTCCAAGACGTTTTGATTTTGACCTTCTTACGAGGAGTTGACCAACCCCAAAGCTTGACTTCAGTGTTTCTCTGAAGAACCATGTTATCCCCGAGCACCGCCGGCAGCCTGACCTCCGCGGTGGACAAAGCCGCCGCTCCAAAAAGAGCGGCTATTAACAAAAGAGCCTTTCTCATTATTCCTCGACTTTAATGTTGTCGCAATTCTTGAAAATGAACTTATCCTCAGGGGTGGCGTTAGCGGGATAATCGGCGTCGGTGAACTCGATCTTATTACCCCTGAAGGTGAATCCGTCAACGCAATAGAGATTAACTATTCGATAGTCAAATCCACGGAACACATTGTTTTCCACGAGGATATTCTTGTGGTAACGGGAATGCTCCTTGTCGGGGATTCCGCTTCCGACGGCGATCACCGCGCTGCCCCAGGTGGCGGAGCCGTACATGCAGTTATCAAACAGGTTATCCCTAATGATCACGTCACGGACACCGGACTGCTCGTACCAATAGCGGCCATCTCCCTCGAAAAGAATCGCGGTGCCAGGAGAGTGGAAGGTGTTTTTCTCTATGACAACCTTACCCCTGGATCCGATCAGAAGCCCTCTCGCGCGGTTATTACCGATGTAGCACCCGCTGATAAGGACATCGGGATAAGCTTCGTCCTCAGCGATGACATCCCCCTCTTTAACAATCTCAGGAAGTTGTTCAGAAAAAGTGACTTCCGCATACTCACAATTAAGATAATCAACGGACTTGACACCCTTGCGTGAATAGGTCTCCATCGTCCGGCTGTCGACCAGCTCGAGGATCATTCCGGGCTTTATGAAACGAACCCCGTACTGACCGCTGTTCTTCCAGCGCAGGAGCAATTTGTCAGGTGAGAGTATCTTCTCGACCGCCATGTACCAGCCATGAACGTTCGTGGCATCATCTTTCTGGCCTTTGAACACGCAATCGATCATCCGGATATATCCCTTGCAATTCACAAAATGGGTGGCGTCAGCGGAGATACTTATAATACGGTCAGAGCCAGGAGTCGGCTCCACATCCATTCTAAGCAACTCTATATCCTTGGAACTCTGGGCGATGACTCCCATGCCACAACAGTTGTAGAGCTTGACGTCGGTCAAGTTGAACCCGTCGCAATCCAAAAGTGTAAAGCCAGGATTATTCCTCGTCGAGGCTCCGAAGACCAGCACATTCCCGACGGTGCCATCCCCGTAATCATCCCGATGGAAGCGATATCTTTTCGGGCCGACTTCCTCAGCCTTGGAGGATTCGCTCCAGATCCAATAGTCGTGGACATGGTAGGCGACTTCCTTGCGGACAGGATCGAATTCGAGAAGGTTTGAATAAGGATATACCTCCTTGTCTTCGTCCCGGAACTGGAGATTTCCTTCCCGGAAAACAATGTCGTAATATTCAGGGAATTGAACTTCAAAGAAGCCTTTACCGACCGCAGTTATCACTCCCTCGGACACGAACGGCCTCGTAAAGTCGATCGTAAGGTCCTTGATGGAGATGTTGGAGCATCCTTCCAAGTTGAACGGGGATATATGGCCCGAGAACAGAAGAACGGTCCCGTTACCTTCGATGGAAAAGTCCTTCATGCCTTTCAGTTGGAAGGCTATCCTCTTCATTGAAGGGTCGTTATTGCTGATGTACTGATACTCCTCAAAAGCTTGGGTGGGTTTGATCCTGAGGGTATCTCCCGGCAAAACGAGCTTGGCGGCTTTCTTGCTTACGCAGTCGTCAAGGGCGGCCCTTATGGCCGGCATGGCGTCCGCATCCGAGGAGGTGTCCATATAGTCTTTAAGGAATATGGTGGAGCCTCCGGAGGAACACCCCGACAGAAGAACAGCAAAGAGGAAGACGAAAAGAGGCTGACGAATCAGCCTCTTAACGTTCTCAATAGCACCATTATTTGCCCTTGAAGGGGTTCTGGTCTGCGGAAGTGATCTCATTGTTGTAGGACATTTCGTCTTGAGGGATCTGGAAGAACCAACGATAGTCGTTGGAAGGAAGAGTTCCCATTGGAGCGGCATCAGCGGGATTGTATCCGTCAAACTGATCCACACCCCAAGAATAATGCTCGGCCGGATTGGCTGCGGTAGCCACTTTACGGACCAGGTCTTTCTGGAGACGGACGAGGTCATACTGGCCTGTCACACCCTCTCCAAGAAGTTCCTTACGGCGCTCCTTATAGATTTCCTCAAGCAGGTCAGCTTTGTTCGTGGTGGTCGTCAATTTGGCCCCGCGGGACTGCTGGAGACGGTTCAGAAGGGTTATGGCCTCTCCTGAGTTGCCCAGATTGGCCTGGGCTTCAGCCATGATGAGGAGCATCTCCGTACCACGCATCAGGCAGTAGTCAGGACGAGTGCTCAAAGCGGCGTCACCGTAGTGCTTGAACTTGTTGTAGGCCCACTTGGAGTTGTAGTTCTGGTCGGCATTGGCAGTACGGCGCCAGAACATGACGGCCTTTTCCTCTGCCTCGGTAACGGTCGCCTGATCGTAAGGAACCCTTGTTCCACGCCAATCACCGTCGTCGAAAAGAGCGACATAGGCCGGTGTCGTGAAGAGGTTGAAGAAGCGGTAGATACCGGTCTGACCTTCTCCGTAGGTCTCAGGATCCTGATTGTACCAGAAGTTGAAGCAGGTGTCACCTCCATGGTTGTTCTCATCGGTGGCGCTCATAGCCCAGACGACCTCGGGAATATTGTTCTGGATGCAGTCGTCGAAACCACTGTACCATTGCTCCTTGGTCATCAAGGTGCTATGGGTGTCATAAACAGCTTTGGCGCAGTTGTAGGACTCCTGCCAGTTATTCATGACCTGATATACACGGGCCATCCAGCCATTGATGACATCGACATTGATCCTCCAGATTTCATCGCGGTTATAACCGGCGAGATCCTTCTTGGCGTCCGTGAAGTCAGCTACTATCTGGTCATAAACCTGTTGGACGGTGGAGAATCCCATGTCAACAGGATCGGACGGATGCAGACGGAGAATGACGCCCCTCTTGCCCTGGGCGATCATGTAGGTCTGCTGATAGGTCTGGATAAGGTGGAAATAGGCAAGGGCGCGCATTGCCTTGGCCTGGCCTTCAATCACAGCCTTGTCGCTGTCAGAACCATCGGCGTCCGGAAGGGCATCAATGATGATATTACACTGGTTGATGAGTTTGTAGCAATATGTCCACATGACCTTGGCTCCATCACCATCGGTCCTCGTGAAACTATTGGCGAATTGGTATGCGGACACCTGGTAGCCTCCCATGTTGGTGTGGCTCATTATGTCCTCTCCGCGCTCATCCCAGAAAAGCTGGAGTCCGTAAAGACCTCCAAACAGACGGTCGTTACCTCCCGATGAGTTGAAGAACATCTGGTTATAAGCCGAAATAAGGCTCATCTGGAGCTGTGCGGTGGAAGATACAGCGGATGCGTCGGAAACCTGGTCGGACGGAGCCGTGGTCAGGAAATCATCACAGCTGGTCATGCAGAACGAGGCAATGAGCAACGCACCTGATAATATAGCAATTCTTGTTTTCATGTCTTTGGATTTTAACAGGTTAAAGCGTAATCTGAATACCACCCATGTAGATACGACGACCACCCTGGACACCGTTGTCGGTCTCGGAGTTGCCGTTGTAGTTGTTACCAGACAATCCGGTCTCAGGATCGGAATAACGCTTGGCAGCTGGTCCGAAAGTAAGGAGGTTGTCTCCGGAGAAGTAGAATCTCACCCTGTCTATGCCAACCCTCCTGGTGAAATTGGCGGGAAGGGTGTAGCCAAGAGTGAGGTTCCTCAGACGAACAAAGTCGTTCTTGAAAACGACACGGTCGCAATAACCGTTGTATGTCGTGAATTTGGTTCCAGTCAGACGAGGGAAGGTGGCGTTGTCTCCAGGCTTGCGCCAACGATCTGCGATAAGGTCGGTGAGCGGAGAGGTCTGGTAACGCACGCGGGTCCTCTCATAGTACTGATAGTCATACATATAGGAACCGAGTGAGTAATAGAACATGAACGAGAGGTCAAACCCTCCGAGAACGAAGGAGTTGGTCAAAGCGCCATAGACCTTAGGCAGGGCGGATCCGATCTTCACATAGTCGTCGTTGTTAACTTCGTTGAAGGTGTTGACGATGGAGCCGTCTTGCTTGATGAGGCGGATGAAACCAGTCTCAGGATCGATTCCATCGGTCTTCGGGGCGTAGAAGTCATACAGTGAGTTGCCCTCGGCCATATAGTACTTCGAGATGGTGTTGGACCACATGAACGGCTCACTAGGCAGGGAGACAATCTCGTTCTTCAGCGTTGAGAGGTTGGCGTCAATCTTCCAAAGGAAGTTATGGGTGTGGATGGCGTTGGCGCTGACCGTAAACTCGAAACCGCTGTTGCGGAGGGTTCCGATGTTGGTGTTCATTCCACCTACAGAACCTGACTGCGCGGAGAGAGGCAGATCCTTGTAGAAGAGCAGACCGTCAGATGTACGGCTGTAGTATTCAATCGTTCCGGAGATATTCTTGAAAATAGTGAAATCGGTACCGACATTGAACTGCTTGTTCTTCTCCCACTGGAGCCCAGGGTTGGAGAGAGCCGAAGGACGAAGACCTGAGATAGTGTACAGGTTGTCATTCTCATAGAGGCCCTGGTAACCGTAGAGGATCTCGCTTCCGGGCCTACCGTTGCTCTGGCGGACAATCAGCTTATCATTTCCGGTGGTACCGTAGCTGGAGCGGATAACCATGTTGTCAAGCCAACTGATATTCTTCATGAACTCCTCGTTGGAAACTCTCCAGGAGGCTCCGACGGAGAAGAAGTTACCCCAGCGGTTGTCCGGGTGGAACCTTGAGGAACCGTCCCTACGGAAGGAAGCTGAGAGATAGTACTTGTTGGCGAAGTTGTAGTCGATCTTTCCAAGGAAAGAAAGGAGGGCGTACTTGTCGCGGGCTGAACCGGCATCCCACTCACGAGAAGTGTTGTTGAGCTCATACTGGTTGATCTGCATGATACCGGCGCCATAGGCATAACCCGAATTATCTGAATAGCTGTAAGACTCCTGTCCGGCCATGAGGTCGAGCCTGTGGTCTCCCCACTGGTGACCCCAGTTGAGAATGTTGTTCCATGTGAGGGACATGAGCTGATCCCATGAGCGCTGGGCATCACCGCCTCCGTCAGAGACCGTCAGTCCGTAAGGGGCTTTCTGGCCTGAGCCGTGAACTGCGGAGCCATAATAATAATTCATCGAGAGGTTGGTGTCAAGGTTGACACTCGAGCGGAACTTGATATCGTACGGAAGAGTCAGCTCGGCGAAATAACGGGCAGTGATGCTGTGTCCGTCGGAACTGTTGAAATACTCGTCATTGTCGTTATTCCAATAGTCACCAAGACCATTGACGGGATGGATACCGAAGAAACCCGTGAAGTTGGTTCCGTAGTCATACATCCTCTTTCCTGTCTTCTCTGAATAGACCCAGTCTGTGTTGTCCCTGTTGCGCAGCCAAGGTGATTGGAGAGTCGAATAGTAGATGTGAGCGCGGTTTGAACCGGTGAAGTTCTGCCTCCAATAGGAATAGGAGACGCTTCCTCCGAGCTGGAGCCAGTCGTTGATCTGGCTGCTGACGTTGGCCCTGAAAGAGTAACGTTTGTAGTACTGGTTCAGCATGTAACCACCGTCATCGATGAACCCGGTCGACACGAAGTAGGTAGTCTTACCGCTGTCGGAAGCACCACTCACGTCAATACCGTAATCCTGACGGAGCTTACGGGAGAATATGGCTCCGTAAACATCCCAATCAGAAGGATCCCAGGCATATTGAAGGTTCGGGTTGATTGAGGGATTGCCGTTGCCATCATGGAGAACCCACTGGTTGTCAGGAATTCCATTCTTGAACGGGGAGACATAGTCGCTTGTTCCTGAAGAGGTTACCACCTTACGAAGCTTAAGGCCGACAATCTGCGCGGAAGCAAGGTCGCCAGCTGTCTTGGCATCGTTTCCTTCAAGATAATAGTGATCATTGAAATAGGCTTCCCAGTTGAGGAGGAGGGTCTCCTTCGGGTCGGCCATTGTCTTCGGGTTCGGAACCGAGCTGTCGGAAGTACCCCAAGCGGCGCGGAAATTCACCTTAGGTTTACCGACAGAAGAACCCTTCTTCGTGGTGATGATGACGACACCGTTAGCGGCCCTGGAACCGTAAAGTGAGGAGGCCGCCGCATCCTTCAAAACGGTCAGGCTCTCAATATCGGAGGGGTTGATCGAGTTCAGACCACCGTCGTAAGGCATACCGTCAACGACATAGAGAGGATCTGATTTTCCGGACATTGAGGAGACACCACGAATCTGGATTCTGGCCTCGGATCCCGGGTTAGCCGCGAAGTTGGAAACCTGAACACCAGCTGACAGACCTTGCAGGGCTGAAGAGAAACCTTCCCCGTTGAGTTTGTCGAGCTGGTCGGCCTTGACAACAGAAGCGGATCCAGAGAAAGAGGCTTTCTTAGTAGTACCATACGCCACAACGATGGTCTCGTCCAAAGTCTCGTTATCCTCTGTGAGGGTAACAACCATACCATTTTCTGCCTTTACAAGCAGAGATTTGTAACCAAGACACGTTACCTCAAAAGAGACTCCCTCCGGGACATTTCTGACCGAGAAAGAGCCATCCGAAGCGGTAATGCTTCCATTGGTCGTGCCTTGTACAACAACACCGGCACCAATGATGCCAGCGCCAGAAGCGTCACGGACGAATCCGGAGATTGTCCTCTGGGCCCATGCGGCTGGAGACAGCATGAATACTGCCGCCAGCAAGGCGATAGTTTTGATTAAGGAATGCCTTTTCATCTTAAAGATAGTTTGGTTAAATGGTTTCGCTTTTTATTAAAACTTGCGCTTTTTAGAACAAATATACAGTAATATTAATAAACCACAAACAATATAACTCAATCTGATCCTAACCCAAAAGACCGATGATGAATATGGCCGCTATCGTGACTGGGGCCACATATTTAATCAGGAAGTAGACCGCCGGGAATAATTTCTCGTTGCCCTTGAATAAACCACCGTTAGTCAACTCGTCCTTGACTGCTGCCTTATCCATCTTCCAACCGACAAAGACACTGAAAAGAAGAGCCCCGATTGTCATCAGGAAGTTGGAGGCTAGCCTGTCGCAGAAGTTGAAAATAGTCAGTCCGAACAGCTTGATGTCAGACAGGGTTCCAAAGGAGAGAGAACAAAGTATGCCTACTACCAACGTGACCAGGAAAAGGGAGACCGTGGCCTTATGACGAGATACCTTTTTCTCCTCAACAAGGTATGCCACACCTACTTCCATCATCGAGATAGATGACGAGAGAGCTGCCACAAGAATTGTGAGGAAGAAAAGGATGGATACAACGACACTGATGATCTGCCCACCAGCGCCCATTTTGGCGAATATAAACGGAAGGGTTTCGAAAACAAGGCCTGGACCCGAACTTGGAGTGATACCGGCGGCGAAAACAGCAGGCATCACGGCGAATCCGGCCAAGATGGCGAACAACAAGTCAAAGAACGCCGTACCGCCAGCGGAGGCTATGATGTTCTCATTCTTGTTGACATAAGACGCATATGTCAACATGGTTCCTACTCCGAGAGACAGAGAGAAGAAACTCTGCCCGAGAGCTGAGGCATATGCCCCTGGAGTCAGTTTTGAGAAATCCGGTTTGATCAAGTATTTGACTCCTTCGCCAGCTCCCGGCAACGTTATGGAATAAACGGCGATGATGACTATCAGCACAAAGAGCACCGGAATCGAGATTTTACTGAACTTCTCAATCCCCTTATTAACTCCCAAATAGACAATCAAGGCGGTTAATCCGAGAAATATGACCATACACGCCAGCGGGGCCCATGTTGATGAAGAGAATGTCCCGAACATCGAGGTCACCGCTTCCGCATTCTCTGGCTTGAACTGGAAGGAGATGGCTTTGCAGAGATAGGCGAAAGACCAACCTCCGACCACGCTGTAGTACGATAGGATAATCAATGGTGAGAATATCGTCAAGAGGCCCAGCCATTTCCAGGCGGAACCCGGAGCGAGTGTGTTCATCGCTCCGAATGTGCCCTGGTGAGTCCTGCGGCCAATAATAGTCTCAGAAAGAAGAATTGGCATAGAGAGCAGGAAACAACAGACAATGTAGACCAGGATGAATGCGGCTCCGCCGTATTCCCCGACAATGAAGGGGAATCTCCAGATATTCCCAAGGCCTATGGCCGATCCTGCCATAGCCATTATAACCGTCGCGCGGCTTCCGAAATTCTCCCTTGGTGTCATAACACGAGATTTGATATGAATATGACCAAAACCACGATCGGGGCCACGTACCGGACGAGGAAATAGAATATCCCGAATACCCACTTGTTGACTGTCATGTGGTTGGTGAGCTCCTCACGAATCTCCTCCTTGTCCATCTTCCACCCGACGAAGAGTACTACCAATAGAACTCCGGCCGTCAGCAGGAAGTTGGAAGAGAAGGCATCCACCTTACCGAATATATCAATGGAAAACACGCTGAGCAGTCCGAGAATCCAAGCGGCTAGGAAGACAATCAGACATGCCATCTTCCTGGATAAACCTTTTTCCTCGACAAGGAAAGCCACCCCAACCTCGAGGAGTGAGATGCTGGAAGTCATCGCTGCCACAACCACAGAGAAAAAGAACAACACCGCGACAAGGGTTCCTAATATGGGTGCGGTGGCTCCCATCCCGGAAAACACATGCGGAAGGGTCTGATACACAAGACCAGGGCCGCTACTAGGGGCGATTCCAGCCGAGAAAACGGCTGGCATTATGGCGAAACCGGCCAAAACAGAGAACAAAAGCGCTGCCAGCACAGTTCCCGCTCCAGAGGCCACAAGGTTCTCATCCTTATGCACATACGAGGAATACGTGATCACGATTCCCATTCCGAGGGACATCGAATAGAAACTCTGCCCAAGGGCGAATGCGAAGGTCCTTCCTGTCAGTTTCGAGAAATCCGGCTTGATAAGATATTCAACCCCCTTTTCCGCTCCCGGCATATTCAGGGAATAAATCATGATAAGCACTATGAGGACGAAAAGGAGGGGAATGGAGATCTTATTGAATTTCTCGATGCCGCTTTTGACACCGAATGCCACGATTATGGACGAGAGGGCAAGGAAAATGGTGTTGAATATGAGAGGAGTCCATCCGGAAGGACGGAACTCGCCGAAATTCAATGTGAAAGACTTGAAGAAATACTCTATTGACCATCCTCCTACGATGCTGTAGTAGGAGACGATGATCATCGGCGTGATCACACTCAGGTAACCCAAAGCCGTCCAACCAGACTTTGGAGCCAGCTTCTTCATGGCACCCAACGCATTGGAGTGCGTCCTTCTACCTACAACCGCCTCAGATAGGAATATGGGGAATGACAGCAAGAATGAGCAGAAAATAAACACCAAGATAAATGCGGCACCTCCGTATTCTCCCACCATGTAGGGGAACCGCCAGATGTTTCCCAAGCCGATGGCGGATCCCGCCATAGCCATGATCACAGCAGCCCTGCTGCCGAAGTTCTCTCTGTTTGTAGCCATTTGTCTGTTCGTTGTTTTAGACACCCGGTTAAGCTGGGTGTGACTGTCATTCATGGCTTGGCCATGAATCTATTTCCTTGTATAAATCGTGAACTCGTAACCGTACCCTGTCTCTGGGTCGACAGCCGCTGGCGTTGTGGATTCCACCTTCCAGATCGCCGGATCAATCACGGGGAAGAAAGTGTCGGCGTCTTCAATGGTAGTATGGACGTGGGTGATATAAAGCTTGTCGGCAGTCGGAAGAGCTTGGCGATAAGTCTCGCCGCCGCCCATCACGAACACCTTACCGTCTTCCGGAACATCCACCATACTATAGGCCTCCTCAAGGCTACCGGCAACCTTCACACCTTCCGGCTTATCAGGCCATGGGAAAATCGAGATTACAACGTTATCCCTCTTTGGAAGTGGCTTTCCTCCTATGGATTGGAATGTCATCCAACCCATAACCACAGGACTGCCGGTGGTGGTCTGGCGGAAATATCTCATGTCTTCCGCTATGTGCCACAAAAGGGCGTTAGCTTTGCCGATGGCTCTATTGTCGGCGATAGCGACTATAATGCATTTTTCCATATTCATCTACTATTATACGGCGACAGGGGCCTTAATTGCCGGCCAAGGATCGTAACCATCAAGGGTAAAATCCTCGTAAACAAAATCATATAAGTCTTTCACCTCAGGATTGAGAATCATTCTCGGGAGAGGCCTGGGCTCTCGTGAAAGTTGCTCCTTTACCTGCTCAAAATGATTAAGATAGATGTGGGTGTCGCCTGTTGTGTGAATGAACTCGCCTGGCTTCAAACCACAAACTTGCGCGATCATCATGGTCAGCAATGCATAGGAAGCGATATTGAAAGGCACGCCCAGGAATGTGTCGGCGCTGCGTTGGTAAAGCTGGCAGGAAAGCTTGCCATTGGCGACATAGAACTGGAAGAGGCAGTGACAAGGGGGAAGAGCCATCTTGTCGACCTCTCCTGGATTCCATGCCGACACCAGGATCCTGCGGGAATCGGGGTTCTTCTTTATGGTCTCAACAACCTGTGTCAACTGGTCGATAGACCTTCCGTCCGGAGCTGGCCAAGAACGCCACTGATGGCCATACACCGGTCCCAAGTCTCCATTCTCGTCTGCCCACTCATCCCAGATTGAGACACCATGATCCTTCAGGTACTTTATGTTCGTGTCTCCCGAGATGAACCAAAGCAGCTCGTAAATAATTGATTTCAAATGGACTTTCTTCGTGGTCAGGAGAGGGAAGCCCTTCTCCAGGTCAAACCTCATCTGATGGCCGAAGACAGATTTCGTCCCCACGCCGGTGCGGTCATGTTTGACCACGCCTTCGTCCATTATCCTTTGGAGAAGATCCAGATATTGTCTCATGCCACAGAGAATTGCCAGATTATAGCCTCTTCGAATACGTCCTCAGGGCGAAGGACTGTAGTGGGATACTCGGGTTTGTTCGGAGAGTCAGGGCAATGCTGGCACTCTATCGCCACGCCCTCATAATCGAAGTAGCTCCGGCCGCATTTTCCGGCGGGACAACCCGCAAGCCAGTTGCCGGTGTATATCTGAACCGCCGGCTGGGTAGTCAGAACCTCAAGCATACGTCCGCTCTGGGGAGAATAGAGCTTGGCGGCGGACTGAAGCTGTCCAGGCTCATAACCGTTAATCATCCAACAGTTATCATAGCCCTTGCCAAAATTCAAGGCCGGGAAATCCTCTTTTATCTCGGCTCCTATCCTCTTGAACTCCTGGAAATCCATCGGGGTACCCGCAACCGGATCCGGCTCTCCGACGGGGATGAGGGTCTCATCTGTCGGGAGATACACGGATGCGTTGAGTTTGAGCTCGTGGTCGAGAATGTCGCCGTTACCCTCGCCGTTGAGGTTGAAATAAGCGTGATTGGTAAGGTTGACAATGGTGGTCTTATCCGTCCTTGCAGTGAGATAGAGTTTCAGGGCGTTATCCTCGCTCCACTCGTACCTGGCGACGACTTTAAGATTGCCGGGATAACCCGCCTCACCATCCTCGGAGAAATACATGAACTCCACGGCGTCTCCAGCTATCCTGCTGTCCCAGACTTGGTTCTGGAAACCTTCAGGACCTCCGTGAAGATGGTTGGGGCCATTGTTGATCGGAAGGGTATATTCCACACCGTCCAAAGTAAACTTTCCTTTGGCGATACGGTTAGCGAACCTTCCAGGGCATTTTCCGGCGCAAGGGCCGTCGGCGAAATAGCTATTTCCATCAGGATAGCCGAGAACGACATCCGCCATCTTTCCGTCCTTGTCCGGGACAGCAATAGAGACGATTCCGGCACCGACACTTGACAGTCTCACGAAAGCACCGCTCTCATTCTGGATGGTGTAAAGGAATATCTCCTTTCCGCAAGGGCTGACGCCCCAAGATTCTTTTGTGACCTTCATATCATTGATTATTAAATATTCTCCAAATAAGGAAGGACCCTTTCTATCGGGGCGTCTTTCATCACGACAACTTTGTCTTTGTCGAGGATATATAACGAGGGAATCGCCCTGACGTTGTAACTCAGATCTTTCCTGATGGTGTAGTCTTGATCGTAACCGTTAGCCCAAGCTTTGGGATATTCCGAAGCCAGAGCCCTCCACTTCTCAACTTCAAGATCAATATACAAGTTGACTACCGCCAGCCTGCCGGAACTGATGGCCTCATTGACCCGGTCATTTTGGATGAGGTTGGAAATAACCTCCTCACAGTTGGGGCAACCGGGATTCGTGAAGAGCAACAACACATTATCGGCCTTTATCCCGTAAAGGGTACTGATCCGCCCGTCAAGACTTGTAAACTTTATGTCAGCGGCCTTGGTCCCAACTTGGTTCAAAGAACACATCTGGGCGTCCCTTGAATATGCCGGCTTCATTTCCTCGGCGACGAGAGCAGATGTCGCCATGCCATTGATATATGGCTGGTACAGGTCTTCATCCCGCACGGGGGAATTTGGGTCGTACAAATACTTCGGGACCATTTTCTCGAAAAACCCGAACACGTTGGAGGCTGGATTGGACGTCTGGAAGTCGCTGACTTTCCGGAAGAAACCCTCAACAGATTTGGTTGCTTTCCTTCTCTCGCAGAAAGTCTCAAGGATAGTGACATATCTCCCGAGAGCCGATTCCACCTCATCTGCGGGAACTCCGTTGACTATGGCTGAGTCGCAATGATAGCTTTTATCGAGGAAAGCGTCCCAGAAATGATCGGCTATGTAACCATAGATCTCGGCTGGCTCAGACATCACAGACGGAGCCTGTGGCGGAGGTGGGAAAGACCGTGACTCCGGAACAGAGGCCTGACGTCCTTTTCCTCCACACGAGGCAAGGATGAGCAAGAGGCAAACAACCTCAAAGGTGTGTTTCAGACAGGCTCTCATAAAAAGATATTCCTACAAATTTACTGAAAACTTGTCATTAATCCGTATCTTCGTTCCATAAATGAGAAAGCTTGCCTTAATCTTTATACTGTTGCTCTCTTGTGGAGTTTTAAAAGCCCAGTTCTCCCTTTCCGGAGAGGATCCCGGGCGTGTCCGTTGGATGAGAATGGACACTCCACACATGAGAATAATATATCCGGAAGGATCTGATTCCCTCGCCGTAGTCTATGGATCTTGGCTGGAAAAAGCACGGAAAGCGGTCAGCTGGTCATCCGGAATGGAGATTGGGGAGTATTACAAAAGACGGATGCCAGTCGTATTGCACAACTTCAATCCTGTGGCAAACGCCTCGGTGACCTGGGCGCCGAAAAGGATGGACATATTCACAAATTTAGATCCTTACTCCCCAACACCCATCCCGTGGGAAAAGCTTCTCGCCTTTCATGAGGGTCGCCACGCCTCGCAGATGCAAGCAGGCGCAGGAGGCCACCTGAGGGTTTTTCATTACGTTGTCGGAGAACTTGTCGCGGGAGCCGTGGCGGGGATTTATGCCGGACCCACCCTTCTGGAGGGAGATGCTGTAGCGACAGAAACCGCTTTGACCCGCTCTGGCAGGGGTCGGCAAGCCTCTTTCCTGGAATATATGGCCCCTGCTCTCGATTGCGGTGATTGGAGAGACTACTGGAAGTGGTCTCTTGGATCAGGAAGGCGCTATACTCCAGACCATTACAAAGCAGGATACTTGCTTGTCTCGGGAATGAGGGTCTTCTATGACAATCCTCTCTTCACTGATGATTATTTCACCAGGGTAAGACATGGAGGATTGTTCGCCCTGAAAAAGACCATAAAGTCGTCAAGCGGAATGGGCATAAACAAAACATTCCATTCCATCTTGTCAAATTATCATGACATTTGGTCTTCCGAGGCCTCGGCAAGAGAACCTTTCATGCCATCGTCACAAGTGTCAGAAAAACCTTGGCGGCAAGTGTCTTATTCCGGATCTGTAATCGATAAGAATGGTATTATCTGGGCCAAGAAAAGCGGACTGACGGTCTCCGAGGCCCTTGTGACTACAAGCACTACGGGAAAGGAGACTCGGGTAAGATCATTCGCTTCATATTCAAGTCCTTTGGCTTATGATAAAGCCGGGGACAAAATCTGGTGGTCTGAGACGGTGGCGGATCCAAGGTGGTCTTTGGGTGGAAGCTCCCGCATCCGCTTTATCTCAACCGGCACCCCCATGAAGGTCAATGATCTCACAAATAAAGGCCGCTTTTTCAATCCCGCCCCTTCGCCGGACGGCAGGTTTGTGGCAGCCACGGAATATCCCCCGATGGGAGGCTCAAGGATTGTGGTGTTGAACTCAATTGACGGCACTCTCGAGAAAGCCTTGGAAGCTCCTGATTCTTTGCAGTTCACAGAAGCCGCATGGCTTGGGGAACGTCTCTTTGTGGCTGGTCTTTCCGACAATGGGATGGGTATTTATGAACTTGAGCCTCTTCGCCCGATTCTGGGTCCGATGCCTGTGGAATTGTCAACCCTGCGACAGTCGCAAGGGGCATTGACCTTTGTGTGCGACAGGACGGGAGTAAACGAGATGTATCTTCTCAAACCAGACACAGGAACCCTTCTGCAGGTCACATCAACCCGTTATGGAATATCTTCCCCCGTCTTCAATAACTCGGCGGACACCCTGTATTATTCCTCCCTCGCTCCTTCGGATAATCCAGCGGCATACCGCCAGGGATGGATGCTATACGCCACCCCAGCGAAAGATCTTCCCATGACCCCGGTCTCGTTCTCAGATATTCATAAATATCCTGTGGCAGACGCCCTCTCAGAACAAGAGAAAAGGCTTTCTGACGGAGCTTGGGATGCGACTCTCGAATATTCCAAAGCCACCTTCAGCGAACCGCGTCGCCACAGGAAAATGACCCCAACGCTTCATTCTTGGGCCCCGGTTTTTTTCAACTATGACAACGTGGAGAGCATCAGTGGAGATGACTATTTCAAGACCGCCTCTCCAGGAGCGACAGCCCTGTTCCAGAACCTTGTGGGTGATGGCTACGGATTTGTGGGATACGGGATCCATCCAGACCCTGACCTTGAGGGGATATGGAGACATTCGGGGCATCTGAAATATATCTACAACGGTCTCTTCCCTATGATCGAATTGTCAGCCGACATCGGGGACAGGGCTGCCAAAGACATGATGCGAGTCCAACAGACCCAGGTCAGGGAACACTCAGTCTCTGTATTCACTTCTCGGGAAAGAATAGCTTCAAGGCCGTATCTCGAGGGTTCCGCGAGACTGTACATCCCATTCAACCTCAGCTCCGGAGGAATATCAAGAGGTTTTGTCCCGCAGGTTCGTTATAGGTTCACCAACGATCGGGTTAATGACAAAATCAGCATCCGTGTCGCAGAAGATAATAACGGAGAGAAAACGGTTAAGGAGATCTCATCTATATATCAGGACCATCTCTCATATCTTTCAACTTTGGATTTCTCGGTGAGGGGATACGTGATGAGGGGCAAGGCACCCTCGCAGACATATCCGAGGCTTGGAATTGGCGCCGAAATCGGTTTCAGGACCAGACCCGGGCTTTCCCTTACTTATGGCAATACTGCCTACATCCACTCCTACGGCTACCTACCTGGTTTCCTTCAGGACCAAGGACTCAAAATTTCGGCGACTCTCGGAGCGAAGGTTGGCGGCGGAGAGCTCAGCATGCCTGACTCTCCAGCCACATTCTATCCCCGTGGTTTTGTGGACAGCAACGTGGGATCTCTCCTGAACGCTTGTTCCACGCTTAAGGGCAAGGTATCCCTTGACTATGCGATAAGGTTCCTTCACATCGACTGGTCTGGACTCTGTCCCCTGGCATATATCAAGAATTTCACACTTATCCCCTTCGTTGACTGTTCTTTCATGAAATTCAGCGTCTCAGACAAGTATCTTATCAACCAAGCTGGCATCAAATCAGAGAATCTTTCCAGCGTAGGCTTTGACCTAGCTGTCACGCTCGGCAACCTCTTGTGGCTGCCTTACGATACCCAGATTGGGATTCGATACTCAAGAAACCACTGGAATAATATTGACCAATTCAACACAAAGGGGCTCTCGAATGATTACATCGGAGCCATATTCAATGTGGCATTGTGATTTTTTTTAATATATTTGTAAAAATAGTAGAATCTTTTACTAATTTCTCAATATGGAAAAAAACAAAACCGTCCCCGCTTTCTGGGGAAAAGAGGACTGGCAAGCCGTATGGATCGGTTTCATCGTGATCCTTCTGGCATGCGTGGCCGTCCTCACGAAAGCATTTGACTTTTCGGCAGTTAAGTTCTCCACATGGGCTGTTGGCGAGGCTGCGGCGACAAAGGCTGTCCCTCTAGCCACACAACTTGGCGAATGGGCGTTCTGGCGTAAACTCATTGTCACCGTAGTGGTGCTTTGCGTCCTCTTCACCCTTGGTGTGAAGCTCCAAGGAGAGAGTGTGAAAAAGTACATTCCCGCATTTCTCGGCTTGTTCGTGATAGCCTTGGCAGTCCGTTTTGTCAGTGCCGAGTTCACCCTCAACCGTTATCTCGAATGGGCTTTCTGGGCGTTGCTGATCGGCCTCTTGATCTCTAACACGGTTGGTGTTCCTGATTGGCTCAAACCTGCGATCAAGACCGAATTCTACATCAAGACCGGACTTGTCATCATGGGTTTCTCCGTCCTCTTCTCGAATATCGCCAAATTCGGTCTATACGGACTCGGTATCGCATGGATAGTGACTCCTATCGTGATTATCTTCATGTGGTGGCTTGGAACAAAGATTCTGAAGATTGACAATAAACCGCTTGTGATTACTTTGGCGTCAGCTACTTCCGTCTGCGGAACCTCTGCCGCTATCGCCACTGGAGCCGCTTCAGGAGCAAAGAAGGACGACCTGTCAATCGCCATCTCAATCTCCATCATTTTCACCATACTGATGATGGTTTTCGAGCCTATGATCATCAAAGCTGTAGGTATGAGCCAGCTTATGGGCGGCGCTCTTATCGGAGGTACCGTAGACTCCACCGGAGCCGTGGTTCTCGCAGGAAACGCCCTTGGTCCTGAGGCCGAGCAGGCCGCTGTCCTCGTGAAGAGCATCCAGAATATCCTCATAGGCTTCATCGCCTTCTTCGTCGCCGTATTCTTCGCCACGAGAGTTGAGAAGAACTCCGAGAAGAAGGTTGGCGCCGGCGAGATCTGGAGGCGTTTCCCTAAGTTCATCATCGGTTTCTTCGTAGCCTCGCTCGTGGCTTCGTTCCTGATCCAGCCCATCTTCGGCGGAGACCAGGTAAGCGCCATCAACAAGGTCTTGGATCAGTATAAGAACTGGGCTTTCGTGCTGGCGTTCACCAGCATCGGTCTTGACACCAACTTCAAGGAGCTGGCCAAGAACATGCAAGGCGGAAAGGTGCTTTGGCTCTACATAGTCGGCCAGGTATTCAATATCGCCCTTACCCTCTTCGCCGTCTGGTTCCTCCTCTCCGGAGTGGTCTTTGACGTTCCCGTCCTCGACCTCTTCAAATAGTGGGAAAAGGCAAGGAAAAAGCATTCAAAGTGGTCACGATCCTCGTGGTTGTGGCCATTTTGGTTTGCGCCTTATGGATTATGGGGAACAAGCTGGGGCTTGTTCCTGACTATGATTTCGGCGCTGGCGCATATTATTATGCCGACATACCGGGATTCGAGAACATCGAGAAAGAAGGCGCATTCAAGACTTCGGTGCCTTATTGGGTACACGTGGTCCTGTTTTTGGGATGGGGCTGGCTCATGTACCGGTTTTGGGTGTGGATTGATAAACGGAAATAAATGAAAACTAACGCCTTAGCGACTTGTTCCTCCTGTGGGCAAACCTCCACGATCGAGGTCTATAGCGGAATCAACACTTCCGCTGAGCCAGATTTGAAAACCAAGGTGAAGGACGGATCCCTTTTCCTTTGGGAATGTCCCCATTGCGGAAAGACAAATCTTGTCTCAGGGCAAATGCTATATCATGATCCGGAAGAGCGCCTGATGATTTGGCTTCTTCAGGAGGGATCCTTGCCGGAAGAAAGCGTCAAGGCAGTGGAGAAGAGTCTTGCCGCAGCGGCGGAAACACTTGAAGGATATACATTCAGAAGGGTTGATGACGCTGGATCCTTAATAGAGAAAGTTAACATTTTCGACGCCGGGCTAGAGGACACTGTCATCGAGATGGTCAAACATGTCACTAAGATGGAGCTTTCTCAAAAAGGCTCCGGGAAAGATATCATGGATGCGACTTTAAGGTTTTTCAGGATAGAGGGTCCTGACCATGAGTTGACGTTCACCTATCCCTCGGGTGGCCAGATGCAAGGCGTCCAAATAGGATTCAATGTATATGAAGATTGCGCCGGAATCCTCCGACGCAACCCCTCAATAAAACCAGCAGAAGGTTTTTCCCGTGTCAACCAGGACTGGGTAGCCCGGTTTTTCCGTTAGGGTTTACTCAACCTTTCTGGCACCGTCGCTGATCACGACATCGTAGATCTTGACATCGTGGCCGAATTCGGCGGGGAATTTCTCCTTGACCGCCTCGATGAACTTGTCGTAGAGTTCTTCTTTGACAAGGTTGATCGTGCAACCTCCGAAACCTCCACCCATGACTCGTGATCCGGTGACGTCGCATTTGCGGGCAAGCTTGTTGAGGAAGTCAAGTTCCGGACAGCTCACCTCATACAGTTTGCTCATACCGAAATGAGTCTGATACATCATCTCACCCACAGTCTCATAGTCTCCCCTCTCAAGGGCGTCGCAAACATCGAGAACCCTCTGGACCTCTCCGATCACATATTCAGCCCTGAGGAAATCCTCCTCGGGAATCTCTTCGCGAACCTCTTCCAGCCAAACCCTCTTGGCGTCTGAAAGGAACTCGACATCGGGATGGTTCTTGCGGATGGCGGCCGCCGCGTTCTCGCAAGACTCGCGGCGCTTGTTGTAAGCGGAAGAAGCGAGCTCATGCTTCACGCAAGAGTCGATCAAGACAACCTTATAGCCTTGAGGGTCGAAGGGGAAGTACTTGTGCTCCAAGGTCTTGCAATTCAAGCGGATTAGACAACCCTTTTTGCCGAAAATGGAAGCGAACTGGTCCATGATGCCGCACTTGACACCACAATAGTTGTGCTCTGTGCTCTGTCCGATCTTGGCCAACTCAAATTTGTCAATCGTTCCGCCATTGAAAAGTTCGTTGAGAGCGAAAGCGAAAGCGCTCTCCAGGGCCGCGGAAGAAGAAAGGCCGGCGCCAAGAGGAACGTCTCCAGCGAAAGCGCAATCAAAACCCTCAACCTTGCCTCCCCGTTTGATAATCTCACGGCAGACACCGAAGATGTAACGAGGCCAGTGCTGCTGGGGCTTATCCTCCTCAGTAAGGCCGAACTCGACATACTCATCGTAGTCAAGAGAGAAGGCTTTGACCTTGTCCGTGCCGTTAGGCTTGATCTCGACCATGATTCCGCAGTCAATTGCGCCAGGGAACACATAACCACCATTGTAGTCGGTGTGCTCACCAATAAGGTTGATTCTTCCGGCGGAGGCGAACACCTCTCCCTCTGTTTTGTACAGGGATTTGAATTTCTCCCTGATTTTGGTTTTCATTTCCATAATTATGCGATTAGAGCGTTATAATTCCATTCTCACAAAAATAATAAATTATTATTGAATCACGAGCGTTACCGGGCAATGATCACTCACCCCTCCAATGTATCTCGGACCCGAATATGTCCTGAGTGGTTTTTCTCCGGAATGGGCGTTATCCCTGACCATCAGGAAGGGTATCCTCTCGACTTTCATATCGATGCCAGGATTATTCTTTTTTATGTCAGGAGAAACGAAGAACATGTCTATCATTTCCCATTTTCCTGAATATTTGATAGTTCCGAGTCCTTTTCGCGCGAGGGGCGCAGCCAGATTTATCATATTGCTTGAGTATTCCTCCGCAGATGAGGGCGTGTCGTTGAAATCTCCCATCGCCACAATGTTCTTCCACCCACAAACCTTCAGGGAATCAGTTATTTCCGAAAGCCTTTCCATGGCAACGTCCCGCCTCCATGAAGAATTAGCTCCATATTTCGACGGGTGGTGATTCACAAGAAATGCCACGCTGTCGCCATTTGCCCTGAGTAATCCGGCAAGCAAAATATCTCTTGTCAATAAAGGCGAACCATCCCTGGAATATACCTTATTTGGACTGGAAGTTATTACTTTCAAGCGATCCTTCCTGTACAATAAAGCGACATCTATCCCCCTTGGATCTGGTGAGTCATAGTGAACAATCGCATAGTCTTTCCTTCTCAACACAGTTTCCATGAGCAACTTCTCAAGAACAAACCTATTCTCCACTTCCGCGAAACCAATCACGTCAGGAAACCTTCCCCGCTCGTCCGCGATCCATAAGATGGATTTTGCCACAAGGTTACATTTAGAAAGGAATTTTCTTTTCGTCCATCTTTTTTTGCCATAAGACGAGAACTCCTCGTCTGAGTCGTTGGGAGAAACCGCATCCGCCTTCCAATCAAAGAAATTCTCAAGGTTCCAGAACATGACGAGAATAGGGTCTTCTTTGGCGGGCACCTGTGGCTCCCGCCAGAGAAAGCTCGCCAAAAGAAGACATAATAACACTTAAACTATAACTAAAACGACTATTATTGAAAACACTTCAAGAGCGAAGATGGGCAAAGGAAACGGAAAAAAAGAATCGAAACAGAAAAACATTTTCTTATGATTAGTATCTTTGCCTTAAATAATATTTATCAGAATCTATAAATCAGAGGAATATGTCCTTGAAATGTGGAATAGTCGGACTTCCTAATGTCGGGAAATCAACTTTGTTCAACTGCGTGAGTTCCGGAAAGGCCCAAAGCGCCAATTTCCCTTTCTGCACAATCGAGCCTAACCTGGGCTCCACTAACGTGCCGGATAAAAGGCTGGAAGTTCTCGCTGACATGTGCAAACCGAAGAGCGTTGTCCCGGCGACTGTTGACATCGTGGATATCGCCGGACTGGTCAAGGGCGCAAGTAAGGGAGAGGGTCTTGGAAACCAGTTTCTCGCCAACATCCGGGAGACCGACGCCATTTTGCATGTGTTGCGGTGCTTTGATGACGGCAACGTGGTCCACGTGGACGGAAGCGTGGACCCTGTAAGAGATAAGGAAGTCGTTGATCTTGAGCTGCAAATCAAAGACCTGGAGACGGTGGAGTCAAGACTTGCCAAATCCGTCAAGCAGGCTACCACAGGAGGAGACAAGAACGCTAAGAAACTGGTGGACCTTCTGCAGCGTTATAAAGAAGCCCTAGAGAGCGGGAAGTCCTGCAGGACCGTGGAGCTGGTGAATGAGGAGGAAGCCGCGATGGCTAAAGACTTGTACCTGCTCACAAATAAGCCGGTCATGTACGTATGCAACGTGGATGACGCCTCTGCCGCCACGGGTAATGGATACGTTGACGCCGTGAGGGAAGCCGTAAAAGACGAGAACGCCGAGATTCTGGTTATCTCCGCAAAGACAGAGTCTGAGATCGCCGAGATGGACAGCTATGAGGATCGGCAAATGTTCTTGGAGGAGATGGGACTTAAAGAGTCTGGCGTTGTCAGGCTTATTCAAGGCGCATATCATCTTCTCGGATTACAGACATTTTTCACCGCCGGTGCTGACGAGTGCCGGGCGTGGACTATCCACAAGGGAGACAAGGCCCCTAAGGCCGCCGGTGTAATACACACCGACTTTGAGAGAGGCTTTATCAGGGCTGAGGTTATCAAATACGAGGACTATGTCGCCCTTGGTAGCGAAAGCGCAGCCAGAGCGGCAGGAAAACTCGCCACCGAGGGGAAAGACTACGTAGTCCAAGACGGAGATATCATGCATTTCCTGTTTAACGTATAAACAATAATAACAATATGAGAACAAAGTTATTTGCCGCCTTGGCGGCGGCTGTGGCGATAACAGTCGGATGTGCCACATCGATGAGCCTTCCAGACCGCCTCGACAAATTTGTCGAGAAGACCGAGAAGGAATATAAGAACTACGACGAGGAGGATTGGAAAAAATCCAAGGAGGAATATGACGCTCTCGCCGCCCAGGTCAATGAGAAATATGACTCTTTCACCACATCGGAAAAAGTCAGGACAATGAAAGCTATGGGGAAATACGGCTCTATGGTCTTGGAAAAAGAGATCGCTGGCGCCTCTGATACTATCGGAAGCATGTTGGAGAGCATCCCGGAGGCTATTAATGGCATTATCAACGAGATTGACACCGTAGCCATAAAAGAAGGCGTGGATGGAATCAAGAATGGCATAGAGGGCATAATTGAAAGCATCGATACAGCAAGGTTGCGTAAATCCGTGGAAGGTCTTACACAAAGTATTGACACCGCCAAACTTCGCGAGAAACTTGAGGCTCTGGTGAAGATCTTCGGAGGCGAAGAATAATTCGGTGATACATAAAAGAAATAGGCTGGCCTAAAAAGCCAGCCTATTGTTTTTCTGCTTCCTCTCTATTAGAAGAAGCGGGCCCTGTAGTCCTTCACATCAGCCTCCTGCATCATGACAGGAAGGATCATCTGAGAGGCATAAGAGCTCATCTGGGCAGCGGCGTTCTTGGCATCCTCCTCTGTATAGAAGGACTCGGTCTCGCGGGAGTTCACCTTGAACACATATGTTCCGATCGTACCAGCGACAGGACCGCAGATCTGGCCTTCGGGAGCCACGGTAACCGCGCCAATGAACTTGGGATCAAGACCCTGTCCGGCAAGAGAGGCGAACCTGACATCCACACCGGAGCTGACAATGCTGTGCAGAGTGTCGGCGATAGTCTGAAGATCGTTCAGACCCTTGATCTTCTCAGCGATGTCGGTGGCAGCCTTAGCGCTGGCAAGCTCACCATAAAGCTGCTGGCTGATCATAGGATTGACCTCGGAAAGCGTGGCGATACCCTCGTTGTGGACACCCTTCACGGTCGTGATGAAGAAGTAATTGTTATTGACGGTTATGATAGGGGAAACCTTACCAACCTTATTGTCAAATATCCATCTTGTCACTTCCTTAGCCTGATCAATAGCGCCATAATTCGACGTGCTCTCGAGAACGCCATTCACCGGATGGGAATATGCGCCGCAAGAGTCAACAGCGGCGAGGTAGTTCTGATAGCTACCGGTCGCAATGTTGGCGAACTTGCTGGCTTTAGCATAATACTCGTTGAAAGTCTCGTTGCTCGCGAGAGCGGTCTTGGAAAGGATAGCCACCTGCTTCTTAGCCACAGGAGCGGTCCTTTTGGTGACCTCAATAACATGGGTGCCATACTGGGTCTTGAGGATGAAAGGCTTCTTGACCTGAGCGGTGAAAATGGGGTTGAATCCGTTGACCATGTAGTTCTGGGTCATCCAGCCGAGGTTCCCTTGCTCCCCGTCATAAGCGGACTGGGTGTCGTCGGAATATGATGCGGCGAGATTTGAGAAGTTCTCACCCTTACCGAGGACATTGAGAAGGCTATCTGCGAGGTGGGCCTGGTTGGTTCCGCGGAGAAGGATGTGCCTGACATAGACAGAGTCAGGAATCTGGGCGGAATCCATGATCCTGGCGGCATAGAACACATTGTTGTTGTCCTTGTACACAGGGGAGGTGCCGGAGGCGTTGCTGAACACGAATGTGTTGACATCCGGATTCACAACATTCAGCTCACCGTCCTTGTACCAACGCTCATCAAGAGACTTCTCTGAATTCTTAGCCAGGAAGGACTTCATGGCGTCAGTGGTCGAGAACTCTTCATAGAGGTTATCCATCGCCTCGCTGGTGGCCTGGATGTCAGCCTCGGAAGGCTTGACCTCAAAGACTACATATTCGATGTCCCTGGAAGCGTTCTGCTTGAACATCTGCTTGTGATCCTCATAGTACTTCTTGATGTCAGCGGCAGAAACCATGATGGTTGAGTCTGTGGTGAAACCAAGAGGGACCATAACGAAATCAACGTTTGTCGTGACATTATTCTCCTCGATGGCTTTCTTGAGCATCAACGGGTTCTGGACATTGCTCTGATTGAAGAGAGAGCCGTACTTCGCATAGTACTGTTGGGTGCCAACAGTGTTCTGGATATAGTTCCAGTAAGCGGCCAGCCTTCCCGTGTTGTCCTGGGAAACGTTGCTGATGAAATTCTGGAGTGCGGTCTTTGAGAAAACACCATTCTCATCCATGAACGCAGGATTCTGGGCAATGACAGGGGACACCATATCGCCAGCGAGAAGAGCCTTCATCTCATCCTCTCCCACCTTGATACCAGCCTCAGAAGCTTTCTTTGTGAAAAGATACTTGTCAAGGAGGCTTTGCCAAGCGGCGTTGCGGATCTGCTCCTGCTGCTGCTCGTTCTGGGCTGTGGTGCCGGTAACCATCTCGTTAATCGTGGTGAAATTCTCGATGTCCTGCTGGAAATCCATGTAAGAAACGGCCTTTCCGTTGATCTCACCAACATTGTTCTTGGAAGACATCATCTGAACCGCGGACTCAAGAGTGCTCGGGTCCACGATAAAAGACAAGAGGGCCAGAGCGATAATGATGGATATCGCCAGTCCGGCCTTTTCGCGAGTTTTTTGAAGAATCGCCATTGTGTATTGTTTTATTCTATAATATCAAACAAATAGGTATTGGGGCGCGAAGATAGTGATTTTTATTCAATTAATCATCTTTTTTTGAGCAAAGGCCCTATAAAGTTCACTGAATCAATTATAACCTTTGTCGAATCCTGCAGCACATACACATAGCTGTTGAACGGCCTGTAAAGCACGGAGTTTCTGGCCATCTCATCGGAACGCATTCCATATCCCTGCATGAAATCATCAGGGGTGAACATGCGCACATAACAGTCGGTGTAAATCTCCTGATTCGCCTGATCCCAATACAAAGTGTCTGTCTGAAGCGTCTGCTGCTTAACTATATTCTGCACCGTCACATTTCCGAAAGCCGACCAATATTCCCGGTTGCCTTTCTTTGATTTGAAATGCTTGGCGTTGTTGGAGTGGAGCACCGTCTCGAGTTGGTCATCCTCAGAATAGGCGAACACATGAAGTCCTTTCGGGAACAACTCGTATGAGCTGGTGTCGTTCTCATATCTCTCCATGATGTCGGCCTCCACCCTCATTTTCAACCCCCCGTCCTGAGTCTGGACCATGAACAGACTGTCGACGGTTTGCAGAGGTGTCTCATCAATATCAAGATGAGCGGCCTCGGAGAGTTTATTGGAGCATGAATATACGACGAAAGCAACCGCTGGAGCGGTTGCAATCATCTTTAGCATATGTGACAGGCGTACCAACCTTAAGGCTACTTCTGGGTCCTTACGGTTGTTGTCGCGCGCATACCACCGCAGTTGACTGTGTAGGACTGTCCATCGACAATGTCATACATGAAAGCCTCGGCTTTCTGCGGATAATAAACACTATAGGAACCAATAAGCTTGTTGCAGTCCGCGGTGAGAGACTCGTCAGCCGCCTTTGCCTTCTGCAGGTAATCAACAGCCACCCAGTAGTTAGCCCTTCTCTCAACCTCATTGCCTCCGCAACGAACAGCACCCCAAATGGTTCCGATCAGATAGTAAGCCTTACCCTGGTTCGCGGGATCAAGCTCGGCAGCTTTCCTAGCGGCGTCAAACGCCTTGCCGTTCATACCGGACTTAAGGCAATATGTGGCAAGCTCAAGCTGATAGTTAGCCTTTGTCTCGGAATCAAGATCCGGGAATGCGAGAGCCTCCTCAAGATACTTGACAGCGGTGCTTGTCTCATCCTTGGCAGAATGCAACTTGTAAAGATAGTAAGCTGATGCAGCTGAAGGCTCAGCGGTGTGCATCTTGGTGACAGCCTTAAGGAAGAGGTCGTTATTCTGGCATCCCTCGGTATTGCCCATCATCTTTACAATGTTGGTGGCGAGTTCCACGTTGTCAGGATCTGCCTCATAACGAGGGGTGAATAGTGCGATGAGATTATCGCAGCTGGCGACCTGGCTGGTGATGAACAAGCCCTCAATGTCGGACTTGGTTTTGGTGACTTCTTCGGTCTGCTCGGCTTTGCCGACCAGGGCGATGGCGTTCTGATAGGTATTGATAACCTCCTCAGCTCCAAGATTGCCGGCTTTGTACATGTCAATAGCCGAATTAAGCTGGAGGAGAAGGAGGCTGGGCTTGGTCTTCTCCTGGTTGACCTCGACGATTTTGCCAAGTCCCTCGTAGAGAGCCTTTGGATCCTTATAGAACTGGGTCATGTATTGTCCCTTGGTGTTCATGGCCGCTACGGCATAGTTGGGATAATACTCAGCCCTGAGATCGTTTAGCATAAGGAGCGAGTCGACAAGCGCGGTGCGGACGGCGGGATCCTTGGTCTTGTTGATCTCTTTGCCAAGCAGGGTCATACCGTTAAGAAGCATGTTCTGGCTGGCGGTAGGAGGGCAAAGCTTCATGGCGGTCCTCCAGTTAGGGAGGGCGTCATCATAGTTCTTTGCTTTGTAGTACTCCTGATAATAAGACAGGTACTTTATGCACTCATCTTTGTTAGGACCGTACTTGTCCTGCGCGGAAAGATTCATTCCGAGCGTCATGGCGAAAGCCAGCAGTACAAGAGTAATCTTTTTCATGGTCTGTTTGTTTTATGCTGTTTATATTCTTTTATTCGTATCTCTGTTTTATGAACCAGATGTCATGTACATTCAACCCTATGTTGAAATTGATGTATCTCTCTCTCACCATATTCCCGCTCAAGGCTCCTCTCTGGCCTATATCCACGCCCACGGTCAAGCCGTTGTTGAGCTGGAATACTGGAAGGGTCGCTCCAAAAGTCAGACCAAATGCGTTGAGGCTCTTTCCATCAATGGTGCAATACGCTTGATCCCAATAAGTTCCGGCCCTATAAGTTATCTTTTTACGATAGTATCTGATGTCGTTTCTGTTAGGTACGTAAGACATTCCCAAACGAACAGACTGTGCCTGACTGGCGGCGAATACGGCGTTTCCAACATTAGCGAACCCGGTCACCTTATCCATTCCTGTGGATGTCCAGTCGGAGCGGAGATAATTGACTTCGGCGGTCCATTTATCTCCTCCTTTCAGAGCTATACCGAATCCCATCTCGCTGGCCAACCTGACTTTACCCTTGCCGAGTTTCTCAGAGAATGTGCGAGGTGAAGGGGTGGAGTCGTTGATGGAGGATATTACCTGAACCTCAAACCTGTCAACAGACCCCTTGAGATCTGCGGCAAGCTCATAAGTGGCGCCCAAAACCATAGAGGCTTTGTTTGACAGCGGGAAGGCATACTGGACACCGAATTTCCCCTTTACGGTGTTCAGGCCAAGGGTGTAGCCGCTCTTGATGCTCCTGAAAGAGGTTTCAGACATGGTGAAACTGTTGTCTTTGTGGAGGTTGCCGAAAATATACTGCGCCTCCCCACCAATGGAGAAACCTTTGAATGGAACAAAACCTCCTCCTAAGAACAACTTGGACAAGCTGCCATATCCTTTCACGGTGTTAAGGATGGGACCCGTCATCGCGATTACCGCAGGATCTGTCTCCCAAGCTGATATATTATATCCAAGGCTGCTGTAAGGAGATAACCCGCCATACATCGCGAAAGACTTCCACACCGGGAATGAGATTATGATGTTATTGACGTTGAATGTATTGTTCGCACTCCTCATGTCGCCCTGGGCGTAGTACCTATTGCCCTGCGCAAGGCTGAAATCAAGCATGAAAGACTGGATATCCCTCTCGGTCACCGCGGCGGGATTGAGTATGTTGATATTCCTTTTATCTCTCGTGGCAATACCTACTCCTCCCATGCTCCTGTTATATGCCGTTCCGAACCTGGACACATCCCCCACGCCATACATTGAATAAGGGGAATATGAACTATAGGCCTCATCCTGCCCCCAAACATTCAGAGAGCAGAAGACAAGGGCAAGTCCCAGAAGTATGTTTCTAATCGTTCCTTTCCGCATAATTGTCAGCTATTATCGCCAACCCCATCAACACAAGATTACAGACTACAAAGATGGAGTTTTTCATTCTTTTTGCAAAATATAAAGCGTCTCCACCAGTAAAAACGGGGGTTTTTTCAGGAAATTGAGACAAGTAGCCCTGTATTTCAAACATTATGCCGCCAATCACCCCGGATTCTATTGACGAAATCAACGAATCGCCTGTAGGATTGACAGTTGGAGGTGTGTCCACAAGCGGAAGGGTCCTTGAATAGCGGTTAAGAGCCTTGAACCTCGTCCTGCAACCGAGTGATATGTTACCTCCTTCGTAAACCCCCTCCGGGCTTAGAAAATCCACGGAAAGGGTTGTCCCGAAATCAAATATGGCGCTTCCAGTGCCTTTAAAAAGATATCTCGCGGCTATAACCGAAGCCACCCTATCGGGAGAAACATATTCAGGAATACCGTTGGAAGTCGTTGTGGCTGTGTGGTTTCTGTCAAGTAACACAAGTTTACCGCATTTGGTCTGAAGATTTTTTTCCTCTTCTGGACTGATGTCGATAGTGGATGACACCACCATCACGGAAGGTTTCTCTTTACTTATGAGAGAATCTATGAAACCAAACATTTTCTCGCCTTGATACCGGAAGGTCTTTCCAAGGGTCATTCCCTCAGACCACGCTGCCTTCAAGGCGGTATTTCCTATTTCTACCAACAAATTTGACATATCGGAACAAATATCAAGTCAATCTCCGAAGGGTTGACAAGGCGGCGGGAAGCGAGTTTATTCCCCTGGACACTATCTTGAGTTTACCTTCTGTCTGTTTAAGATTGAACAATTTATCGTTTTCTCCCACTTTAGCCAGTATATTCGAGAATACCTTTGTCTTGAAATAGGGTGACATCGGATTGGAAATGAAGAACATGATCATCATTCCGTTCTTAATGATAACTTTCTCGAAACCTAAATGTCCTCCAAGATTCCTAATTTTCAAAACATCGAAAAGATTATCCGTCTCAGGTGGAAGGTCTCCAAACCTATCAACCAGACTCCCTCTGAAAGCCTCTATATCCTTATCTCTGGAAAGATTGTCAAGCTGCTTATATATCCTTATCTTCTCGGCGGTTATGTCTATGTAGGAATCAGGTATCATAGCTATCTGATCAGTCTCAACGGTACAGTCGTTGGAATATGTGTCCCCGCTACCTCGAGACTTCATACCTGTCTCAACTCCAAGTTCTTCCATGGCCTCAGATAGAATCTTCTGGTAAGCCTCATAACCCATATCCATTATAAAACCGCTCTGCTCGGCTCCCAGAAGATTTCCCGCACCTCGGATATCAAGATCCTGCATGGCAATGTTGAATCCGCTGCCAAGGTCGGAGAATTCCTCTATGGCTTTGAGCCTTCTTCTTGCGTCCTCGGTTATGGAAACAAGGGGTGGTACTATGAGGTAACAAAACGCTCTGCGGTTGGAGCGCCCCACCCTGCCCCTGAGTTGATGCAGATCACTTAATCCTATATTCTGTGCCTGGTTTATTATTATAGTGTTGGCGTTGGGAATATCCAATCCGTTCTCGATTATGGTAGTGCACAGAAGCATGTCATAATCGCCTCTTATGAAGTCCAACATCCTGTTTTCCAACTCCTTCGGTTCCATCTGCCCATGAGCTACACAAATCTTCATGTCCGGGACAAGCCTATGGATAATCTCATAAATTGAAGGTAGCTCCTCTACTTTATTGTGAAGGAAGAATATCTGACCTCCCCTGGCGAGCTCATAATTTATGATGCTCTTTATCTCCTCCTCATTGAAAAGGATTATCTCTGTCTGGGTAGGAATCCTGTTAGGGGGCGGCGTGTTGATAATTGAAAGATCCCTCGCTCCAAGGAGAGAGAACTGTAGAGTTCTGGGAATAGGAGTAGCGGTGAGAGTTAATGTGTCTACGGAAGATTTAAGCTGCCTAAGCTTTTCCTTGGCGGAAACACCAAATTTTTGTTCCTCATCTATAACCAGAAGACCCAAGTCCTTGAACTCGAATCCCTTCCCTAGCATTTTATGGGTTCCTATCACTATATCAAGGGAGCCGTTTTTGAGCCTTTCCCTAACGTCGTTAACATCCTTTGTGGTTCTAAGCCTACTGACATAGTCTATCGAGCAAGGAAAATCTTTAAGACGTGATGAGAATGTGGTATAGTGTTGCAAAGCCAATATGGTTGTAGGAACCAACACCGCCACTTGCTTTCCATCTGTAACTGCTTTGAAAGCGGCCCTGATAGCTATCTCTGTTTTTCCGAATCCCACATCTCCGCAAATCAGACGATCCATCGGACTGGAATCTTCCATATCCCTCTTAACCGCTTTGGTGGCTGTTTCCTGATCCGGAGTATCCTCATACATGAAAGAAGATTCCAACTCTTCCTGAAGGTAACTGTCTGCGGAGAAAGCGAATCCTTTCGATGCCTTTCGTTTAGCATATAGTTGAATCAGATCCTTCGCAATATCCTTAATTCTGGATTTAGCGCTCGCCTTCAGAGTCTGCCAGGACTTGGAACCAAGCTTGTTTATCTTAGGAGGCTCACCATCTTTAGAGCGGAAACGGGATATCTTATTCAAGGAATGAACGGACACGAATACCACATCCCCATCCTTATACATGAGTTTCACAACCTCATGCATTCTTCCCTTGTCATCCCTCATCCTCACAAGTCCTCCGAAAATCCCGACTCCGTGATCTATATGGACAACATAGTCTCCTATGTTGAAAGCAGTTAAGTCATTAAGGGTCAACTGCTCACTCTTCTCAACTGTTCTTCTTACGCTTACCCTGTGGAAACGGTCGAATATCTCATGGTCGGAGTAACAACAAACCTTTTCCTGATTATCAACAAAGCCAGCATGTATATTCTTTCCTTGAACGAATTCAGGAAGAAGTCCCTTATTCTCTTTCAGAATGGAGAACAGGCGATCAATCTGAGACTTTTTCTCACTGAATATAAATACTTTATACCCTCCTTCTATCTTCTTGGCCAGATCCGCAGAAAGCAACTCGAAATTCTTGTTGAAAACTGGCTGCGGGGATATATCAAACTTTATGACATCATCATTATCAACCTCTAAAGGAACCTCAAGGAATACCTTCTTGAATTTATCCATTTCCTTGAAGAAATCCTCCCTTCTATACATGTCGGAGGAGTCGGCCCAAATAACAGATTCCTCGGGAAATAAATCAGATATACTGATGAGGTTTTCTTCAGAGTTTGAAGATAAGTCAGGAAATATCTCTATCTGATCCCTTTCTTCTTTTGAAAGCTGGGTATTGCAATCAAATACATGGATTTTCTCAACCTCATCACCGAAAAAAGAAATTCTGAACGGATAATTATATGAGAAAGAGAAAACATCTATTATTGATCCTCTTATCGAGAACTGCCCTGGAGCTGAGACAAAATCTGTCTTTTCAAATCCTTGAGATACAAGTATTTCCTTTATCTTATCATGGGAGATTTCTTCTTTCTTTATAGTCAGAAGTGATTCTTGGATGTTGTTGGCGGAAGGAATTCTCTCTTTTAAGGCGTCAGGATAAGTTACTATAAAAAGTCTCTGGGAATTACTTTTATTAGATATCAACTTTCCAATGGCGGATGTTCTCTGAACTCCTACAGAGGACTTGAAGTTACTTTTCTCCACCACTTTGCCACTATCGGGAAGATAAAATACAATATCGCCCTCTACCAAATCATAAAGATCTGAAGCGCAATACTCTGCGCTTTCCTTATTAGGAAGAACTATAACATGAGTACCTTTCTTTGCGACTTGACTCACGACAAACCACCTCGCGGAGAGAAAAAGACCTTTGCAAAAGACTTCTTTCCTTACCGCAAGTTTAGAGGCAAGCTCAGACGATGATTTTCCACTTATCAACATCAATAGTCAAAAGTGTGTTGAAAACATGTTAAAACCTATGTTGAAAACTCTCTTCTGATTGTCATTATGAAGCTCCCGCTTCTTTTTCAACATTTTTTTAAGGGAATACCAATAATCAACTATTAATAAAATACAATCAGAAATAATTGATTATAAAATAATTAAAGCGGTTATTAACATTTCAACAACTAAAACAAAACCATCAAATCTTATAAAAAATATCAATATATTTGTATCTGATAATTGACTCTCTGATGACAGATTTCAATCCTAGGGACACAAACGTTGACAAAGATAAGGATTTGGACGGAATTATCCGTCCAAGAGAACTTGAAGATTTCACGGGGCAGAAGGAGATTGTGTCCAATCTCAATGTTTATATAAAGGCGGCCAAGATGAGGGGAGAGGCTCTTGATCATGTGCTTTTCCATGGTCCTCCAGGTCTTGGTAAAACCACCCTCGCACACATTATAGCTAACGAGATGGGGGTCAATATGAAAGTGACCTCCGGGCCGGTTTTGGACAAACCAGGCGATCTTGCCGGTCTTCTCACTTCTCTCGAGACAGGTGACGTGCTTTTCATCGATGAGATCCATAGACTTTCTCCAGAGGTGGAAGAATATCTTTACTCCGCGATGGAGGATTATGTGATAGATATAATGATTGACAAAGGCCCAGGAGCTAGATCAGTCAGGATATCCCTTAATCCTTTCACTCTTGTCGGAGCCACCACACGAAGTGGACTTTTGACAGCTCCTCTTAGGGAAAGATTTGGAATTACTTGTCCTTTAGAGTATTACGATACTTCTGAGTTAGTGAGAATAGTGCGCAGAAGCGCTAGGATCCTGAATGTGACAATTGATGAGGAGGCTTCCAAGGAAGTGGCTCTCCGTAGCCGCGGAACTCCAAGAATAGCGAATGGTCTTCTGAGAAGGGTACGTGATTTCGCTCAGGTCATGGGAGACGGTCACATTGATCTTGAGATTGCGAGGTATGCCTTGAATAAGCTCAAGATTGACACGAGAGGATTGGATTCTATTGATAATAAGATATTAAGAACCATAATAACCACATTCAAGGGTGGCCCTGTCGGAGCCAATACGATAGCCACCGCGATCAGTGAGGATCAGGGCACTTTCGAGGAGGTTTATGAGCCTTTCCTTATAAAGGAAGGTTTCATAGTGCGCACTCAACGCGGAAGAATAGCCACCGAGATGGCTTATCGTCATCTTGGATTGGATGCTGAACTTGAATCAAACAGGACAGAGAATGGCACGTTATTTTAGATTGATTTTGACTGCCGCTTTCGCCGCTGTCTCTTTACAAGCTTTCTGCTGCACTTCTGTTATTATATCCGGTAATGCCAGGATAGATGGAAGACCGGTCATGCTTAAGCATCGGGACACAGGTGAGCTTAATAATAGAATGCAGTGGTTTAAAGGAACATCTTATGATTTCATTGGACTTGTGAATTCCTCATCAAAGGGAGGTGAAGTCTGGGCAGGCACCAATTCAGTTGGTTTTTGCATTATGAATACAGCCACTTATGACCTTAAAGATGATGATGTTCCCGCTTCAATGATGGATAAGGAAGGAGAGGTCATGTTCAAGGCTCTTGGTCAATGTGCGGACCTCAGGGATTTTGAGCGCTTTCTTGAGTCTTTGCCTAAACCTTGGGGCGTGGAGGCTAACTTCGGTATTATTGACGCTAAAGGTGGAGCCGCTTATTATGAGGTTAATAACTATTCGTATCGCCGTTACAACGTGTCGGAAGAGCCAGAAGGTTACATGATTGTGACTAATTATACCAGGTCTGGCCGTCCTGCGGACAGGAAAGGAGAAGATAGGTTCGCTAAAGCTGTTGACATATTAAAAGGAACAGAAATTTCAATAGCAGGTCATAAAGAACTGATAAACAGTATATCACGTTCTGGAAAACCTATTATGAGGGATATATCAGCCTCAGCTATAGTATTTGAGGGAGTTCTTCCTGGAGAGGATCCGACTCAGACGGTGGCATGGACAGTATTGGGTTGTCCGACCACTTGTGTTTATATTCCCCTTAAAGTGTTTGAAAGCGATCACATACCTTCTTTTATGAAAGAGAATAAAGGTGGAGATGGGGCTCAAATATGTAGTCAATCATTGGTTATCAAGGGAATATATGGATTTGACAACGGATGTGCGGAAGAGTGTGTGGAAGTGGAGAAATATATTGACAACCATTTTTCCAAAAACATGTCTCCCTCAAGATACGACCGTTTTGTCAAAAAGGCTTATAGGAAATACAAGATGATGTATATCCGTAAATTACCGAAAGTGGTATCTTGAATTGTTTTATACGATAAAAATGACTAAAATTGCAGACTGAATCCACTTTAGCTAATCATTAATAACTAAAATATGGCCGAAAAATTAATCTCAAAGATTCCGGACGGACCGTTGGCTGAAAAATGGACCAAACGTAAGTCGGAACTTCGTCTAGTCAATCCCAACAACAGGAGAAAACTTGAGATCATAGTAGTAGGTACCGGATTGGGAGGAGCCTCCGCAGCCGCTTCCCTCGGTGAACTTGGCTACAATGTGAAGGTTTTCTGTATCAGCGACTCTCCTAGAAGGGCTCATTCTATCGCCGCTCAGGGAGGTATTAACGCCGCAAAGAACTATCAGAACGACAACGATGCGGTGTATCGTTTGTTCTATGACACAATCAAGGGAGGTGACTATCGTAGCCGCGAGGCTAATGTATATCGTCTCGCCGAGGTCAGTGCGGCCATTATAGATCAATGCGTCGCTCAAGGAGTTCCTTTCGCAAGGGAGTACGGCGGATATCTCGCTAATCGTTCTTTCGGAGGTGTCCAGGTCAGCCGTACATTCTATGCCAGGGGTCAAACCGGACAGCAGCTCCTTCTTGGCGCTTATGCCGCCTTAAACCGTCAGGTTGCAGCCGGGACAGTCACAAGCTATCCTCGTCATGAGATGCTTGATCTTGTCATTATCAATGGTCAGGCAAAGGGTATAATAGCCCGTAACCTCGTGACTGGTAAACTAGAGAGATTTGGAGCTCATGCTGTTGTTATAGCGACCGGAGGATATGGAAATACATATTTCCTCTCAACCAACGCTATGAACAGCAACGGATCCGCCGCATGGCAATGCTACAAGAAAGGCGCTTATTTCGCCAATCCTTGCTTTGCCCAAATCCACCCCACATGTATTCCTGTTCATGGTGAGCAGCAGTGCAAGCTTACGCTTATGTCAGAATCCCTCCGTAATGACGGCCGTATCTGGGTGCCTAAGAATATGGAGGATGTTATGAAGCTTCGTAAGAAGCAGATTAAACCTTCCCAGATTCCTGAGGAGGATCGTGATTACTATCTCGAGCGTCGTTATCCTGCTTTCGGAAATCTTGTTCCTCGTGATGTGGCTTCCAGAGCCGCCAAGGAGAGATGTGATGCCGGTTTTGGAGTGAATGAGACAGGTCTCGCAGTGTTCCTTGACTTCTCTGACGCTATCAAGAGGCTTGGTCACCAAAGGGTTCAGGAGCGTTATGGCAACCTGTTTGACATGTATTTTAAGATCAATAATGTCAGCCCTTGGGAAGAGCCTATGATGATCTATCCCGCTATACATTACACAATGGGTGGTATTTGGGTCGACTATGATCTTCAGACTACCATTCCTGGCTTGTATGCTATTGGAGAGGCCAACTTCTCAGATCACGGTGGAAACCGTCTTGGTGCCTCAGCTCTTATGCAGGGTCTCGCGGATGGTTATTTCGTACTTCCTGTCACGATTGCTGATTACCTTTCCAACAAGTTTGCCGAGCCTAAGACAGACATCAATGATCCCGCATTTGAGGAGGCTGAGAAGGCTGTCCAGGCAAGAATAGACAAACTGTTCTCCATCAAGGGAAAGAGGACTGTTGACTCCATCCACAAGAAATTAGGAAACATCATGTGGGAGTATGTCGGAATGGCCCGTAGTGAGGAAGGTTTGAAAAAGGCGATTGAGGAGATTAAGGAACTCAAGAAAGAATTCTATGAGGATGTCTGTGTGCCTGGTGAGCAGAATCAGTTCAATCAAGAGCTTGAGAAGGCTTTGAGGCTTGAGGACTTCTTCGAGATAGGAGAGCTTATGGCTCGTGACGCCTTGAACAGAAACGAGTCTTGCGGAGGTCATTTCCGTGTTGAGAGCCAGACCGAGGAAGGTGAGGCCAAGAGGGATGACGCCAATTACATGTATGTCGCCGCTTGGGAGTACAAGGGAGAGGACAAGGAGCCTGAACTCCATAAAGAGCCCCTCAAGTACGAGTTTATTGAAGTTAAAACCAGAAACTACAAAGAATAACCGGATATGGATTTCAATCTTAAGATATGGCGTCAGAAGAACGCCCATGAGAAGGGTCATTTCGAGACCTACCACATCTCAGGAATCGAGGAGGACGCATCTTTCCTTGAGATGCTCGACATCCTTAATGAGCAGCTTATCCGGGAAGGTAATGATCCCGTGGCGGTTGAGAGAGGTTGCCAAAGCAGCGGCCCAGTGTCTTTCGACCACGACTGCCGTGAGGGTATATGTGGAGCTTGCTCCCTCTATATTGACGGCCGCGCCCATGGTCCGGATGATCATGTGACCACTTGCCAGCTTTTCATGCGTCATTTCAAAGACGGAGCCACCATCACAGTTGAGCCTTTCAGAAGTCCTGCATTCCCTATAATCAAGGATTTGGTTGTGGATCGCAGTGCCTTTGATAAGATTCTTCAGGCAGGAGGATTCATTTCAGTGCGCACCGGCGCCGCTCAAGACGGTAATGCTATACTTATTCCTCACGAGGATGCTGAGAAGAGTATGGATGCAGCCGCTTGTGTGGGTTGTGGAGCTTGTGTGGCCACTTGCAAGAATGGATCAGCCATGTTGTTCGTGGCGGCAAGGGTTTCTTCTCTCGCTTTGCTTCCGCAGGGTCGTCCTGAGGCGGCAAAAAGGGCTAAGAACATGGTCGCGAAGATGGAAGAACTTGGTTTTGGAGGTTGCACTAACACCCGCGCTTGTGAGATGGAATGCCCTAAGGGAATATCCATTGATCACATAGCCCGTCTGAACCGCGAGTTCCTAAAGGCCAAGTTTAGAGACTAAGCACCAAATTAAATGCTTTACAACTGAAGGAATCAGGCCTCTCCTGGTTCCTTCTTTTAGTATTTTATAGTCTGTTCCACTTAAGACATCCCTTCTATAAAGAAAGTCGACAAGCCTCTTCTTAAGTATTCTTCTTGATAAAGAGGAGGAATCTGGCCATTGATTGGGAAATAATCCTGGTGTGGTTGAATTAACAATCCTCGAGATAAGGTAGACTTGAAACTCTCTTTTGTATTCCCTTGCGAGATTCCAGATTTTCCCTGCGTCTAAACCGTTGTTTAGTGAGGATAAGTAGTTTATGTCGATTAATGTGGTTATGCAACTCTCTATAGGTTGTCCGGCGAGTAGTCTCCCATAAAGATTGAGCGCTGCGAAGAATACCAATGATTCAAGAGAAAACCCTTCTTGTAATGATTGTTGGATAATAATATCGGTATCGCTATTTATTGATGCGACAGTTTTTGCAGCGTGGTTATATTCGGATACCGGCACGAGAATATCTATATTATTAATCCATCGCGGGTATTCAGGACGTAAATCCTTCATTGCCCAGTCGCCCAGGAGATTGTAGGTTATATTATTAAACGAGCTAACAATCTTATTTAGAATTGTTTCTATGTGAAGATTCTTAAATCTGCAGTAAGAAAGCACCCCGTTTAACCTCGGGATCAAAGAGGCGGGGAAAGATAAATCAGGCCGGGATTTCATGATGTGAGCCACTAGGACCACACTTTGGATGGGCGATTTGTCTATATCCCAATCTTTAAGGAATGCGTCAAGATCCTCTTGGGTTCCTTTATCTTCAAACCCAAGTTTCACCAGCCCTTGATTTATTTTCCCAACCGACCGGAAAACACTTTCCCAAAGGGATTTAAGATCGTTTTCTCGTCTCATTCTGACTCAAGTCCGATAAAACCATCCTTTCCGAGTATCAAGGGACGCGTGAAAGGATCATAAAACCCTTCAATGTGGAGATTCAGGCATCCACGGGCGCGGAAGAAATCTTGCGTGGAAGGTTGGTTAAGATATAAATCTATGATGAAATCCCCGTTTGCCAAATACCTTGGCAAACGAATGCGTCTGTTGATTTCAAAAGGCCCGGTCTGTAATGTGATAAGTTTATCAGTATATCTGCCCTCGATATAAGCGGCCAGAGGGGTGCCATCAAGTCTTTTTATTATTAATTTAACATCGCATTTGATGGGATTGGCCGTCTCTCCTTTTATTGTGATATCCAGAAAATCCTGTCTTTTGTTGATAGTTTGCCTGTTAGACTCGCTGCCGTTTATTTCTATAGAAGTTATTGATATATAATCCTTTCGATATGTGATAGCATCTACGATTCGGCCTTCTTCCCCATTTCCCGCATCTTGTAAATAAAAGTCTACAGCCTCATCAACATTACCGTCAAACACCAACTCGCCGTTGTTTAACACAACTCCTCTCTCGCACAGGTTTTTTATTGCCCCAAGGTTATGGCTGACGAACAGGACCGTACGTCCGTCTCCTCTCGAAACGTCCTGCATTTTGCCAATGGCTTTCTTTTGGAACTCAGCGTCACCGACAGCGAGAACTTCATCTACCACAAGTATTTCCGGCTCCAGAAACGCGGAAACGGCGAAACCGAGGCGCACGGTCATACCGCTTGAATATCTCTTAACAGGAGTATCGATATATCTTTCCACACCGGCGAACTCCACGATATCATCCAGTTTCCGGTTGATTTCCGTGCGGGTCATGCCCATTATGGATCCATTCATATAGATATTTTCCCTGCCTGTCATCTCTCCATGAAAACCGGTTCCGACTTCGAGCAGGGAAGCGATTCTGCCATTAGCGCGGATGGTGCCTGTGGTCGGAGAGGTTACCCTTGAGAGGAGTTTCAAGAGGGTGGATTTTCCCGCTCCGTTCTTTCCAATTATCCCCACGACCTCCCCTTGCTTAACATCAAAAGAGATGTCTTTAAGGGCCCAAATGTAGTCCGAGTTTCCTTTGTGGGTACGGTCGTTGACCTCTCCGACTTTAAGGAAAGGATCTTCTTTATTTAGAATCTTGGTTTGCCACCAGCGGTATAGATCTTGGCGCAATGTTCCAGTACCGACGAGTCCAAGGCGGTATAGCTTTCCAACATGGTCGAACTGAATAGAGATATTGTCCATACAAAACAAAAATAGCAAAACGGGGATATATTACCAAAAGACTGTTTATATTTGCACGCCAGAACCAAGACAATTGAGAAGAAAGCTAATAAATGGGTAGCGATAAGTTGGATATTAATATAAAAACGATAGCTCAAGAGCTGTTTAGCGAAAGAGATATCAAGATGATCCGTCTGGCATTGTCTCCCGTTATTACCCAAGAAGAGCTTGATTCTGTTGTTGAGGGTTGGGACGCCGCATCTGCTCCTTTCAACAGCCAGATTATCGCACTCAATTTAGCGAAGAATCACCCTGAGGTCGCTTTTCCAAAAGAGATACAACCGATTCTCCAGCAGGCGGCAATCCTTTCCAGAAAAAGACATCTTGAGATACTCCCTCACTTCTCAAGGGTGGTCAAAGTCCTTGATAATAAAGAGATTCCATTCATTTTAATTAAGGGAGGAGCAATGAGGGCATATCGCCCGGAACGTCCAAGATGGACCGCTGACATCGACATTTTGGTTCCCGAGGATAAGTATGAATATGCTCTGAAAGAAGCAGAAAAGTTGGGGTATATCCTCCACCGGTCCCCACATAGCTCCGGGCTGCGAGAACCGTCCTCTGACCAGGATTTTGTGGATATCCACCATTACGTGAGCATGGATACAGGCAAGGAGAAAAATCTGAATGTGCCCTTGACAAACCGTGTCATCTCACTTCCTTTTTCCGCATCAACCGTCAAGGTTCCTTGTCCCGAGGATATGTTCTTTATCTCATTGGTCAATTTCTGGAAGAACGTTACCCACATCTCTCGTGAAAACAGTAAGATAAGTTTCGCCAATCTTTGTTTTGACCTGATCTTTCTCCGTGATAGAAGCGGTGGATTGGACTGGGATGTAATCAGGACAAATGCCAGTATCACAGGATCTGTTGAAACCGTTTATTTGGCGGCGAGAGTACTCGATCATGTCGTTCCGGGATTTTTCCCTGAGAGGTTCTTGGAGAAGGAGGCTGACCCCAACATGGTGAATAGGCTAATGTCACGCACGCTTTTCACAAGAAACGTGATATGCCCTCTGCGGGAAGAAATTGGAGAGTTCAACGTCAAAAAAGCCACCCGGCAGAAAAGAAATCCCTTCAGATATATATACTTAAGGACTAAGTATTTTATAGTGAAGAGATTCCCTGCTGGCGGATTCAAGACCAAGGGATAGTTGAAGAATCACCAAAGGAAATTATTGAACGGGTATCGCCCGGCATGGATCTCCGCGACCATCTTATAGAGGTCGTTGCGGAGTTTATCGATATTCGTCTTATTAATCGCGGACATGAATATGCACGGGGTCTTTTCTTGGGCTATCCAAGAGTTCTTCAACTCATCAAGGGTGAGATTCGCCTTACTCTTAGGAGAGAGTGAAAACTCGTCATATTCCTCATATTGATAAGCATCTATCTTGTTGAAAATAACATAAATAGGCTTATTAGCAGCTCCGATGTCCCGTAGTGTGTTCTCCACAACCTCCATCTGTTCCTCGAAACCGGGATGTGAGATGTCCACAACGTGCAAGAGAATATCCGCCTCTCTGACTTCATCAAGAGTGCTCTTGAATGCCTCCACAAGCTGAGTGGGAAGCTTTCTGATGAACCCCACGGTGTCACTTAACAGGAAAGGTACGTTCTCGATGACTACCTTTCTCACCGTGGTGTCAAGAGTGGCGAACAGCTTATTTTCAGCGAAAACGTCGGATTTTGACAGGAGGTTCATGATCGTGCTCTTGCCTACATTGGTGTACCCGACAAGCGAGAGACGCACCATAGATCCCCTGTTTCCGCGTTGTGTCGCCATCTGGCGGTCAACTTTCTTGAGTTGATCTTTTAGTCTTGATATTCTTTCTTTTACTATACGACGGTCTATCTCTATCTGGGTCTCACCCATACCGCCTCGGGTCCCCATACCGCCCCTTTGTCTCTCGAGGTGGGTCCACATTCCAGCGAGCCTGGGCAGCATATAGTTGTACCGGGCGAGCTCGACCTGCATTTTCGCATAAGAGGTCTTAGCCCTTTGCGCGAATATCTCGAGGATAAGGCTTGTCCTGTCAATCACGGATGCGGTCTTGATCACTTTCTCTATATTACGCTGCTGCATTCCAGTTAACTCATCGTCGAAAATAGCGTAAGAGATATTGTTATCTTCACAATAATCAGCTATTTCCTGGAGTTTTCCGGAGCGTATGTAAGTTGATTTCTCGGGTTTGTCAAGCCGCTGGACAAACTTTTTGTCCCCGATAGCGCCAGCCGTCTCAGCCAGAAATTCCAGTTCGTCCAGGTATTCCACAACCTTTCTCTCGTCGTCATTCTGGCGGATAATCCCGATAAATACAGCTTTCTCTGTTCTTTCTTCTTCTGTTTTTGTCATTATGATTGACTTGTCATTCTGAACGAAGTGAAGAATCTTATTAAAAAAGGCCATCCGGTTGGGGACGGCCTTTCAGTCTCACTCTCCGTTATTATCGGAGCTGGAAGATCACAGGGAAGGTGTAGGTAACCTTGACAGCGCGGTCACGCTGCTTTCCGGGCTTCCATTTCGGAGAGCTCTGGACAACACGGACAGCCTCTTTGTCAAGAGAAGAGTCAACTCCCCTGAGGACCTTGACGTTGGTCACCGAACCGTCCTTCTCGACCGTGAACTGGAGGGTTACACGGCCCTGAACGCCATTTTCCTTGGCAATCTCAGGATAGACGAGCTTGGAGTTAACCCATTTGGAGAATTCGTTGGCGTCTCCACCGTTGAAAGAAGGCTTCTCCTCAACCAACTGGAAAGGAATGGCCTCTTCCTCAACGACTTCCTCCTTGACCTCCTCAACATAGTCCATGATCTCAACGCCTAGGTTGGCGTCATCCTCAAGGCTCATGAAGTTGTCTTCCACCTTGATGTCATCCTCGACGATGTCGATCTGGTCTGACAGAACAGGGATCTGAGGTGCCTCGGGCGGCGGGGGAGGGGTCTCCTGGGTGATAGGAACCATCTCCTCGACTTCCACTACTTGATCTTCTGGTCCGAAGACAGCGACGGTCTTCTCTCTTGTTCCGTAGGAGAAAGCTCCCCAGACAAGAAGAAGCGCTGCGATGAGTCCGATCTCTGTGAAAAGCAGTCTCCTGTTCTCAAGATTGGCTTTTTCGGTTTTCTTAACTTCCATATTCAGTGAGTTTAATATTCTACAATAGGCTTTCAAAGTTAGAAATAATAATTTTCATTTCAAACTTTTTGAATTAATAGTTGTAGATTTGTAACGGTTTTTGCAAACATCGTGCTATGATAAGGTATTTCACAGAGGACGTGAAATTCGTCTTGAAGGACAAGATGGCGAATAATCGCTGGTTGAAAATGGTTGCCGGAAGCGAGATCCGCAAGATTGGTGATATTAACATAATATTCTGTTCCGACAATTATATCCTTGATGTCAACATGCGTTATCTCCAGCATGACTATTTCACAGACATCATCACTTTTGATTACTGCGAGGGTAAGACCTTGTCCGGAGACTTGTTTATTAGTATCGATTCTGTCAGGGAGAACGCCCATGAATATGGGGCCGAGTTTGACGATGAGCTTCATCGTGTCATGGTCCATGGCCTGTTGCACCTGATCGGTTATGATGATCATACTCCAGAAGAAGAGAAAACCATTCACGAGAAGGAAGACTATTATCTTAAACTAAGGTCTGTCGTTTAACCGGATGCAAGGGGAATATGACATAATCGTTGTAGGCGGAGGCCATGCTGGCTGTGAGGCCGCTGTGGCAGCAGCGAACCTTGGTTGTTCCGTTCTGTTGTTAAACGCCGACTTGAGGAGCTTCGCCAGGATGTCGTGTAATCCGGCAGTGGGCGGAATAGCCAAAGGTCAGATCGTCCGTGAGATAGATGCTATCGGTGGAATGATGGGTTTGGTTACAGACGCGACAACTCTTCAATTTCGGATGCTTAACCGCTCAAAGGGTCCGGCAATGTGGAGTCCGAGGGCCCAGTGCGACAAACAGGCCTTTTCCCTACGCTGGCGCAAAATCCTCGAAACTCATTGTAAATTAGATATTTACGCCGATTTTGCGAATTTATTCCTCTTTGAGAATTCAAAAATCGTCGGGGTCACGACAACTACCGGGGCAATTTTCAAGTCTCAAGCGGTTATTTTGACTGCCGGCACCTTCCTCAATGGCAAACTTTTCATCGGAAGGACAACTTTTGAAGGAGGGAGGATAGGGGAGCTTTCTTCCCATGGATTGACTGAGCAACTCTCTTCTCTCGGACTAAGAACCGGAAGGATGAAGACCGGAACTCCTCCAAGAATTGACATCTCGTCTGTCGACACATCCAAGCTTCTTCCCCAACTCGGGGATCCGGAACCGGAGAGATTTTCATTTCTCGACATTCCCTCTTCTATTCAAGGAGAAGATCCTCAAATGAGGTGTTTTATCCTTCATACCAATGAGAAGGTTCACGACATCTTAAGGGGAGGCTTCAAAGATTCCCCTCTTCTCAATGGGCTGATCACCGGTAAGGGTCCTCGTTATTGTCCAAGTATTGAAGATAAGTTGAGGGTCTTCCCAGACAATGATTCACATCAATTATTCCTTGAGCCGGAAGGTAGGAACACTAATGAATATTATCTGCAAGGTTTCTCCTCTTCGCTGCCTTTGCAGACTCAGCTCGATGCGCTTCATTCAATAGAAGGCCTTGAATCCGCGAAAATATTCAAGCCCGCCTATGCGGTGGAATATGATTACTTTGATCCAACCCAACTGAGGGCAACCCTTGAGTTGAAAGATATAGAAAATCTGTATTTAGCGGGACAAGTTAATGGTACAACGGGATACGAGGAAGCTGCCGCACAAGGTCTCATGGCTGGGATTAACGCGGCATTGAAAGTTCAGCAAAAAGAGCCTTTCGTACTCCGTCGTGATGAATCTTATATAGGTGTTTTGATAGATGACCTTATCACGAAAGGCGTCGACGAACCTTATCGAATGTTCACATCAAGAGCTGAATATAGGATTCTTTTGAGGCAGGATAACGCCGATTTCCGCCTTACTGAAAAGTCTTTCAACATTGGTCTGGCCTCAGAAAGTCGTTATGAAATAATGGCCTCCAAGCGCTCTCAGGTAGCGAATTTAAGAGATTTTTGTGATAACATTAAACTCCGTAAGGAGGTTGTTAATCCTTATCTTGAGAGTTGTGGCTCGACGCCGTTAGCGGACTCGAAAAAGATTTCAGAGCTAGCTTCACGTCCAGAAGTAAATCTGTCTGAATTGCTGAAAATTGTTCCACGTGGAACAAAATATTCCGAAGAGGTGATTTCTTCGGTTGAGATAGAAATAAAATATAAGGGATATATTGACCGCGAACGGGCCGTTGCGGAAAAGATAGCCAGGCTTGAGGATCTTATAATTCCAGAAGGTTTTAACTTCGATTCTATTTCCGGACTGTCAATAGAATGTCGTCAGAAATTCAATCGTTATCAGCCACGGACTATAGCTCAGGCTTCCCGTATCTCGGGAGTCTCTCCGTCAGACATTTCTATTCTTTTGGTCTATTTCGGACGATAGATTCTTCGCTGCGCTCAGAAAGACATTTTTTACATCATCTGAAGAGCAGATTTGATAATCTGCTCGACTTTGGCGTTTGGATTGGCCTTAAGTATAGCCTGGATGGCTTTGTTCACTGCCGGTTTCGCGAATCCAAGCATAACCAGCGCCCTTGAGGCCTCCTCCACGATTTCGCTTCTTCCTGCCCCGCCAAACAGCTCTGAGGAATCGGCGCCCTCGCCCTTGACCACTTTATCTTTGAGTTCTATGATCATCCTTTGGGCGCTCTTTACCCCGATGCCTTTCACGCTTTTTATCCTGGCCACATCCTCCGAGAGGATAGCTTGACGGATTTCCTCTGCGGAAAGCGACGAAAGCATCATCCTTGCCGAGGAGACCCCGATACCCGAGACGCTGATCAGTAACTCGAACAACTCCCTTTCATCTTTCGTGGCGAAACCATAATACTCTTCCATGTCTTCTCGTAGATAATGGAAGATGTAAACCTTCGCCTCTTTTTTCTCTTGGAGAGCCTGATAAGTTTGAAGGGATATCAAAATGCTGTATCCGATGCCATTATTCTCGAGTGTCAACTCTGCGGGGGAGAGTTCCGCTATGGTGCCTTTGATATAGTCAATCATGTCGTTTTAATTCTTCTCAAATATACAAAATCTTCAAGAATGATTTGTTAAATTTGTAGGATAGAGCATTGATTTGTCAGATGAGAATCCAGGATATCAGGGAAATGTTTCCGGCCTTGTCAGGAAAAGTTTATGGCAAGCCTCTGGTATATTTTGATAACGCCGCCACCGCTCAAAGGTTAAAATCGGTGGTGGACAAAATGGATAGATTAGCGTTGGAGTCAAATGCCAATATCCATCGCGCCGTTCATAAGCTTGCCTCTGACGCTACCGAAGAGTATGAGAGCACACGTGACGCAGTGTGCGACTTTATTAACGCCGGATCTCGTGAAGAAGTTATATTCACCTCAGGCACAACGGCTTCCATTAATCTTGTGGCCTTCTCGCTGGGGGAGATTCTAGTCCACGAAGGAGATGAGATCGTCGTCTCGGAGGAGGAGCACCATAGTAATATTGTTCCTTGGCAGATGCTTTGCCAGAGGAAGGGAGCGACATTAAAGGTTCTTGGCGTTGACGACGACGGTCACCTGAGAGTCGACGATCTTGAATTTCTGATCACCCCAAAGACAAAAATTGTGGCGGTGACTCACATATCTAATGTCCTTGGTCTTGTTAACCCAGTTAAGCAAATTGTAAATATTTGTCACTCAAAGGGTTGCCCCGTGTTAATCGATGGTGCGCAGGGGATTGTCCACGAGGAGGTGGACGTCCAGGATCTTGATTGTGATTTCTATGCTTTCTCCGGTCATAAAATATATGCGGCAACGGGTACTGGCGTGCTTTATGGAAAGAAAAAGTGGCTGGATCGGATGGTGCCTTACCAAGGTGGCGGGGAGATGATTGCCACGGTAAAATTCTCGGGAACCACCTATGCGCCACTCCCGGGAAAGTTTGAGGCAGGCACTCAGAACATTAACGCCATTCCTGCTTTGAAACCCGCTATTGAATTTCTGAAATTATTGAGGGATAGTGAATTACAGAATGAGATTAAGGGAGTTAAGGAGTATATGGAGGAATCTTTCGCTTCGCTCAGGATGACAGAAAAGAGGAATATTAAAACCTATGGGGTTCCACGTGGAACAGAAACAAAGATACCGTTGTATTCATTTACTGTTGAAGGGGCTCACCATGAGGATTTAGCTTTGATTCTGGATAAGATGGGTATAGCGGTTCGCTCTGGCCAGATGTGTGCTGAGCCCATAATGGACAGGTTTGGGGTGACAGGCATGGTTAGGGTCTCATTAGCCCCTTACAACACCAAGGAAGAAGTGGATTATTTTGTGAAATCACTTGACAAAGCGATTTCGATGCTGGTTTAAGAAGATAGATATGAGTACGTTGGAAGAAGCCAAAAGAGCAGTCATTGAGGATTTCTCAATGTACGATGAGTGGCTTGATAAATATGAATATCTCATTGAGCTCGGAAAAAACCTCGAGCCTTATCCTGAAGAGGAAAAGACCGAGGAAAAGCTCATTAAAGGCTGCCAGTCAAGAGTGTGGCTGGACTCGAGAATTGAAGGCGGAAAGTTGTTTTTCAAAGCGGACAGCGATGCCATTATCACCAAAGGCATAATTTCCCTTCTAATAGGAGTTTACTCGGGGCGTGACCCCAAAGAGATAGCCGAGGATGATTTCGGTTTCATTGCCGAGATTGGCTTGAAGGAGAATCTTTCCCCCACGAGGGCGAACGGTCTCGTGTCAATGATAGAGAGAATAAAAGAGCTCGCCAAGTCTGCCATAGTCACTGACACTCAGGATGTTCTTACCGCGGAGGACGCAAAGGAGCTGGCGCCTTTGTATGACAATGTCGTGCTGGCTCTCAAGCAGGTTTACGATCCGGAGATTCCGGTCAACATCTATGATTTAGGGTTGATTTATGAGCTTTTCATCAACAAAAAACACGAAGCGTTCATAAAAATGACCTTTACCGCTCCGACCTGCCCGATGGCAGATGAGGTTCTCTCGGAAGTTAAGAAAAACGTGGCGGATGTTCCCGGGATAACCGCTTGTGAGGTGGAATTGACGTTTGATCCACCATGGGATCAATCGATGCTCTCAGAGGAAGCTAGGGTAGATCTAGGATTAGACGGATAAACAATTAATAATCAATAATCACATAACCATGAGAAGAACACTGTTGATTTTAGCGTTGATTCCGATGCTAGCTCTTGGATGCCGAAACACCAAGGAACAAGACAGCCAAGCTATTGACCTGATTATGGAGACCGACATCGGCAACGATGTTGATGACGCTCTAGCGATGGATATGCTCTATAAATACCACGAGGCGGGTATAATCAACCTCCTCGCGGTTTGCATAAATAAGGAGGGCCCGGCTCCGGGAGAATTCGTGGATATTCTCAACACTTGGTACGGCCATCCGGATATTCCTATCGGCATCATTCGCAAAGGAGCGTTTTGCGAGAATGACGGTACCAACTACGCCAAAGCGGTTGTGAACTTGAATAATGACGAAGGGAAACCGTTGTTTGCCAGGACGTTAAATGGATATGACGACCTTCCTGAGGCCCCGGATCTTTACAGGAAAATCCTTTCAAAAGCCAAAGACAAATCCGTCGTCATAGCCTCTGTGGGGTTCTCCACAAATCTTGCGAGATTGCTCCAAAGCGGACCGGACATGTACTCTAAACTTGACGGAAAGACACTGGTCGAGAAAAAAGTCAAATTGTTGGTAACGATGGCCGGGAATATGGCCGAACCTGAGTATCACGAATACAACATAGTCCGTGATATCCCTGCGGCCAAGGAAGTATTTGAGAATTGGCCGACTCCGATAGTCACCTCTCCTTTTGAGCTTGGAAGACAGATAAAGTACCCTGCGACTAGCATTGAGAATGACTTTGATTGGGCAGGCCCCCATCCTATGGTGGAAGCTTATAAAGCCTATCTGCAGATGCCTTACGACCGTGACACGTGGGACCCTACGGCGGTTCTATATGCGGTTGAGGGAGACAAATGGTTCACGGTCTCTGAGCCAGGAACCATAAAAGTGACAGATGAGGGCTCAACCCTTTTCACTCCCGACGAGAAAGGAACCAGGCGTTACATTTCCGTTGATAAAGCCCAGGCGGAAGCGATCAAGGCTCATTTCATTGAATTGATCACATCGAAACCCGCTAATAAGAAGTAAATAATAGTAACACAACTTATAACCAATATGAAAGGAAAGATTCTGGTAATTGGAAGCACCAACACCGACATGACCGCTTTTTGCGCCAAAATGCCGGCTCTAGGGGAGACTGTGTTAGGGAACGACTTTGTCATGGGGCCAGGAGGAAAAGGTGCGAATCAGGCGGTCGCCGCTAAAAGGTTAGGTGGAGACGTCAATTTCATTTGCAAGGTCGGGGATGATATATTTGGCGATAATACCATAAGGCATTTCAAAGAAGAAGGATTTGACACCTCTGGGGTCAAGATCTCAAAAAAGCCTTCGGGAGTAGCGTTGATCACTGTCGATGATAGCGCGGAGAATTGCATAGTGGTGGCGTCCGGTGCTAATAATGATTATACGGAGGAAGATATCCGTTCCTGCAAGAAAGCTATTGAGGATTGCGACATATTGCTGATGCAGCTGGAGATACCTGTTCCAGCAGTACTTGAGGCCGCCAAAATAGCGTGCGAGGCAGGAAAGACCGTGGTCTTGAATCCAGCTCCAGCTATAGATTTGCCAGACGAGATATTCCGTCACATCTCTCTTTTCATTCCTAACCAGCATGAGTTGGCGAAATATTCCGGTATGCCGGTAAGTGGGGAAGAATCCGCAGCAGCGGCCGCTAAAGCGATGATGTCCAAAGGCGTAGGACGCCTGATAGTCACTATGGGAAGTAAAGGATCCCTTGTTTGCCAGGAGGAAGAGACGACCTTTGTGCCGGCCAGGAAGGTTGACGCCGTGGATACGACGGGAGCCGGGGATTGCTATTGCGGAGCTCTTTGCGTGGCGTTATCTGAAGGAGAATCCTTGATGGAGGCGGCCTCTTTCGCCACAAAAGCCGCAGCGGTGGCCGTGCAACGTCCCGGAGCGCAAGTAGCGATGCCTTTCAGAAGAGAAATAGTTGATTGAGAATCGTTTGAATCAAATAAGCCTTATGAATATGAAAACTCACAGACTATCAATTGTTTCCTTAGCGGCACTGGCTATCTTTGCCTGCGCTTGCGGAGAGAAAGCAGTCAAGACTGCCTCAATCCCCGCCGAAGTCACCATGTCCAAGGAAAAACTTATGGACAAAATCAAGGGCGGTTGGGCCGGACAGATGATCGGTTGTACCTATGGAGGACCTACGGAATTCGTTTACAGCACCTTCATGAACGACAACCTTCCCATCGAGTGGCCAGAGCACAGGATTCAATGGTACTACGACCATATTCCCGGCCTGTACGATGACATCTACATGGACCTCACATTCGTGGATGTGTTTGAGAAAGAGGGTCTTGACGCCCCAATAGAGTCTTTCGCCAAGGCGTTCTCCACCGCTGGTTACCCGCTTTGGCACGCCAACCAAGCCGCCAGGAATAACATCCAAAACGGCATCATGCCCCCGGAATCAGGTTTCTGGAAGAACAATCCCCACGCAGATGATATAGACTTCCAGATTGAGGCTGATTACGCAGGAATCATGGCACCCGGAATGCCCAATGCCGCGGCTCATTTCACAGATGAGATCGGTCACATGATGAACTACGGTGACGGCTGGTACGGGGGCGTTTACGTGGCGGCCATGTATTCTCTCGCCTTTGTCTCTGATGATGTCAATTACATTGTAACTGAGGCGCTTAAGGCCATTCCTAAAGAGAGCAAATACTATCAGTGTATGGCCGATGTGATCGAGTGGCACAAGCAGTACCCGGAGAACTGGGAGCTGACTTGGGCGAGGGTCGAACGCAAGTGGGGCTTTGATATAGGCTGCTCGGAAGGAGCTTTCGGTACAACAAACATTGACGCTTTGATCAACAGCGCCTACATCATCATGGGTCTCCTTTATGGTGATGGTGATTTCTATAAGACAATCGATGTCTCAACCCGCTGCGGAAAGGATTCCGACTGCAATCCGGCTTCTTCTGGAGGTATTCTTGGTGTTATCCTTGGCTATGATGGCATACCCGATTATTGGAAGAAGGGCATGGCTGAGGTTGAGGACAGGGATCTGGCTTACACGGACATCTCTATGAACAAGACTTATCAGATGTCCTTCAACCAAGCTCTTAAGGTCATTGAAAAATACGACGGCAAAGTCTCTGAAAATGAGGTCACTATCAAGATCCAGACTCCGGAGGCGGTTCGCCTGGAGCAAGGATTCGAGGGTCATTGGCCAATCAAGAGAAGGGAGATAAGAAAGCCAATAAACGATGTCGGAGAGCAGGAGTTCACCGGGAAGGGTGTGGTCTTCACTTACTTGATGCCTATGGACAAGAAGGACGCCCAGACTGGCTATGTGGCTGAGGTTGAGGTATATCTCGATGGCGCTCTCGACCAGGTCGTCAAGCTTCCGGCTTCCAACAACAGCCGCAGGCTTGATCTTTATTTCAAATATGATCTTCCTGTGGCCGCGCACAAGGTGTCTTTCAAGGTCAAGAATCCAGACAAGGTTCATCCTATCGAGGTCCGTTCGATGATTATCTACTCCGAAAAGCCGGAACCAATTAACCACCAGTAGTTTAGTATTATGAAAAGACTCGCTGCCATCTTTATTCTGCTCGGCTTCCTCTGTGTTGGATGTGCTGAAAAGAGCACACCAAAAGAGGTGTCTTTAAAACTGGATCCATCCAAAGTGGAGTGGTTTAAGGACGCCAAGTTCGGTATGTTCATGCACTGGGGACTCTATTCCATCCTGGAGGGGTCATACAACGGGCACACCATGCCTGACACCACTTTCCCCCAGGGAAACACATGGTACGCCGAATGGATTAAACCTCGCCTTGAAGTTCCGGATGATTACTACAATGGCCTTATCAACGAGTTCAATCCGGTGAAATATGACCCGGACAGTTGGGTCAAAGAAGCCAAGAACGCTGGAATGAAGTATTTGGTAATTACCGCTAAACATCATGATGGCTTCGCTTTGTGGGATTCTGATGTGTCGGACTTTGACATCGCCTCCACTCCCTACAAGAAAGACCTGCTCGCCCCTCTTGTGGCCGCTTGCAAGAAATATGGCTTGAAATATGGCTTCTATTATTCTCACTGGCAAGATTGGGAAGATCCCGACGGAGCGATGCCTTATTGGTATCCCTGGCGCCCAGACGAGGATTTCGAGAAATATTGGCAAAGAAAGTCATTGCCTCAAGTCAAGGAGCTTATTGAGAAGTTCGATCCGGACCTCCTTTGGTTCGACACCTGGGACTGGGAGAACCACATTACACCCGAACGTAGGGATGAGCTTATCAGGCTGGTAAGGAGTCTCAGCGACAAATGCCTCATCAACGGACGCATTTGTTATTCGAATCCGGGAGATAATATCGATTTCCTTGAGATGCACGACAACGCCTACCCTAAGGAGATGCTGGACAAGCCGTGGCAGACTCCGGCCACAATGCAGAATTCTTGGGCATATCACGGCAAGGACTATAACTGGAAGCCCGCCAACAGAATGCTCCGCTATCTGGTTAATAACACTTCAATGGGAGGTAACTACCTCCTTAACGTAGGCCCCAAGGCGGACGGGACGCTACCCGCTCCGGCTATCCGTAGACTTAGGGAGATGGGTGCCTGGTTGGATGTGAATGGCGAGGCGGTGTTTGGATCTTCTCCCACAGACTATAAAATGCCGGAAGGGATATACACGACCCAGAAGGAAACTACTGACGGGAAGAACCTTTATATTTTCCTTACCAGCCCGGTCTCGTCTGTTACCGTTCCTGCTGTTTTATCGGGGAAATGCGAGGTCTTGGAGACCGGTCAGCCGATAGATATGTCAGTCATTGGGGGAGAGACAGTTATCACTCTTCCTGAGACCCTTTTCAAGGATGATTCGATAGTGGTTTTGAGATGCCATTAGTTAATGTTTATTTCTCTTTGGGGAGTAACCTTGGAGACAAGGAAAGGAACATCTCCGAGGCGCTTCACCTGATGGATGAGGCGTTCGGGGTCCATTATTCCTCCCTTTCCAAAACCATTGAGACGGAGCCTATGGGGTTCGTCGGAGGCCCATTCCTGAACGCGGCTGTCTTGTACCGGATTCCGGCCGAGAGTCCCCTTTGGACTCTTTATCAGGTTAAGTCCATTGAGAGGGAGATGGGGCGCACGGATTCTCCTGAATATGACTCCGGAGGGAATAGGGTTTATTATTCAAGGATTATTGATATTGATATCCTGTTTTATGGCAAGGAAATAATTGACACTCCAGAACTTATAATACCGCATAAAGGAATCGCCGAAAGACCTTTCGTTATGATTCCCTTGAGGGAGATAGCCAGACCGTCCCTTAAGAAAGCCTTCCCTGTGATATTTAAAAGATAGTGGAGATATGAGCAAAAAGGGATTCTTTTTATTTGTGACAGTCTTGATTCTTGGGTCTTGCGGAGCTGAAAAGTCCCGGAACAGTCAGTTTGACTTCACAAAAGGGCTGGAGAAGGTCGCATCGGGAGTGTGGAAAGCGGAGATCGGGAATCCGGACAAGGTCAATTTGCTAAGCGAGTTGGATTTCAATCCGAAGATCGACGCCATAAACAATATAGAGGCGGCTGAACTTCCTGTTGACAAGGCGGAGATAACGGCGGAAGTATTTGATGGTAAGACTTATATCCGGTTCCCTCTGGACAAGGAGGAGAAGATTTACGGCCTCGGTCTCAACTTCCAGTCCGTTCAACAACGGGGCAGGATTGCCCGGCTTCATGTGGATCACTACGGAGGTTCGGACAACGGTCGCACCCATGCGCCGGTGCCGTTTTTCGTGTCAAGCAAGGGTTATGGGGTGCTGATCAATGCGGCGAGGTATATTGATGTCTATGCCGGCACGTCTGTCCGCAAAGACACAAAGAACCCTCCCGTGTTGTACAACCGAAATACTGATCAGGAATGGAGTGCCCAACCATATTCGGATAATCTTGAGTTCCTGGTGCCTGCGGAAGGTGTGGAATTGGTGTTTTTCTCCGGGAAAAGTATGCTCGATGTGGTTCGTCGCTTCAATCTATATAATGGAGGCGGGGTTTTGCCTCCGAAATGGGGGCTTGGCTTCTGGCACAGAGTTCCGACCCTTTTCAGCGAGGAACAAGTGAAAGAAGAAGTTGGCGAGTTCAAAAAGAGAGGTTTCCCTCTCTCCGTCATAGGCTTGGAGCCGGGATGGATGACCCGGGCATATCCTTGCACTTATCAGTGGGATCCGGGACGTTTCCCCAATCCGGAGGCTTTTGTGAAAGATATGGCGGCTCAGGATATAAAGGTCAACCTATGGGTCAATCCCGGGGTGGCGCCAGATTGCGAAATCGCCTCGGAGATCGAGCCTTACACAGGCACACATACGGAGTGGAACGGGATGCTCCCTGATTATTCCATGGCTCAGACCAAGAAGATAATGGGAGACCATTTTTCTCGCAACGCCATTGACAAGGGGGTGAGTGGTTTCAAGATGGACGAGAATGATGGCTATGACTTCTGGGTTGCTCCAGACGTGGCAAAATATCCCTCCGGAATATCCGGGGAGCAAATGCGCCAGATTTACGGTTCGCTGATGCAGAGTTTCATGACCGGTCTTTACCGGCGGAAAAATGAGAGAACCTATGGCCTTGTCAGGGCGGGGAACGCAGGGACAACTTCTTATCCCTTTGTGATTTATAATGATTATTACAATCATAGGGATTTTATCACAGCCCTCATCAACAGCTCTTTCATCGGTGTACTTTGGACTCCTGAGGTACGAGCCTCAAAAACATCCGAAGAATGGCTGCGGAGAATGCAGACCGTCTGTTTCTCTCCCCTCGCCATGCTTAATGCGTGGGCAGACGGTACGAAACCTTGGTCATTCGCTGATGTCGAGAAGCAAGTCCGCCAGGTAATGATGCTGAGGATGAGTCTTATTCCATACCTTTACACCACTTTTGCCCACTATGCTTTTGATGGGATTCCTCCTGTACGGGCAATGTGTCTCGAACCTGGTTGTGAGGCGGATCCCAAGGATCAGTTTATGGTCGGGGAAAGCCTTCTGGTCGCCCCGTTGTTCGCCGGGGAGACCTCCAGGAAGGTGATTCTTCCAAAGGGAAAGTGGTATGACTTCTATACAGGGGACTTCGTTGGAGATGGGGAGACTGTTTCGGTGGAACCTGGCCTCGACAAGATCCCTGTATTTGTCAAAGACGGTGGAATTATTCCCATGTACGAGCCTATGACTACACTTCCTGAGGGTCCGGTACCGGTTTCTGTCCGCCACTATGGTGTCAAGGCTTCGTCGTTTGACCTGTACGATGACGATGGCCGTACCTACGACTACGAAAAGGGAGAGTTCACCTGGATCAGATTGGTGGCAGATCCTGCCGTCGCCAGCGGAAAGGCGACGGTATTGGATGATGGAACCATCTGGTCTTTCAATGATTACGAATTCAAATTCATGACTAAGTGAAAAGGATTTGTTTTATAGCATGCGTGATGCTGGCCTCCTTCGCTTTTTGGGAGGTGAAATCACAACCCAAGACATCCCAGTATCACAAAGGATGGCCTTCCAAAGAAGGGGAGACCAACATTAGGGCTTCATTTGCCAACCCTCCGAAAGGCTATGGCAATGTGCCGTTTTATTGGTGGAGTGGCGATAATCTTGATAAGGAACGGCTTGCCTGGCAGTTGGAACTCCTTGCGGACTCAGCCACAGATGGTCTATGTGTGAGTTATAACCATTCGCACCCCAAGGTTGACACCCTTATGAATGCCGATGGATATGGAGGTTTCGGGAAAGTGAGCAGCGGTGACCCTTATGTGCTTTCTCCTGAATGGATGCGGTTTTGGGCTGAGTTTTCCAAGAAATGCGCCGAATATGGAATGGGAATGGGACTCGATGACTATGTGATGGCTTCTCCAGGGAATGGCTTTAAAGTGGATGAGGCGCTTGCCGATCCTGGAGTCAAAAACCATCAGGGGCGTATTCAAAAGAAGCGGATTCCCGCTGGCGAGGATCTTCCGGATAACGTCTTGAAGACCAAAGAATATAAAGACAGCGTTGACGTCTATTACACCACTCCATCTCCGGAACTTCATCCTGATTATGGTAAATTAATGGTTGAGAAGTATTTCCAGCCGTTCGAGGATGCCATGGACGCCAAAGGTCGAGAGGGGATGAATTATTTCTTCCAAGATGAGCTGATCTACGATCTGAATATTCGTTCCTGGTGTGATGGTATGCGGGAGATATTCCAAAAAGAGAAAGGATATGATATCCTGCCTCATTTGGATGCTCTTTTTGCCACCAGCGACGATGAGATTGATGAAGAGGCCGCCAGGGTTCGCCTTGACTATGCGGAAGTCTTGACCAAACTGGCCGAGGAGAGATATTTCAAGCCGATTTATGACTGGAATGCGGATCGTGGGTTGATTTATGGATGCGACAACTATGGAAGGGGTCTGAGTCCCACACAATATATGGACTATTTCAGGGCTACAAGCTGGTTCACGGCTCCGGGCAACGACGCTCCGGCCAGAGGAAGCAGCTTCCGCCAGACCAAGGTTTCCAGCAGCATAGCCCACCTTTATGGGCGTCCAAGAACTTGGCTTGAGGCTTTCCACAGTATGGGTTGGGACGCTAACGGAGGTTTGCTCACCAGACAGCTTGACCATCATCTCATAGCTGGTGGTAACTTGCTGTGCCTCCATGGGTTATATTACACAACCCATGGTGGATGGTGGGAGTGGGCTCCGCCGAGTTTCCACTTCAGGATGCCTTATTGGCCGCACATGAAAGTGTGGCTGAAATATGCGGAGAGAATGTGCTATGTTTTGAGTCAAGGAGAACATGTGTGCGACATTGCCATTCTGTATCCCACTGAGACTATGCAGGCATATCCCCAGGCGAAACCGGACCTGGCTTTCAATACAGCCCTAAAGTTGAGCGATGCTGGTCTTGATTATGATTTCATTGATTTCCAGTCGCTTCAGAACGCATCTATTGGTAATGGCTCTTTATCTATCGCCGGGGAATCCTATAAGGTGCTGATCCTGGCAGGAGTGAAAGCCATGCATAAGGAGACAGAGTCCAAAGTAGAGGAGTTCGTGAAAGCCGGCGGCCTTGTCTTGAGGATTAATTCTGAGAAAGAGACACAGGAAGCGGTTCTGGGAAGTTTATCTCAAGTTATTAAGGATAAGATAGTTCCGGACTTCTCTACATCGTCCGGAAAAGGCAAGGTGTTACATCGAAGGGTTGGTCAGAATGATGTCTATATGGTGATGGACGTCCCTGACGGCGACGAGATGACATTCAGGGCCACCGGGAAGGCGGAGCAATGGGACGCTGTACATGGAACCATTCACCCTGTTCCGGTTTTGAGGCAAGAAGACGGTCTTACGACAGTGAAATATTCGGGATCAGAAGGCGGCTCCAGGCTTCTGGTTTTTTCTCCTGGAAAACCTGTAAAGTATAAAGCTAAAAAGGAGAAAGCCATTGAATCTGAGGAGGTTCCAATTGAGGGAGAGTGGGATGTGGAGATTATTCCCACGATGGACAACAGGTGGGGGGATTTCCGCCTTCCGAAGAGTGACGAATTCATAGGTGTTGAGGCTAGGGAATTCCGTTGCCGCCCTTCCGGAGATGCTTCGAAAGAATTCAAGTCCGTTTACGGTTACGCTCCATATATGCTTACTTTGAATATTCCTGCTGACCAGAACATAGAGGATGTCCTCAAGAACCTGCCAGAAAGCGGGAAATGGGAGGCTTATCCGTTCTCTTGGCAGTTTGGGGTCTTCGATAGTCCGGGAAGCCAGGGTTACCACGGGCTTAAGGAGCACGTGGATGACCGTTTCCTGATTCTTGACCAAGGATGTCATCAGTTATTCCGGGCGTATTTGGCTGTTCCGGCGGATGGATCTTATCGTTTGGTGAAAGAGGGGAAAGCGCCGTATAAGATATTGTTGGACGGAAAGCCCGTGGCAGGTCAAAGTGTCGAACTCAACAAAGGGACCCATTGTCTTACAATAGCATACATCAATACGAAGAAGGAAGAGTATAGCCTTGAGAAGCTGAGAGGTTATACGGTTGACTACAGGGAGAGAAGCATGGTTATGCTTTATCCCGAAGGGTCCTCCGGTCCTATTCCGCATGGAATGCACGACGATATTGTCGCCTCAAGCTGGTATAAGACGGATTTCGTTCCATTCGTTTATCTTGGAACCAAGGAGTGGACAATGAGTTTCGAGTCAGCTCCCGGAACAAGAAGCATGTCATTTGAGACAGCCGGAAAGATTCTGGAAATCAACGTTGGTGGCCGGAAGGTTGATTTCAAGGAAACCGGACCGGGGAAATATATTGCTGATAATCTTCCCGTGGAGCCCGGGGTTACAACTGTGACAGTTAGGGCTTTACCCGAAGCGGATAGCCCAGGAGCGGCCTTCTTCAAAGAGCCTGTCAAAATAGATTGTGAGGGAGGACGACTCGCCCCCGGAGACTGGACCAACGCAGGTGCGATGAGATTCTATTCCGGAGGAGTGAAGTATAGCAAAGTGATTGATGTCAAGGCAAAAGGAAAGTGTGTGGAGTTGGATCTTGGCGATGTGGACGCCACATGTGAGGTGAGCGTTGGAGGAAAACAGGTGGATGTTCTACTGAGTCCTCCTTATAAATTGGACATCACCAACTACGTGAAAAAGGGGCAGAATAAGGTTGAAGTCTTGGTGTATAGTTCCTTATCCAATCATTATCAGACCATTCCTTCTCCATATAAAGGAACCCCTAGGGCAGGATTGATGGGTCCGGTGAGGATGATTATAGAGAAATAAAAACTATTAATATTCAAAGATATATGAGAAAGATTTGTTTAGTGTTGAGCGCATTGCTGGCCTTCTCCTTGGCTTACGCCCAGGATAGCGATATAGTCAAGCAAGCGGATGGTTATGAATGGCCTACCGACCCGGCCGTACTTCAAAAACTTGATCAGTGGCAGGACCTTAAATTTGGGGTCCTGATGCACTGGGGAATCTATGCCACACAAGGCATGGTTGAATCTTGGGCTATATGCAATGAAGAGTGGATTCGCCGCCCGGAAGGTTCTGTCTATGAGGAATATAAGAAGTGGTACTGGGATCTCTCGAAGGTGTTTAATCCGGTCAAGTTCAACCCCGACCAGTGGGCGGACGTCTTCGACAAGGCCGGCATGAAATACATGATATTCACGACCAAGCATCACGATGGATTCTGCATGTTTGATTCTGAATATGATGATTTCAGCATCGCCAAAGGCCCGTTCGCCAATAATCCCAAAAAGGATGTGGCCAAATATGTCTTTGACGCTTTCCGCAAGAAGGACTTCATGATCGGGGCCTATTTCTCAAAGCCCGACTGGCATCATCACGGTTTCTGGAATCCTTATTACGCTACCCCTAACCGCCGTCCTAACTACAACATCGAGACTCATCCAGAGTGGTGGAAAAGCTATGTTGATTTTACCCAGAACCAGCTTCTTGAGCTGACCACCGGGAAATATGGCAAGATTGATATCCTGTGGCTTGACGGCGGTTGGATCGAGGGAGACCAGGTAGGTCTGAGCGATGTACTGAAGAAATCCCGCGCATATAACCCTGGAATGTTGAGCGTTGACAGAACCATCCAGGGGCCTAACGAGAATTATCAGACTCCAGAGCAGAGCATCCCCAAAGAGCAGAAGAATCATCCTTGGGAGTCTTGCATCACCTTGACTCATGGTTGGGGATGGGGACCTAATCCCACGTTCAAGTCAGCCCGCAAAGTGATAGACATCCTCGCTGAGATCACGGCCAAGGGCGGATGCCTCGCACTTGGCGTCGGGCCTACGCCTGAGGGACTCATTGAAGACAGGGCTATTCCTATTCTTGAGGAGATCGGAGAGTGGCTTGGTCGCTGCGGAGAGGCGATATATTCAACTCGTATCACCAAGGATTACAATGATGGTGACATCTGGTTCAACGCCTCCAAGGACGGGCAGACACTATATGCGATCTATGCTCTGAAGGACGAGGAGACTCTTCCCGGGACTCTTTCATGGAGCGGAAACCTTCCCAAGGGAGGCAAGGTGACCATTCTCAACAATGGCAAGAAGGTCAAGGCGACCGTCAAGGACGGCAAGGTGACGGTTAAGCTTCCTAAAGGACTGAAACAGGAGCCGGTCGCATTGAAGTTCTTCATCTAATCCATTAGTGAATAATGAATAGAAAGCTGATCATCTCCATCGTGCTGTGCCTGGCTATTCCGGTTCTCGGTCTGGCCAGGAAGCCCGATGGTGAGATGCCCGTCAGGCATTATTACAGAATGCTTGACAGCCTGAGAACCGGGTGGAACACCTGGGACACCAGGAGCATGTTCACACAGCTTTATCTTCCCGAGGCATTCTCGGTCAAAGTGGCTTTAGTGGATGGAGATGGCATTGTGGCTGATGATTTGAGGGCCGGAAATCCCCGTAAAGATGCGGCGTATGTCCATCCCTATGATCATGTGATTGACAATTCATATTCAGAAGTTGACGCCACCTGGCACGGAGTGTCTGTCAAGCTTCGCTCGACTTCGGAAGGGGATCGCCTCATCATGCTCTTGACTCCTAAAAACGACAATTCCGCCTCCTCAGGCAAGCTCAGGATCAAAGCTGAATATGCCTGGCCGAACTTTAACCACATTACGGGAAGGGATAGGTATTCTCACGACGAGGTTTCGTCTTTCCATTTTGAGACTTATGACAAGCATGTCAAAATGGACGGCGGAATCATAGGTGAGGGATTAAGTTATGATGATGGTTGTTATTATTGTGACGCCGGAAGTCCGGTCCTGATTTATACAGGGAAACCATTGACTGTCAATGAGGCGGACAATATCCTCAAGGAGAAGAAGCTCTTGTTCGATGGAATGTGCGATCAATATGGCAGCAACAGGGAATTGTACCGGGCCATTCATAGTATCCTCAGCTGGGATACCATTTACGATCCTGGAGATAATGTGGTCGTGACGCCGGTGAGCAGGAATTGGAACCTAAGGTGGAGCATGGTGCCGGATTATGGTGGATTCGTCTTGTTTGACTGGGACACATATTTCGCTTCATTCATGTTCTCGAAGGTTAGCCGGGAACTTGCTTACAGTAATGTGGTTGAGCTTACCAAATCCATTGATGAATGCGGTTTCGTCCCGAAATCCAGAAGCGACCATGACAACCTCACCTCAGATTGCTCCCAGCCCCCCGTGGGGTCGATGGCAGTCTGGAACATCTACAAGCGTTTCGGCGAAAAATGGCTTCTGGAGTTGCTGTATCCGAGACTTTTGACGTGGAACAAATGGTGGCCGGAGGCTCGTCAGACGGATGGCTTGCTTTGCTGGGGTAGCAATCTTGTCAGGATACGTCTTGGCGAGAGGGGCTCAGGAAGCACCAATCACGCCATTCTGGAGAGCGGGCTGGATAACTCCTCAATGTACGACGAGGCCAAGATCAACCCTCAGACCGGGCAGTTGAATCTGCAGGATGTAGGTTTGACTTCGATGTATGTTATGGATTGCGAGTATCTCGCCCTAATAGCCAAGGAATTGGGACACAAGAAGGACGCCAGGGAACTTGAGGCCAGGGCAAGCTTTTTCAGGAAGAATATCCAGAGATTTTGGTGCGAGGAAGACGGGATGTTTTATAATATCAATACTGATACAGGGGAATTCAACCGCCACACTTCCGCCACGAATTTCTATGTTCTTTTGGCCGATGCGGCCACCAAGACGCAGGCTAGAAGGATAGTCGAGGAGCATCTTCTCAACGAGAATGAGTTTTGGGGCGAGTGGGTTATCCCGATGAGTCCGAAAAACGATCCCGCTTACAAAGATCAAAACTATTGGCGCGGACGTATTTGGGGGCCGACCAACTTCCTGGTTTACCTCGGTCTCCGTAATTATCCGGATGATACCGTGCGGAAGGCTCTTATAGACAAGTCAGTGAAGCTTATGCTCAAAGGATGGGATGCCCATGGCTACATCTACGAGAATTGGAATGCCATCACAGGCGAGGGAGGAGACCGGAGCAATTGCGATACGTTCTACCATTGGGGCGCTTTGATGGCCTTCATGGCGCTGCTCGAGGAATAAGGATCTGTTTTATAAAATAAAATGCGGGATGAAAAGTTCCGCATTTTATCTTTTTATGGAGGGCTTATTTTATATTTGTATAAGCCACATAAGATCTTTGTTATTTTTAGAATATAAAACACATGAAGAAAGTTGACTATAAATGGGTCATGTTGGCGCTGGTTTCCGCGGCGTACTTCCTAGCCCAGGGCAGCCGCCAGATCTATGCCGCCGTCTTACCTGACATAAAGGCGGCCCTTGGCGGAAATGTCTCAGACACCTCCCTTGGGCTTGTCGGAAGCGCTTTTACCTGGGCTTTCGGTATCATGATGCCCTTCGCTGGCCTGGCAGCGGACTTTTTCCGCAGGAAATGGATCCTGGTAATCGGAAGTCTTTTATTCTCAATAGGTATCTTATTGTCCGGATTCGCCTCTGGGATAGGCCTCCTGCTTATAGCTTACGGTATCATGAACGGAGTGGGACAGTCGCTCATGCCTCCGTGCAACTCTTCCCTTATCGGGCAGTTCCACGATGACACACGAGGAACAGCGTTTGGAGTTTATCAAGGAGCCATATACCTGGGAATCGTGGTCTGTTCGCTGGCAGCCAGCTCTCTGGCAGGAAACTCTCCGGACGGGTGGAGAAAGTCCTTCTGGGTTTTCGGTGTGATAGGAATCCTATGGACCATCGTGCTGATTCTGTTCCTAAAGGACACTCCGAATGTCGGAGGTAAAGGAGAAGTGTCTGTGAAAAAGGCTCTTGCGGCGTTCTTCTCGAAGCCGACAGCCCTTTGGATGATGGCCGCCCTCGGATTCTATTTCTTCGCCCTTTACGGAGTCAAGCTCTGGACCCCTGTTTTCATGATGAGGGCTTTCCCTGAGATGGCTCCCCTTACGGCCGTGTTCCACGGCATATTCTGGTTCTATCTTGGAGCTTTTGTCGGAGTCACCCTGGCAGGAAGGTTCTCTGACCGCATGAAACCCAAAAGGCAAACCATCCGTTTTGAGGTGGAACTTGCGGGAATATTGCTCTGCATCCCCTTTATATTGATTATGTCCAAAGCCACCGGTTTGACGGTGATGATCATCACAATCCTTCTATTCGGCTTTGCGACAGGAGTCTATGACTCCAACCTTTACGCCGCTCTTCTTGAGGTTATAGACCCTAAATACAGGGCCATGGCAACGGGAATATTCGGCAGCGGCGGTTGTCTTTTCGGAGCTCTCGGCCCCCTTGTGATGGGCCTTTTGAGCGATGCCTTCTCAATCAGGACCGCTTTCGCCTCGCTCGCTATTTTCGCTTTGGCCGGAGCGGCGTGTATCATAATGGCCTTGGTATTCACTGCCAAGAAAGACATGGTTACAACAAAATAATATACGGAAATGTTTGATTTAAAAGGAAAAACGGCGCTCATCACAGGTAGCGGCCAAGGCATCGGAAAGTCCACCGCCTTGCTGCTCGCCAAGCAGGGTGCCAAGGTGATAATAAATTGGCGTTCCAATGACGAGGTTGCCGCCAAGACCATAGAGGAACTCAAGGCTCAGGGAGCGGATTTCCTGACATGGAAATACGACCTGTCGAAACCTACCGTGAAACAGGATTTCGAGGCGTTCATGAAAGAGAACGACATCACTGTTGACATCCTTGTCTTGAATGCGTCCGTGCAGATCAGGAACGCCTGGGAGAACATCCCTGTGGAAGAGTTTGATTTCCAGATGAGGGTTAATCTTTACGCCGCCCTAGCTCTTATCCAAGCCTGTGTTCCCGGAATGAGGGAAAAACATTGGGGCAGGATTGTCACAATCGGAAGTGTCCAGCAATACCGCCCGAACACCGCCATGGCCGTCTATGCCGCCTCGAAAGCCGGCATACGCAATCTTGTGCTGACCCTCTCGGTCCAGCTTGCGGCGGACGGCATCAACATAAATAATGTCGCTCCTGGCTGCATAGAGACCATACGCAATGTTGAGGCACTCTCCAATCCGGCGTACAGGAAGAAGATCGAGAATTCCATCCCGGTGGGTTATATCGGCCAGCCGGATGAGATTGCGGCGACAATTCTTCTACTTTGCTCCAAGGAGGGAGGTTATATCACCGGAACCGATATCCCTGTCGATGGCGGCATGTCGATTCCATTTACTTGATAATTAAAAGATTCCAAATTATTAAGATTAAAAATGAACAGCAAGATTGATCCTTCCACATTGAGGATTACCGACATGAGGTTCGCCGACATCGACGGAGCCCCGAAGAGATGCACATTGCTTAAGATATACACCAACCAGGGACTTGTCGGCTACGGGGAAGTGAGAGATGCCTCCAGCAAGACATACGCCTTGATGCTTAAGAGCCGCCTGCTTGGTGAAAACCCTTGCAATGTCGATCGTTTGTTCCACAAGATCAAGCAGTTCGGAGGACCATCCCGTCAGGGAGGAGGCGTGTCTGGAGTTGAGATCGCCCTTTGGGACCTTGCCGGAAAGGCTTATGGCGTGCCTCTTTATCAAATGCTCGGAGGAAAGTTCCGGGACAAGATCAGGGTGTATTGCGACACAGACGCTGATGGAAAGGACAATGACGGCCACGCCATGGGGCTGGCGCTCAAGAAGAGGATGGAGATGGGCTTCACATTCCTGAAGATGGATCTCGGAATAGGCCTTCTGATGGATGTTCCGGGAGCTATCAACGCCCCTCTTGGATTCATTGATGACATGAAGGAATATGCCCCTCATATCCTCAATGTCCAGAGCGGTTCTGTGACTTCGGAGATGGTGCGGCGCCAGAGAAGCTATGACATCGTCACCACCGCCCATCCGTTTACCGGCATCCATCTCACCGAGAAAGGGCTTGACGTGCTTGAGCAATATGTCAAGGACGTGAGGGAAGTCATTGGTTATGAGGTTCCTCTGGCCATCGACCATTTCGGTCATGTCTGCGTTGAGGACTGCATCCGTTTCGCCAAGAGGGTTGAGAAGTATAACATCGCCTGGATGGAGGATATGATTCCTTGGATGTACACCGATCAGTACATCCGTTTGAAGAATTCAACCTGCGTCCCCGTCTGCACCGGAGAGGACATTTATCTCAAGGAGAATTTTGAGCCCCTTATAAAAGGCCATGGAGTCTCTGTGATCCATCCCGACATTTTGACTTGCGGAGGAGCGTTGGAACTCAAGAAGATCGCCGACATGGCAGACGAGAATGGTGTTGCCGTCGCTATCCACATGGCAGAAAGCCCGGTGGCCTGCATGGCAGCCGTCCATACTGCAGCGGCGATGCATAACGTCCTGGCCATGGAACTCCATTCCGTGGATATTCCTTGGTGGCAGGATCTCGTGAAGGGCCTGCCTAACCCCCTCGTCAAGGACGGTTTCATCACGGTTCCAGACGGTCCCGGACTCGGCATTGAAAGCCTGAATGAGGATCTGATCGCCGAGAAGATTAATCCTGATATCCCCGGCCTTTGGGAGCCTACCGAGGAATGGAACAAGGAGTTTTCCAACGATCGCATCTGGAGCTAATAAAGTGTTGAGACTAAGTCAGTTATTCTTTTCGGACAAGCCTGACGTCCTTTGGACCTTGTGCCGCCAGATGGGAATCAATCTGGCGGTGGCAAAGCTTGCCCCGGAGTTGACGGGAAAGCTGCCGCCGTGGGATTTCGATTCATTGGCGGAATCTAAAAAGCGTTTCAAGGAAGGAGGTTTTGATCTTGTCGCACTGGAGGGGGACCAGTTTGACATGACCAGGATTAAGCTTGGCTTACCTGGCAGGGAAGAGGATGCTGAGCATTACCGGATGATGCTCAGGAATATGGGAAAGCTCGGAATCACCACACTATGCTATAATTTCATGCAGACCGGGTGGTTCAGGACAAGGAAAGATATTCCTGAACGGGGAGGAGCCAAGGTGACCGGATTCGATGCGGAAGAGGCAGCCTTGTTACCGCCTAAACCGTACGCTCCTGTGTCTGCGGACAAGATCTGGGACAATTACCGGTGGTTTATCAATGAGGTCATGCCGACGGCGGAGGAAGTGGGAGTCAAGATGGGCTTGCATCCTGATGACCCGCCTGTACCGATTGTTGAAGGCGTTGACAGGATATTCATTTCCCCGGAAGCCATCAAGAAAGCGCTCTCTTTAAGCGACAGCCCTTCCCACTGCCTGACCTTCTGCCAGGGTACCTATCTGACTATGGGAGTGGACATTCCGTCTTTCTTCAAGGAGGTGAAAGACAGGGTCGTGTTCATTCATTTCAGGGATATCGTGGGGAAATCCACAAAATTCAGGGAGACTTTCCACGATAATGGACCGACAGATATGGCGGCGATGATAAGACTCTATGCCAGAGAGGGTTTCGAAGGCTTGATCCGTTCCGATCATGTGCCTGCTATGCAAGGTGACGACAACACCCGTCCCGGCTATAGCATTAACGGAACCATTTTCGGAGTAGGCTACCTAAAGGGTTTGCTGGACGCTTGTATATAGCTAATCAATTACCTGATACAGAGGCCATTGAGAGGGCTTCTTTTTGGAGGGCGATGAAGTCTTCGTCGGACGGGGAGTGGCCTTCCATATAGACCAGTGTCGCACCCTGGCTCAACAACTTATCTTGAAGTTTCGGAACAGAAACTTCCTGGACGGAGCATTTATCCTCAATGGCTATTGACGCGGCAGTGCCTGCTGCTTGACCTAATGCCATCCAGCACGGTTCCATGCGCAAGGTGGAGAATCCGATATGGGATCCGGACACGGGTACAGGCAGGAGAAGATTGCTGACGCTTTTAGGTACAATTACTCCGTAGGGCACATTGTAGACGGAGGTAGGATAAGAAAGGAATCCGTCCAGATGGATTCTTCCGGGCTCTCGTTTGTGGTGGGCATGAGAGTCAAGCGCGTAATGGCTTGCCGTAATTCCGTCGCGATGGACAGGGCCCCTATCGGTCGGAGGTTCCGCATCGTTGGCGGTGAAGAAATACATCCCCTCAAAACGTCTTCCTTCCCGGACATATACCTGACGGGGGAAGTTGTCATTGTCAGGATATTCATCTGCCGCATAACCCCATTCCTGGACAGCCTTGCGGAAGCTTTCCGGGAGTTCCTCATCGTTTGCGGCGAACCAAAACAGTCCTTCTGTGTAGTCCCTCAAACGTTTGGCGAACTGGTCCCGCCATTCCCAGGAAGCGGTGGGCCAAGGTTGGTTCTCTTCGGGAAGATCCGTGGAGATAAAGGCCATGTGCTGGTTGTTCGCATCGGTCTTCCCATTCGGAAGATTAACCATGTTTGTGATCTTTCCAACGCCCCAACGGTCATCCGGGATCTGGGTCCTGCCTCCGTTGAGAATGATTTTCTTATTGGCTTCACGCTGATCTTGAGTTACTTCCATGGTCAAGACTCCCGTATGATACCCATACAACACATCGTCAATCAATGAGACGTATTCATTGCGGTCGTAGTTCTCCGGCTTCCGGAAGGGCACTTGGTTGGCCTTGTCTTTTGTCAGGCATAACCGATAGTTGTAAGCTTGGATTGTGCTGTCTCCCTCATATGTGGTACCAGGCCCAACAGGACCTCTCCAATATTTGTAGACCTTTCCGGCGATGGGCTCATGAAACTCGTCCATACCTTCACGTCCAATCCGGAACGGCACCCCTGCCGCCGCACCCAAGTCTCCCTCATAGGTGGCATCAACGAAGACTTTTCCCTTGTACTTTTCTTGTCTGCCGGAGTTCCTGTTCAAGACCGTGATCTCTTCTATGCGTCCGGACGCCATCTTGAGATTCGAGGGGTCGCTGTCGAATTGGCGCATAGTAAGTACCTTGATACCAGGACATTCCCCTAGCATCTCGTTGAAAACCCTCGCGGCGACACTTGGCTCGAAATGATATCCGGAAGAACAGTCTTTGACCTGCTGGGAGTCTGCCCCATAGGTTTGTACATAGTACTCTTTGACCCTGTTGACGAATTCGAGGAAAAGCCCTGTTGTCGCCCCCCGGGTGGCGATATCTGTCGCTCCGAGACCGTTGGCTGGGAGACCTCCGAGGTTGTCAGTCCTTTCCAATAACAAAACCGAATGTCCCATGCGTGAAGCGGATACCGCTGTCATGATGCCTCCGGGTGTGCCTCCAACCACAACAACGTCATGAGAACGATTGCAAGAAGTGAGCGTGGTGAGCGCTAAAGTAATCAGTAAAAGCCATTTGTGATTCATGGGCATAAAAATAGGAAAAAATAAATAATGCTTATATTTATACTCGCTTTTATTTCACAATGCGGAAACAGTGGCTCAACATAGCGGGATGTGCTGGCGCTCTTATACTAGGCGTCATTTCTCTGGTGCTTCTTGAACGATCGCAGGCCTTCGCTTTTTTCTATCGGGAACAGAATCAGATTTTCCTGTTGGACTGGCAGGATATCCTCTCTAAACTGATGTCCCCAGGCGGATTCGCCCTTGTTCTTTCCCAGTATTCTGTCCAGTTCTTCAAGATTCCTCACATGGGGGCCTTGCTAACGGCGCTTCTTGGGTTGTTGACTGCGCTTTTGCTGTGGAAATCATTGAAAGACAAGGCTTCCATTGCCGCACTGCCACTTGGTTTCATACCTGTTTTCCTGCAGGAAGGGGCCCTATCTGACACGTTCTATTTTTATAATGGCTTCGTGGCCTTTTTTCTTGCCGTCCTGTTTATCTGGCTATATGTCACTCTGTCTTCGGAGAAAACCAACCGATTCCGTATAATCCTCGGGACATCGCTGGCGTTGGCTCTTTACTTTATAGCCGGACCAATTGCTTTTCTTTTTGCTATATGTTTAGCGATAATTGATGTTTTCACCGACCGGAAGCACTGGTATCTCGCCCTGATTCCGGCGATGTCAATTGTCATCTGCGGATGGCTCCGCATGCGTTTGGGTTTCATCCAGGACATGAGGTTGGCGCTTTTTCAAAATGGTTATTATGAACCACTTCTGAAGCCAAACGCTTATATTCATTCTTCCTGGATAGCCCTTTCCATAGTCATTTTGGTTTCTGAATGCACACGATTCATTAAGGCAAAATGGTTCGAAGTGGCGCTTGCGTGTGTGGCGGTGGTCGTATCGCTGGCTGTTCTTTTCCGCATTCCAAAGCACATTGACAAGAAATATTACGACTCCCTGCGGTTGAGTCACTATATTAACGAGGAAGATTGGGATTCAATACTTTCCGATCGGACAACAACTCATCTGAACTATATCCTGATGAACATCAGGAATCTTGCCTTGTCAAAGAAGGGACTCTTGCTTGACCGACTTTTTGATTATCCGCAAAAAGGAATCCTCTCGTTATTGGCGGAGAATGAGCAGAGCAATCAGAATACCGACATGACAGTGCTGCACAGCCATATCCACTTTGCGATGGGCAACACAGCACCGGCGCAGAACAAGGCTTTTGACTCAAGCGTAGGCATTCATTACGGCAACCCTTATATGATCATGCGTCTGATCAAGACTAATCTTGTGTGGGGAGCTTGGGATGTCGCAGAGAAATACATCTCCATGATGGAGAAGACCTTGTTCTACAAAGGACAGGCTCATGAGTTCCGTCGTTTCCTTAACGATGACGAGGCGGTTCTCGCCGATCCGGAGCTCGGAAGGTTGAGACGGGGACTCACCAAGATGGATTATTTCTCCGGAATGAATCCACTCGCCGACCTTGAGCTCATCCTCGCCGCGGATCCTTCAGACAAGGCGGCCAGGGATTACTACGTGTCCTTTATGCTTCTGGCGAAGGACATCGAGGGCTTGAGACATTATATAGAGAACGTTCCAGAAGCCTACGACGAGCATGGCGATCTTCACCCTCGTCTACAGGAAGTGGTGTTGATTTATGCCGAGGGTGACAAGGATTATTGCAAGGCGCATGGTGTCACGGATGAGACCCTGAGCCGTTACGAAGCCTTCCGCAAGCAGTATATCTCCCTCAAGACCAATGGAGGAAACCCCGCAAGCGTAATGAAATCATTCACGGGGACCTTCTGGTATTATTATATGTTCATAAATAGTTGACAGTCATGGTGGTAATGAGCATATTCAAGAAACACTTCCCGCTTGTGGCTGTTTTAACCGCCATCCTCATCTCCTGCACATCCAAGGTTGAGGTGTCCGGTTCCATAGAAGGCTTGCCGCAAGGGATGTTCCCCGATTATTCAGACGTCACCGTCCCTTGCAACATCGCTCCCCTGGATTTCGAGATTTCTGGTGATGGAAACGCTTTATTGACAATCACTTCCCCATCTTCCAACATGACGGTCAAGACCGGGAAGGGGACATTCAGGATACCTATCCGTCGTTGGAAGCGGCTTTTGACGGAGGCGAGAGGGGCTTCACTTGAATTCACCGTGTCTGTGCGGCAAGAAGGGAAATGGTTTTCTTACAATCCTTTCAGAGTTAACGTAAGCGAGGACGAGGCTGATCCCTATGTGGTTTACCGCCTGATCGCTCCTGGGTATGGGCTATGGAATAAAATGGGGCTTTACCAAAGGAATATAACCACATTCAAGCAGACTCCGGTCTATGAGAACCGGCTTACTGATTATAATTGCGTGAACTGCCATTCATTCCGGATGCAGGATCCTGGAAGGATGGTCTTCCACATGAGGGCCAAACACGGAGGGACGGTCTATGTTGACTGCAATGATGTCGAGAAATTGAACACCAAGACCGAGAAGACCATATCCAATCTTGTATATCCTTATTGGCACCCCGAGGGAAGGTACATCGCCTTCTCTGTCAACAGCACCCTGCAGGCCTTCCATGCTGCCGATCCCAACAGGATAGAGGTTTTTGACTCCGCGTCGGATGTTGTCGTGATGGACACTCAGACTAAGGAAGTGTTCTCTAATCCTAATCTCATGCGTGATGACGCGTTTGAGACCTTCCCGACATTCTCCCCCGATGGCAGGAGCTTGTATTTCTGCTCCGCCCCCGCTGTTGAACTCATGCCGGAGGAGCACCGGAAAGTTCACTACAATCTCTGTCGGGTGGATTTCGATCCTGAGTCCGGCACTGTCGGTTCGAAGATAGACACCTTGTTCCATGCCGGAGACTCCGCAAGTGTCTCATTCCCACGTGTTTCTCCAGATGGGAAAGAGCTTGTTTTCACCAAGCACGGATTCGGGAATTTCTCAATATGGCATCGTGATTCTGACCTTTATTCGGTTAATCTTTCTGATGGATCGGTCAGATCCATGTCTGAAGCTAACTCTTCCGAAGTGGACAGCTATCACTCATGGAGCTCAAACAGTCGTTTCATGGTGTTCTCAAGCCGCCGGATCGACGGATTGTACACCCGTCTTTATATGACCTATATTGATGAGAACGGCTTGGAACACAAGCCATTCCTCCTTCCCCAGCGCAGCCCGAAGCGGTTCTATGAGAGCTTGATGTTCTCATATAATATTCCTGAATTCGTGAAAGGGAAGGTTAAGGTGGATCGCCAGAAAATCGGGAAGACGATGCGCGAGTCTCCCGGCACTGATCTGAAGTTCCGGAGCTCTGACTAATGGAGATGTTTCAGATCTTCTGTGTCTGAAATCTTTTGGTTTATTTCTTCCGCGCAATCAAGTACTTTCCTCAACACGGCTTGCTTATTCCCGACACGGAATATGGGCATATAAACCCCAACGCTGCCGATCACATGGCCTTCGTTGAAAAGTGGAGCGGCGAATCCTTCTATGTCGTTCTGGTCGGTGAATATCTCATAACCGTTATTCCTTATGATGGCCAGCTGGTTCATGAGTTCCCCGGAAGGATTATCCGAGAGATATATCTCGGGCCATTCTTCCTTGGTTGGAAGTCCGTTACGGATAATGAATTTCTCCTGGTGGGCTGGCGAGTAGTTGGCCAGGATGACCCGGCCCGTGTTGGCCGAATAGATTGACTTGGCTATATTGGTTTTCACCACAACCTCCCAGTCCGGGTCGGTGTGGAAGAGCACTACCCTTTTGTCGTTCCTTATTACGGAAAGTATGGCGGCCTCGTTGAGGGTGTTGCCAAGCCATGTGACATCTTCCCTGGCGATTTTTGTAAGGTCATCATTGTTGACCGCTGAGTTGGCCAGATTATAGACCATGTAGCCGAGCTTGTAGCCCTGCCTGGGGCCAGTCTGCTGGACGTATCCTCGCGCGGCGAGGGTCTTGATTATGTTGGCACAGGTTCCCCGGTCCATTCCGAGGGTGTCCGCTATCTCCCCGAGCGGGAACTCCTTTCCGGTGTTCCGGGAGAGAAGTTCCAGGATGTTAAGGGCTTTTCCGATTACGAGAATCATGACTGATAAATGCTTTTCTGACCATAAAGATAATAAATCTTTGTTCAACATTATAAAATACGGTCAAATACTTTATAATATAAAATAACGAGACCAACTTTTATGACACTCTCTATAATCGTTTTAGCTCTTGAAGATGTTAATCGTAAGCACCTGTGTGCGATATTGTGGAAAAGAAACAGAAAATACCCCCCCCCATAGTTTTATAATATAAAAAATAATACAGTTAAAAATGGAATTGGTTTGAAAGGAAGAAACAACTTGCTAAATTGCGTTAAATATGACAAAAACACGTAAAGTCTATAACCAAAATACTTAGGAATAACCATTAAACCAAATCAACATGAATCAGAAAAAACTGCTTTGTAAAGCCATGTGGCTCACATTTGTGACGCTGCTCGGCTTGACACTGAGTGTCAATGTTCATGCCCAGCGACCGACTTCGGTCAATGTGACGGTGAAAGACGCCATGGGCGCCCTAGCCGGCGCCAATGTCGCAGTGAAGGGGACGACGATCGGTGCCAACACCGATGCCAACGGAGTCGTCACGCTCAACAATGTTCCGGCCAATGCGGTCCTTGAGATCTCATTCGTGGGATACAAGACACAGGATGTTCCTGTCGCCGGTAACAAGTCTCTTGAGATATTCCTTGAGGAAGACACCAACCTCCTGGATGAACTGGTGGTTATCGGATACGGTACTGTCAAGAAAAGAGACCTTACCGGATCTGTGAGCCAAGTCAAGTCGAAAGATCTCACCCAGTACACAGTGTCCAACCCCATGCAGGCCCTTCAGGGAAGGGTAGCTGGCTTGAACCTGACGACCAACACCGGAGCTCCACAGGGAGACTTCAACATCAGGATCCGCGGTACCAACTCCGTACGTGGAGACAACGCTCCTCTTTACATCATCGACGGTATGCCTGCCAACGCATCCTCGGTCAACCCTTACGACATCGAGTCAATCGAAGTCCTGAAGGACGCCTCCGCAACCGCAATCTACGGATCCCGTGGTGCTAACGGTGTCATTCTCGTCACCACCAAGAGCGGCCGTGCCGGAAAGACCCAGGTCAACTACAACTTCGAATACGGTATTTCCCAGCAACGCAAACAGTATGACATGCTGGACGACGCCGAGTACATGGAGATGATGAACCTCCAGCTCATCAACGACGGCCGTGCCGCATACTTCTCAGATGCCGAAATCTCCGCCAGGAGAGGCAAAGGCAAGACTTTCTCATGGCAGGACGCCGTATATCGCAAGGCGCCGGTACAGCATCATAACATAAGCGTTTCCGGTGGAAACGAGAAGACTCGTTTCGTCGTGAGTGGCTCGGCCATGCTCAGGGACGGTATCATCAAGTACACTAATTACAACAAATACAACCTCCGCTCCAGCATCGACCACGACATCAACAAGTACTGGACTGTCACCCTCAAGATGGGATACGCCTACACCAACCGCATGAGCAAGTCGACAGGTACCGGATCCAACCGTGGAGGTAGTATCGTCAGTGCAGCGTTCCTCGCTCCTCCGACCATCGGACCTTTTGACGAAGAAGGCAACTACAGACAGCTCCAGACCGTGTATCCGTTCATGGGTAACGCTATCGCCAACCCTATGAACTATATGGACAGGAATAAGAGCAAAACCGAAGCCAACCTGATTGACCTCAATGGAGCAATCACTTTCAAGCCGTTCAAGGGATTCTCTATCAAGTCTTCCTGGGGTATGGAGAACAACGATTACCGCTCTGACGATTACACCAACTCCAAGAACATCTATGGCGGCACGAGCGCATCCGTGAGCTTTACCCGCAACACGATGGCCATCAACGAGAACATCGCCAATTACAATGTAACGATAGCCAATGACCACTCGATCAACCTGATGGGCGGTTTCACATACCAGCAGAGCATTTCCAAGGGACTCGGCGGAAGCGGTAAGGACTATCTCTCCGATGCCACCGAAACCTACAACCTCGGTTCTGCCGGAACGCCTGGTATCCCGTCATCAAGCTTCTCCAAGTGGGCGCTGATGTCCTGGCTGGCCAGGATCAACTATGCCTACAAAGGCAAATACCTGCTGACCCTGAGTGCCCGTGCCGACGGTTCCAGCCGCTACAGTCCCGGTAACAAATGGGGTTACTTCCCCTCTGGAGCCCTCGCATGGAGGGTTTCCGAAGAGCCTTGGCTCAAGGACAAGACCGCCATCTCCGACCTCAAGATCCGAGCCGGATTCGGTGTCACTGGATCCACCGCCATCAGCCCTTACGCCACGATGAACATGCTTTCCTCAGGTGTTACACCTGGAAACGCAAAAGGTGTCGTGGTATACTTTACCCCCAGCACCACCTATCCTGGAGACCTCAAGTGGGAGTCCACCTCACAGTATGATGTGGGTATCGACCTCGGTCTGTTCGACAACAGGCTGCGTTTCACCGCAGACGCTTACTACAAGTTGACAACGGACCTCCTCAACACTGTCAACCTGCCTCGTTCCAGCGGTTACACCGCCACCATCCAGAATATCGGCTCCATGAGCAACCGTGGTCTTGAGTTCTTGCTCGAAGGCGAGATCATAAGCACCAAGGACTGGAGCTGGACGGCAAGTGGCAACATCTCTTTCAACAGGAACAGGATCGAGAAACTTGCCGGAGGCGCCGATCTTTATGGAAACGGCCTTAGCATGACATTCGTCAGCGGCTCGATGAACCTCCTGCGCGAAGGAGAGCCCATGGGCGTCTTCAATGTCTACAAGTCAGATGGTTTCGACGACAAGGGCAAGTTCAAATATGTCGACCAGAATGGGGACGGCAAGTTGAACAATGATGACAAGCTCATCCTCGGTAATCCCCACCCCAAGTTCATAGGAGGTTTCAACACTGAGGTCAGCTACAAAAACCTTGCTCTCAGCATGTTGTGGAACGGAAGCTACGGCAATGACCTCTATGGCATGGCCATGGCACAGTTCAACGATTTCGGATATGGACTTAATGTGACCAAGGAGGTTTATAACAGCCACTGGGATGCAAACAACACTCCTGAACAGAATGCTGCGGCGAAATACCCGAAAGTTGCCATGAACTGCAACCTTCAGCATTCCGACATCCTCATTCATGATGGTTCTTACCTGAGGCTGAAGAACATCCAGCTCAGCTACACCCTTCCTCTGAAGAAGGAATGGATCAAAAGGGCCACCCTTTATGTGAGTGCCCAGAACATCCTGACTCTCACCAAGTATCCCGGACTTGACCCCGAGGTCAATGTCTACGGAAGTGACACCACGATCGGAGTCGACTGGTATGGATACCCCATGATCAAGTCAGTTTCCTTCGGAGCAAATATCCAATTCTAATTAACACGCGATTATCATGAAAAAGAATATACTTGCTTTACTGGCGGTCGCGCTTTTGATGCCTTTGGCAAATTCATGCAATGAGTGGCTGGAAGAGCATCCCTATGCAATTGCCACAGATACTTTCTACAACACGGTCGATGAAGCAAACGCTGCTGTCGCTTCTGTCTCCAGGCAGATGTACCAGGTCATAAACGGAGGTATCAACTACCTTTCCATGCTGGAGTGCTTCGCCGACTATGACTATGGCCGTGGTACGTGGGCGTCAAACAGCTACTATCAGGTTCTCGACGCTACCAATTATGGACGTACGGACAGCATGTGGAATGAATGGTACAGGATTATCCGCGACGCCAACATCGTGATCCAGAAAATACCTGATGCTACCTCTCTGACTGACGCACAGAAGACATCTTTCATCGCAGAGGCCAGATTCTACCGCGGATACGCATATATGATCATTGCCCGCTATTACAACAAGGGCCCTCTCAGGACTGAGGAGAACATGACGGAGTGGGATCTGCCTCTCTCATCAGAATCCGAGCTATGGAACTTCCTTATGGCGGACCTTACTTTCGCCGCCCAGAACTGCCCCGACAAGCCCGTCACTCTCGACAGGCCCTCAAAGAACGCCGCCAGGGCTGTTCTCGCCGAGGCCTACATGTGGAAAAAGGATTTCTCTTCCGCCAAGCCTCAGCTTGAATCAATCATCAACAGCGGAAACTATTCCCTCGTCCCGGTAGAGACATCCCGTGACTTCGACAACATCTTCGGCTATTCTGTAACCAACACCCCGGAGGAAGTGTACTACATAAAGACCTCCGAGACAAGTTCCCTTGGTATCCAGGTAATCTATATGTACAACCATCCCAAGGCTTATGTCGACGGCCACAGGATGCTCGTCGGAAGTGCCTGGTACGGACTCGTATTGAGCTCGAAGAACAAATGGGTGTCAGAATGGGATGCAAAGGATTTGAGGAAAGATTTCAATGTGCTTCCTTTCTCTCAGCTGGGTACTTTGGATAATTTTCCTCTGGATTGCCTGACGGCCAAATTCCACGATCCGGTACACAACGGTTTTGCCACCTGCGATTACCCCATGTACCGTTACGCCGACATCCTCATGATGGAGGCTGAGTGCCTGAACGAGCTCAACGGCCCGACCGAGCAAGCCATGGAGTACCTCAACATGATCCACCGCCGCGCCTACGGCCACGATCCCAAGGCACCTTCAGAGGATGATTACTCACTGGCTGACTACAACACCAAGGAGAAATTCATGGAAATCCTCACCAAGGAGAATTGCTATGAATTCTGGGGTGAGTCCAAGAGATGGAACTTCCTGCTCAGGACAGGTCAGGAGAAGAAGTACATCAAGGAGTACAAGGAAAGGGACATCGACCCCAACTTCTATCATTGGCGTATTCCTCAGTCCGAGTTTGACTACAATAAGGCTCTCAGTCCTTCTGACCAGAACCCTGGTTATTAAAAAATGGTGTATTAATTAATGGTTTGAGGAGAGGGGGCTGGCGGTGTCAGCCCCCTTATTGATAATAAAGAATCAAAAATGAGAAAGCAGATACTTTTCGCCATAGCTATGGTTTGCCTTGGTGGTGTCGCCTTCGGTCAGACATCATTCCCGAGGAGTCAGAAAGAGGATAAAGACAAGACGATGAGCGAGGCCTATTGGAAACTATGGAATCCGAAGGTCCAAGCCAAGATAGACGCCGATATTGAGGCCAACCGAAAGGCCGACGCCGTGATTACCCTAGGCAATGTACCGGCGGGAACAGAGGTGAAGATTGAACAGGTATCCCATGATTTCATATTTGGGGCACATATCTTCAATTTCAACCAGCTCGGCACCCATGAGCGCAACGAAAGGTATAAGGAGCTCTATGGGACACTGTTCAATTCCGCCTCTATCGCCTTCTATTGGAAGACATTCGAGATGGAACCAGGCCGGATGCGCTTCGCGACCGAGTATTGGGACACGGAGGAGTTCTGGAACAACTGCCCGGATCCTAAGATGCAGCCCCACTGGCGCCGTCCATCCACAGACCAGGTGGTGGATTTCTGCGAGAGCAAGGGAATCCGTCTCCATGGGCACACAATCATCTGGGGTAACCGTACATGGCAACATCCTCACTGGTTGATTGAGAATATGGCCACACCTGAGGAGAAAGCCAAACTTGACACCTATGTCTCTGAGATCATCAATCCTAAAAACAATAGGGCCATCGAGCAGTACACTGATGCTTATAAGGCTTTGACCGACGCCCAATTGTCTGATGCTCTTCCAGAGTTCACGAAGACTCTTAACACCGTGTTTGAAAAGAGGATCATAGATCTCGCGAAACGTTACCGCAACCGTATCGACAGTTGGGATGTGGTCAACGAAAGCGCCACCGACTTCAAGAAGATGAGTCCCGGTGGAAGGCTGATCAAGAGCTCTTATGGAATTATGCCTGCAGACTACACCTATAAGGCATTCCAGACCGCCCAGAGCGTGTTTCCTGACCATGTCAAGCTGAACATCAATGATTATAACATGGGCCAGGACTACCTGGATCAGGTCAAAGACTTGACCGAGAGGGGCTGCAAGATTGACATCATGGGAGCCCAGATGCACCTTTTCGATCCTCAGCAGTGTCTTGATATTGCTGCCGGAAAGGAGATACAAACTCCAGATAAAGTCTGGGAATGGTCCAACCGCCTAGGTCAGGCCGGCAAGCCTATCCATCTCAGCGAGATCACCATCACCGCACCCGGCAATGACACCCATGGACGCCAGATCCAAGCCATTATAGCCACTAACCTTTACAGGCTCTGGTTCAGCATCAAACCCATGATGGGTATAACCTGGTGGAATGTGGTGGATGACTGCGGCGCCCCTGGCGAGCCTTCTGTCTCAGGTCTTTTCGATCGTGACATGAAGCCCAAGGCATCCTATTACGCCCTTGACAACTTGATCAACCACGAGTGGAAGACGAACCTCACGGTCAAGGCCGGCAAGAAGGGAATCATCAATTTCCGCGGCTTCAAGGGCAACTATAAAGTCTCATGGACAGATGCCGACGGCAATGTCATGACCAAGGAGTTCTACCTCAAAAACGACGGAGACGGGATAACATTGTAATATTCAAATAGTTATGAAACGGATTATCCTTTCTGCGCTTGCGGTTCTGTCGCTGGCGCTTCCAAAAGTCTGCCTTGCCCAGGAATATCCCAGGGTAGGAGCGGTACCCTCTGACGAAGGGTTATTCCCCTTTGTGATCTCCTACGACATGGCTAAAGGAATCACCGATTTTTCCGCCATGTTGGATGCCCCTGCCGGAAAACACGGGTTCACCAGGATTGAAGGTCAACACTTTGTCAATGACGCTGGAAGGATTCGTTTTAATGGAGTCAACATTGTCGGAGGAGCTTGTTTCCCCAGCCATGAGCAGGCGGAAAGGCTTGCCGAGCGTCTTGCCCATTTCGGAATCAACTGCGCCAGGATGCACTTTTTTGACCTGTTCAATTATAACTACAGGGCATATAATGAAAAGGGTCTTTTAGAGGACGACGGCACATGGTGCACTCTCAACCCTGAACAGACGGATCTTTTTGACTATCTGCTCTATCAGCTCAAAAAACACGGCGTCTATTATAACATTAATCTCCTTGTTGGTCGCCCGTTTAAGGGTAAGAACGCCTATGAAGAGGACATCCAGCAAAAAGAACTTGACTACGCCCGTGTTCTTTTTACCCATGTGAACCCATACACCGGTCTGACTCTTCCGGAGGATCCCGCTATGGCTATGGTTGAGCTGAACAACGAGGACGCCATATTCACATCTTACAGGAGCCGCAAGGAATGGGTACCCGAGAACGGAGAACCCGCCTGGAAGACCCTCGATGAACTGAGGAAGGGAACCGACGAACAGAAAATGGAGATGTTCCACAACCTCGAGGACGCCGACAGGAATCATTGGAACCGTCAGAAAGACCTGCTCGTGAACGAACTGGGAATCAAGGTGCCTATCACCTCCACACAGGTAAGCTATACTTCTCCCTGGGCATTGATGGATATGGACTATTTCGATATGCACGCCTACTGGTGCCATCCTACCAACCAGAGGGATGTTGACCGCTGGACCATCAACAACATTCCGATGATCAACGATCCGAACGGCGGTAACCTTACAACCCTGGCCGCTTATCGTCCGGCCGACAGGCCTTACACGATTTCAGAGTACAATCATCCGTTCCCTAACCTTTACGGAGCAGCGGGGCAGCTTATGCTACGTGCATACGGAGCCTTCCAGGGATGGGACGGCGTAATCGCCCACTCTTGGAACAATCTCTCGAACGAAGAGCCTGATTTCCTTCCCTACCATTTCACCTACACCTCCAGGACTGACGCACTTGCTCATTTCATCTGCTGCGGCACGATGTTCCTGAGGGCAGACATCCAGGAAGCCACCGGCCAGACAGTCCAGAATTTCCCTTATGAATTCTACCAGAAACAATGGACAAAAAAACTGACACACGTGCTTTCAGGAATGCTTGCCGAAGCGACTGACAGCACCTTCCTGGCTTGGGAAAGATTCACCCGCAGGGTAGCCACCGATTACCAGGCAAAGGAAGCCAGCACATTCGAGAAGGAAACCCACCCGGCCGTAATGATGACCGATGGCGGACAAATTGAGTGGAACAACGAGAATCCCGAGCAAGGAATGTTCATCGTCAGGACAGACAACACCAAGTTGTTCTCCGGTTTCCCTGCCGGACGGACAATCGACTGGGGTGACGGGATAACCTTCAATGTTGGCAAAACCAAGCTCGGTTGGACCACTATGTCGCTGGTGAGCAAGAAAGCCAATGGTTTCTTGAAGAGAAGCAAGGCTCTGCTTGTCGCGACAGGTTATACAAAGCATTCAAACCAGACTCTGACTGTCGATCCGGATCCGAAAGATCCGTCGAAACCTTCAACCTACATCCACTGCCGTCATGAGGCCTGGGGAACCGGCCCGATGCTCACCGAGGGCATCCCGGCGACCATAAAGCTTGCTTCAAAGGCTCGCAGGACCCGTTGCTGGGCTCTTGACGAGAGAGGAAAGAGATGTGCCAAGGTTCCCGTCAAAAAGGCGGAGGATGGAAAGGCTATCATCGAGATCGGACCCGAGTACAAAACCGTTTGGTATGAGATTAAAACTAGATAATTTGGCATAATATGAAAAAGATAATTATCTTGTTCTCGGTTTTGTTGGCGGCTATTGCTTGCCAGCAGACCTCTGAAGTTGTTGATGACCTTATTCCCTCTGACGAGGGGCTGTTCCCTTTCGTGATTTCTTATGAGATGGCAAAGGGGGCCGCTACCGACTTCTCACCGTTGCTTGAAGCCCCTGCAGGAAAGGACGGTTTCATCCGTGTCGAGAACGGCCATTTCGTCAATGACAAAGGTCGTGTGAGACTCAACGCCACCAACCTGACCGCCGCCGCTAACTTCCCGACCCATGAGCAGGCGGAGAGGGTGGCCGAGCGCATCGCTAATTTTGGAATCAATTGTGTGCGACTCCATTACATGGACTGGCCATACGGCCCTGAGGGATTCCCTCTCGCTAAGGAACCTAGCATATTCGCTAAGGACGGTTCCGAGAGGAACCTTGATCCTGAGATGCTGGACAGGCTGGAGTACCTGATCGCCCAGTTCAAGCAGAGGGGAATCTATGTGGATGTCAACCTCTATGTCGCCAGATATCAGTATCACTATAAAGGCCAGAACGCCATCAATACATTCATCCAGTCTAAAGAGCGTGAGTACGCCAAGGATCTCCTCACCCATGTGAATCCTTACACCGGTCTTCCTCTTGCCAAGGATCCTGTAGTGGCAGTGGTTGAGCTCAACAATGAGGACGCCCTTTTCACCACCTACTGCGGTGGTAATCTGGTGCCTCCGGGATGGCCTACAATGGCTGACATCAAGGGTACAGAGATGCCTGAGGCCAAGAAGAGGGAGTTCTATAAGACCCTCCTTAAATACGAGGCCGACCACTGGAACAACATGAGGACCTATCTGAAGAAAGACCTCGGCGTGATGGCTCCTGTGACTTCAACGCAGGTCTCATATTCACAGCCATCCACATTTGACGGGATGGATTTCTACGACAACCATGCCTACTGGCTACATCCCACTATCGGGGTGTACTGGAAACAGAATACGGCTCCGATGGTCAACGAGCCCAACGGAGGAACCCTCCCGGGACTGGCATCCAGGCGCTTCGCCGGAAAGCCTTACACCATTTCCGAGTACAACCATCCTTATCCCAGTTTCTACGGTGCTGAGGGCCAGCCGATGCTGCACGCTTACGCCGCGTTCCAGGGGTGGGACGGAGTGTTCGCATATTCCTGGAACAACAGGATCAATGAGGAGCCACAGTCTATGGAGTACTTCTTCTCCTATGCGGCCAGGACCGACTGCCTCGCCCACTTCAACGCTTGCGCGGCCATGTTCCTCCGCGGTGATGTCCAGGAAGCAGAGGATGGCGTGACCGCCATTGTTCCGCTCAAGGCCTTCGAGGACGAATGGGTCAAGAAGCCTACCAGGAACGGGGATATTTTCACTTTGCTTAAAGACGGCACCGGTATGACCAAACAGGACATGCTTCTCCATAAGACCACTGTCGACGTCCATGCCGATAAGTCCGTCGCTGTCAAGGCCTCAGAGCCCGCCGCTGTGAAGATTTCCGACACAAAGCAGATTGAGTGGAACAACGAGGATCCAGAGAACGGAATGTTCATGGTCAAGACTCCTAATGTCAAGGTATTCAGCGGTTTCCCGAAGGGAAGGGTCGCAGATCTGGGCGATGGAGTTACCCTGAATATCGGCAAGACCAAACTCGGCTGGGCTACCATTTCCCTGACAAGCAAGGAAGGCAACGGTTTCGAGAAAGGTACATCCCTGCTGGTTGCCACTGGATACACCCATAACAAGGACGCCAAGTTCAAGAGGGAGCTTGATAAGGATGGAAATCCCACCACAACAATCTCCAGCCGCTGGTATGAATGGGGCACCGGTCCTATGATGACCGAGGGGATCCCTGCCACCGTGACCCTTCCTTCCGCGGCCGAGGCGACAACTTGCTGGGCTCTCGATGAGAGCGGAGCGAGGAAAGTCGAGGTTCCCGTGACGAAGGGTGCTGACGGCAAGGCCGTTGTTGAGATTGGCGACAAATACCAGACTGTCTGGTACGAGATTTCCGTAAAATAGCGCTATCTTTATTTAGAATTGTGAAAAATCATTAAACATAGCAATACAATGAGTGTTGACCAATACAGAAAGGAAGTGGGGATGATGAATCTCGAGAAGTTGATTCAAAGCAGGGAATATGTGCCTGACTGTAAATTCCCCATCCCCGACAAGGAGCTTTTAGCGAGATTTGAGCAGCTATATCTGGGGGCTGTCAATGATGTTCTCCGTGAGTTCTGCCTGCTGGACCAGGCTCTTCCTAACAGGATAAAATCGTTGAGGGAATATCGGACAGTGGCGGGTTTCGCATTCACGGTTAAGAGTGCTCCAAACGTGAAGATCCAAGGTGAGATGGAGTTCCGTACCCAGATGCTGGACGAGCTTGGAGAGGATCACTTTGTGGTGTGGGATACCAGCCGTGACCAAAATGCGACCCTGTGGGGTGGTGTCATGACCGCCACAGCAAAGGGCAAGAAGGTCAAGGCTGCCTGTATCGATGGAGGCATCCGGGACACCCATCAGATCCTTGAGGCGGATTTTCCCGTGTTCTATGAATATAGGATCTCCAACGGAAGTCTTGGCCGCTGCCTGATTACCCATTACCAGATCCCGATAAAGATCGGAGATGTGACTATCAGGCCCGGGGACGTGGTTCTTGGGGATATTGATGGTGTCTTGGTTGTCCCGAGGGACATCGCTTATGATGTCCTGATCCGCGCCGAGGAAATCCGGGAAAACGAGAAAAAGATTTACTCTTGGGTTCACTCCGGGGATAGCATCCGGTCCATCAAAGAGAAAGGAGGCTATTTCTGATGCGACTGACAAAACTGAAACCGTTCCTCATAACGGTTTGCCTGCTGGCGGTCGTCTCATGTTCCGAAAAGACAGTCAAACTCCTCTCCACCGACAGAACGAAGGTGGAGGGGAGGAATGGCTTGGAAGTCAATTTGGACGGGGTCACCGACTGGACGCCCTACAAGGCACTGCGATGGAAGGTGGAGAACAAGTCGGACAAACCGTTCATGTTCTGGGTAAGGGTCGTCGATGCGACTGATGCCAAACTTGGCGGTCTGGGTTCCGGTCCGATAGACGGGGTCCTGGTTCACAGGTATTTCCTGGATCCCGGAAGCGCCAGGACCATCACGCTGGAACTTCCCTCCTCCGCTCCGCATGCCGACGTGCCCAAGGATTTCCGCCTGATGCGGAATGACCCCTACGGGCGGGTGACAGGTCTGTACGGAGCAGGGGTTGACTATTCAAATGTGCGGAAACTGACATTCCTGGATTTTTCCGGATTCAAGGATGCAGAGTGGACGGTTTCCGGAATAGAGTTGATTCCAGGTGAAAAAGTTCTCCCGGAAGCCCTGAAACTGGCCCGGGAGGACTTTTTCCCGTTTATTGACAAATACGGTCAGTTCAAGTACGCCGAGTGGCCCGGAAAGGTTCATTCCGATAAGGAACTCCAGGCAGCCCTGGAGGCTGAAGAGAAGGACCTTGCCGCAAACCCGGGACCGGTGAACCGTTCCAAATACGGCGGATGGACGGCAGGACCCAGGCAGGAAGCCACGGGTCATTTCCGGGTGCAGAAGATTGACGGGAAATGGTGGATGGTCGATCCGGATGGTTATCTCTTCTGGTCAAACGGCGTGGTCAGGGTGTCACACTCCTGTGCAGTCACTCCTCTTGAAGGCAAGGATCTCCCGAACCGTTGCCATTATTTCGAGGACCTTCCCGGAAAAGGTTCTGAATTCGAGCAGTTCTACCGGACACACGACGCGCTCCTGAAACCATACTATACTGCCCGCGGCATAGATTCGACCTATGACTTCTCATCGGCTAACCTGTACCGGAAGTATGGGAAGGATTACCTGGCCGTCTTTGGGGACATAAGCCACAGGCGGCTTCGTTCCTGGGGTCTCAACACGATCGCCAATTCCTCGGACAAGGATATCTGCCTGATGGACCGGACACCGTATACGGACCGGTTGGAGGTCGTCTCGGAACCCATCTACGGCACATCCGGATGGTGGCCTGTAATGGATCCCTTCGATCCGAGTTTCAAAGCCTCGATCGAGAAACAGCTTACCGACCGCAGGAACGAGGTCGAGGATCCCTGGTGCCTGGGGTTCTTTGTCGACAACGAGATCGCCTGGGGGAACGAGACCCACATGGCGGAGGTCGTCCTTAAATGTCCTGTAACCCAGATGGCCAAAAAGCGGTTCCTTTCCGACCTGAAGAAGAAATACGGAACTGTAGGAGCCCTCAACAAGGCCTGGGAATCCTCTTACGCCTCTTGGGATGCCTTGCTCAGGAACCGCGACGCCATTCCGACCACCGAACGGAACAAGGAAGACTTTCTGGCATTCAACCGTTCCCTGATTCACGAATATTACCGCAACATACGTTCGGCCTTTGACGCCCTGGCACCAGGAGTCCTGTACATGGGCTGCCGTTTCTCCGGCTATACTCCTGACCTGGTGAAGATCGGTGCTGAATACTGCGACGTGATCAGCTACAACCGGTATGCTTTCACGACTGAGTCCGTGGTTCTGCCCGAGGGCGTGGACAAACCCGTCATGATCGGCGAGTTTCATTTCGGAGCGATGGACAGGGGTATGTTCCATGGCAGTCTGATAGATGTCGAGACCCAGGAAAAGCGGGGCGAGGCCTATGTCAGATATGTGGAATCCGCCCTGCGTCATCCGCAGGTCATCGGAGTCCATTGGCACCAGTATTCTGATCAGGCAACCACCGGCCGCTTCGATGGGGAAGACTTCCAGGTCGGTCTTACGAATGTCTGCGACACACCCTATCCCGAAACGGTCAAGGGAATACGTGACATCGGCTACCGCCTCTACGAGGTCCGCAATGAATGACAAGGTTAAAAGAATCCTGCTCCTGTCCGTGCTGGGACTTGCCTTGACAGGCTTGGTCACGGCACAGGAGATGGGCATGCATTACCTGGGAGACCCCAAGGAGTATTTCATCCCGGCGGATGTGTGCCACGACATCCTGCAGGACAAGACCCTCAATGCCGACGAGTTCCTCGAACAGTACTACGAACCGCTCAGGCTACGTTATCCGAAATATGTCAGCCGCGACCTGATAGGAGTGGACGACTCCGGAAACTACGTCATGTGGTGCTACACCTTCACTCCACGAAGGTATCAAGAAACGGTGTACCTGCAGGCGGGAGTGCATGGGAGGAATGAATATGAGAGCTATTTCGCCGCAGCGATGATGATGCGCCTCGTCGCGGAAGGCAGGAAGAGCAAGGACCCCCATATCAGGTTTCTCCGGAAGAGGGTCCGGTTCATCGTTGTTCCGGTCGTAAATGTATCCGACACCTACGAGAGGGCATATCCCCCGTTCAACGCCTCGAACATCAACCTCAACCGTGACTGGTTCGACGGACGCACAAGGGAGATAAGGAACATCAAGGCCCTTCTGTCAGGGTACGGAAAAGGAGACATCCAATTCGCATTCGACTTGCACACCGACCCTGAAGGCCTGCCCGGATGGGGCGCCTACCTGCTTCCTTATGCGAAGGGAATGCCCGCCGCGATATCCGACAAGATGCTGGCAGTGAACAATTACCTGTATGACCTGAACATAAAGGGAAAGGTGATGTACGATGGTGAGGACCTGTTCAAGGCGTTCATGGGTCCGAATGTGGATTACCCCCTTTCTTCCAAGGAATGGAGGGAACATCGCAACGAGGACTACCGGAAAGGCAGCAACGGGAAGAGCTGCACCAATGGTATCTGGACCACGTTCGGAATCCCCTGCGCAACCCTCGAACACGGCTCCCGAAAATTCGGTCCCGACGGATCCGCCTATGAAATGGCCAGGGCCGTCGAATTGTATCTTAACCATATTGTTGCCCAAACAGAACGATAGACATGAGAAAAGTATTATTCCTCCTGCTCCCGGCGATTGCCCTTTTTGCTTCCTGCCGGACTGAAAAGACAAGCCAGGCAGCCGTCAACGACGAACCAGTCATGATGCTGAGGCTCAGGATGCCCAATACCATCACTGATGAGAACTGGGCGACATTATTATCTGGTATCAAGGCGAATCCGGAATGCTGTGACGAAGTCTGGTTCTCGACGGGAATCAGCCTCCCTCCAATGGAAGTCCATCGCGACCACGTGGCGCGCCTGATTAAGGCCAAAGAAGACCTGGAAGCAATTGGAAAAGAGACTTCAATGCAGGTCCAGATGACCATTGGACACGGTGACTATCTGGGAGTGGGAGAAGATTGGTCGTCCAAGACATGGACTGGCTGGACCGGTTCCACAGGCGTGGAAAACAAATACAGCAACTGTCCCCGTCAGGAGGGTTTTCTGGAATATATGCGTGAGATGACCAGGTTGTATGCCCAAGTCAAGCCTCGGATCATGTGGATTGACGACGACTTGAGGTATGACAATCACACACCCGCCACAAATAATTCCAGGATAGGTTGTTGGTGCGAGAAATGCGTTTCCGAGTTCAGCGAGAGGGAAGGCAAGCGATGGACCAGGGAATCATTGGACAAGGCCATGGCTTCCGACAAAGGCCTCGAGGAGAGGTGGAAAGCCTTCTGCATCGAGTCTCTTGACCAAATAGCCCGCATTGTGGCCGAGGAGACCATAGCTGTCTCCCCTGACACGAAAATGGGATATCAGAAAACCTTCTCAGACAAAGATACCACTGTTGTCAGGGCTATCCTCAAGACCTTGGCTGAAGTGAGTGGCAAGAAAGTCTCTTACCGGCCGGGAGGTGGCGCCTATTACGACAAGTACCACCCTGTGGATCAGATAATTAAGAGTATAAAAGCTGTGAGATACATGCGAGTGCTTGGCTGCTCTGACATTGTGGAATCTTGGTGCCCGGAAGTGGAGACATGGCCTCGCCACTATGGCTCCAGAACCGGACAGAGTGTGTTGCTGGAAGGTTTCACGGCTTTAGCTTATGGAATGGATGCGGTGAGTTTGTTTGTTTTGGACAACGGAGAGGAACCGATAGATGTCCAATCAAGGCAAATGTTGCGGCCACTTCATGAAGGTGCCCCGACCCTTAAGGAATATGCCAGGGCCAACAAAGGCACATCCGTGGTTGGCTTCTCAACAGACGCTGACATGCAGGCGCTCTTTAGCTTCGGGATCCTTGGCATTCCGGTTCTACCTGGTTTAGGCGATAATCTGGGGCTATTGACAGACAGCGAATTAAAGGGAGTCAATATTTATTCGCAACCCTCGTCAGAGATTCAGAAGTTCCGCGAGCAACTGGAGGCCAAAGGAAAGTCTCCGGCCTTGTGCCTCTCTCCATTCATCGGCCTTGTGATACCCAGGGTGGATTCAGAGGGAGCGCTTCGTACTCTCGGGCTTGTCAACTGTCGCATTGACAGTCAGGAAGCCATCCGCTTCTCTCTTCCCGCCCTGCCCTTAGGAGTCAGTTCTGTCGTTTGGCGGGAACTGAGGAAAGATCCTGTCAATCTGAAGATAGACCGTGAAGGAAACGGTGTGCCATATGTGGAAATCCCAAGTATTTCCGCATGGAGCGCTGGTTTTATTGAGTTCTGATTAAAGAAGTGATTAAAACTGGTCTAATATGAGGATATTATCGAAAATATCGGCATTGTCGATGGCAGTTGCGCTGGTCTGCTGCAGTCCGAAAGTCAAAGAAAGCACCATGCAACTTCCGACGATGGGTTGGAGTTCGTGGAACACCTACCGTGTCAACATCTCGGACTCTTTGATCATGAGCCAGGCTGATGCCATGGTGAGCACGGGACTGGCAGACGCCGGCTACAACCACATCAATATCGACGACGGCTATTTCGGAGGACGTGACGCCTCTTCAGGACAGCTGCTGATTCACCCGGTCCGGTTTCCCGGAGGAATGAAACGGGTGGTCGACCATATACACAACCTCGGACTCAAGGCCGGTATTTACTCTGACGCCGGACCCAATACCTGCGGCAGCTATTTTGATAACGACACCATCGCAAAAGGAGTCGGATTCTATGGACACGACGAGCAAGACGCCCGCTTCTTCTTCCGTGACTTGGGGTTCGACTTTATCAAGGTGGACTTCTGCGGCGGCATCCCGCCGAAGAACTTCGACCGCCTTGCCTTGGAACCTCAGGAACGTTACACCGCAATCAGGAAAGCGATTGACGAAGTCGGCCGTCCCGATGTCCGCCTGAACATCTGCCGTTGGAATTTTCCGGGCGTATGGGTCCGGAACGTGGCCACTTCCTGGCGTATGTCCCACGACATCGCGGACAGATGGTCGTCCGTCAGCGACATAATTAACCAGAACCTGTATCTTTCTGCATATGCTGGCGGCGGCCACTACAACGACATGGACATGTTGGAGGTCGGACGTTCCCTGTCGGATGAAGAAGACAAGACCCACTTCGGGTTGTGGTGCATCATGGCCTCTCCGTTGCTTATCGGTTGCGACCTCACCACTCTCAAGCCGAAGACATTGGTCCTTCTGACAAATCCCGAACTGATCGCATTGAACCAGGATCCCCTTGGCCTTCAGGCATATGTGGCCAGGCACGACGGCAACACCTACGTCCTCGTAAAGGACCTGAAGGAGCGTTTCGGGCATGAGCGTGCGGTGGCATTCTACAATCCCGGCGATGAACCTTGCCGCATGAAGCTGAGTCTCAGGGATGTTGACCTGGGGGGCACGGTCAAGGTCAGGGACGTCTTCGCTCGCCTGGACCTGGATCCGGTGCGTGACAGCTTGGAGGCCGATGTTCCTGCCCATGGCACCCGCATTTTCCGCCTTGATGCCGAAGAGAGACTGGAGCGAATCCGTTATGAGGCCGAGACCGCCTGGTTGTCGGACTATCAGGAACTGTACAATCCGATTGCGTTCCATACCCCGATGTATACCCCTGTGCCCGAGTGTTCTGGTGGGATGGCCGTGACCCAGCTTGGATACAAGCCTACGAACGATCTCCAGTGGCGCGATGTGATGAGTCCGACAGGAGGCGACTACACCATCACACTTCGGGTTCTCGCCAAGCCTGACTGTGCTTTGTATCTCGGCGTAGGTGACAATGTGGCACGTATAGTTGAATTGACAGATTCCGACGTCTGGCAGGAGGTAGTCTTACCGGTCCATTTGGAGTCTGGAGTCAACGTTATCCGCCTCTGCTACGACCGCGGCCCCATGCCGGATGTCGATTATGCCGATATCCGGCCGTATGAGGGATAATGTCTTTTCTTGGAATGCTGAAACTATTTCAATAATATATAATATGGTTAGACACTTGACAGCTGTCGTTCTCGCAGCACTGAACTTGATGGGGCTTGCTTTTGTGCATGCCCAGGACCCCGCGAAGACCGTGAAACTCGAGTCGCCTTACTATGTCTTCCCCAGGACTGGTTTGCGGCACATCGACATGTCTTCCGGCTGGGAACTGACCTCTAATGACACTCCTCTCAGTGAGTTGTCAGGTCTGAACGGAAAGGAATGGATCAACGTGGACAGCCCTGGAGCGGTACAGCTTGCCTATTACAGGGCAGGAAAGCTCCCTTATCCATACGCCAACCTCAATTCCGAGCTTTACCAGCCACTGGAGCAGAAAATCCACTATTACAAGAAGGTTTTCAAGACTCCGGCATTCAATGAGACGGACAATGTGATTCTCTCGTTCGATGGAGTCGACTATACCGCCAAGCTGTGGCTCAACGGGACCTTGCTCGGTACGCATGAGGGTATGTTCGGAGGTCCGACGTTGAAAATCAATGATTTCCTTAAGACAGACGGGACGGATAACGAACTCTTGGTTGAGGTAATATCCGCTAATTACGGCAACCCAGGATACGTTGTAAGGACCCCTACCCGTTTCATCCGTTCATGGTATTTCTCCAAGTCTCCCGGCAATGCTCCGCCCTTCTTTCACGTGGGAATATGGAATGACATCCGGATCGACATTCTTCCGTACTATCATCTTGAGCGCCCGTTCATGGCCACTCGTTCCATTGCGAATGGCAAGGCGGTCGTGGATTTCTCAACGGAGATTTTCTCCGGAAAGAACTCCAAAGACTATATACTCCACCGCTGGAATAATCACCAGGCTACAGCCGCCGCAAGGACAAGCGTATTCGCTGACGATGATGTCAAAGTCATAGTTCATCTTTTCGACGGGAACAAGGAGGCCTACACCAAGACTTTCACCCCTAAAGTCGTCAAGGGTCGCTGCTGGATGGAGGAGTCCTTCGAGTTGGACAATCCGAAGCTATGGTATCCCAATGGAATGGGCTCCCCGGATTATTACCGCGCGGAGGTCGAGCTAGTGGTAGACGGGGTGTCCACCGACAAGATCGGGTTCGACTTTGGAGTCAGGACTATTGAACATGTCAGAAGCGCTGGAGTTAGGGTAGAGGACAGGTGGAACAACTGGCAGTTCGTCGTCAACGGTGAGAAGATATTCGTGAAAGGCCTCAACTGGATCCCTCTTGACGCTTTGTCTGACCTCAATTACGATGACTATGAGTGGGCCATCAGGGCCGCCAGGGACATGGGTGTCCAATTGTTCAGAATCTGGGGTTCCGGTTATATGGAGACGGAGGCTTTCTACGACATCTGCAAGAAATACGGCATCATGGTCTGGCAGGACTGCATAATGGCGAACATGGAGACAAGGGACTGGCCTCAGGATGTCTGGGAGGCGCAGGTTTGTCAGAACATATTCAGGCTCAGGAACCAGCCTGCCCTCGCCGTTTGGTGCGGTGGTAACGAGTTCAATCCCTACAGTCTGGGTAACTCCACCCCCATTGGCATCCTGGAGCGTAACCTGAAAGAGTTCGACCCCACCAGGCCTTTCTTCCGCACATCGCCCGACGGCGGGTCAGATCACATGTATCCGGATTTCGACCCGAATCATTATAAAGATTATCACAATCTTCCCTTCATGGCCGAGACCGGCATCCACAACTTGACCAGCGCCAGGAACAACCGTTTTATCGTGGCCCCGGAAGATTTGAAAGACCTCGGGAAAATGTACGATCCGTCTTTCAAGGATGCCCATCCGGACTTTGTCCATCATTTCCTTGAATACTATCCCAGCAGGGTGCCCAGGATGCTCAGCAGAGCGTCTCACATCGACAACATGTCCGACCCGACCTACGAGAATATCGTCGAGGCTTCTCAAGTCGGTGCCGGAGAGTTCTACCAGATCATGTCTGAGGGGCTCCAGAGCAACTACCCTGTGACAACCGGTTTGATTCCATGGGTGTTCAAGCGTCCATCCCCTGTCGTGGCAGCCATCCAGATTATGGACTATTTCGGCCAGCCTACGGCTCCTTACTATTTCCTTAAAAGGACATATGAGAAGACTCATGTGGTGGTCGACCTTCCGAGGATGCTGTTCGCTCCAGGAGATGGTTTTCCGATCAAGGTCAATGTCTTGAACGGAGCTGAGGCCAAGGCGTTCAAAGGGACCGTTTCCATCAAAATCCTTGACGATAAGTTCAAGGAGATAAAGTCTTATGAGACAGCTGTTTCCGTTCCTGTCGGCACTTCAGTCACGAAGATGGAATTGGGAGACTTCTCCATCCCGGCGGACTATCGCTCGAGGTTTTTCTTCATCGTTGCGGAGCTTTCTGACGGCAGTGGAAAGATTGTTTCAAGGTCGGTTTACTGGCCGAGGACCATCCCCCAGATGGAGGATCCCGAGTATCATAAGAAATATGTCGAGTCGGCCCCTGAATGGCCGACCATGGACAAGGGCCCTTGGCTGAAACCCACGGTCGCCAAGAGCAAGACCACCTTGGTGGTCTCGCCTTTGACCAAGATTAATGACAATCGCTGCAGCCTGACCGTCACAAATAAGGGAAAGAACCCTTCCCCGATGACTATCATCGACCTTGACGGAGGCATATTCACAACAAGTGACAACTTCTTCTGGCTGGCACCAGGAGAGTCTAAGGAGATAACCATCAACGTCAAGTCCAGCTCTCCTATCGGAAAAGCCCCCACCAAGGTCATGGTTACCTCTTGGAACTCGAAAACAATTACAATTCCTATATGATGAAAAACAAGTCATTCTGGTTATTAATAATAACTACCCTTCTTTATTCTCTGGGTGTGTCCGCCCAGGAGAAGGAGACGGTGAAGCGCCTCGAGTCGCCTTACTTTGTGTTTCCTCGTCTTGGTGATAAGCATATCGACTTGTCATCTGACTGGATCCTGACCGCCAGTGACGCCCCCGTGGAGTCCATCGCCGCTTTAGCGGGAAAAGAATCCATCACGGTGGAGTCTCCGACGTCCGTCCAGATGGCCTACTATAAGGCTGGGAAGCTGCCGGAGCCTTACAAGAACCTCAATTCCGAATTGTACCATCCTTTGGAGCAGAAGGTGCACTATTACCGGAAATCGTTCCCTACGCCGAAGTTCGAGGCTTCCGACAATGTGATTCTCACTTTCGACGGCATTGACTATGCCTCAAAGGTGTGGCTGAACGGTACCCTGCTTGGTGAGCATGAGGGAATGTTCGGAGGTCCTACGGTGAAAATCAATGAGTTCCTGAAGACTGACGGCTCCCGGAATGACTTAGTCGTGGAGGTAAGGTCCGCCAATTACCAGCACCCGGATTATCAGGGAAGGGTTCCTGGGCGTTTTGTCCGCACCTGGTTCTTCTCCAACGCCAGCGTGACACCTTTCTTCCATATGGGAATGTGGAATGGTGTCCGGATCGACATTCTTCCGTACTACCATCTTGAGCGTCCGTTCATGGCCACGCGTTCCATTGCGAATGGCAAGGCGGTCGTGGATTTCACGACGGAGATATTCTCCGGAAAGAACTCCAAGGACTATATACTCCACCGCTGGAACAATCACCAGGCTTCATCCGCCGCAAGGACGAGCGTTTTCGCTGACGATGATGTCAAAGTCATAGTCCATCTTTTCGACGGGAACAAGGAGGCCTACACCAAGACTTTCACCCCTAAAGTCGTCAAGGGTCGCTGCTGGATGGAGGAGTCCTTCGAATTGGACAAGCCGAAACTTTGGTGGCCAAATGGCATGGGCTCCCCAGATTATTACCGAGCCGAAGTCGAGCTTGTTGTGAACGGGGTGTCCACGGACAAGATCGGATTTGATTTCGGTGTCAGGACTATTGAGCATGTCCGCAGCGCCGGAGTGAGGGTTGAGGACAGGTGGAACGACTGGCAGTTCGTCGTCAACGGGAAGAAGATATTCGTGAAAGGAGTGAACTGGCTTCCTCTGGACGCCATCTCCGATCTTCCCTACGAGAAATATGAGTGGCCGCTTCGAGCCGCCAGGGACATGGGTGTCCAGGTCTTGAGAATCTGGGGCGCCGGCTACATGGAGACGGAGGCTTTCTACGACATCTGCAAGAAATACGGCATCATGGTCTGGCAGGACTTCACGATGGCCAATAGCGACACTCCAGAGTGGCCTCAGGACGTCTGGGAGGCACAAGTTTGCCAGAACATATTCAGGCTCAGGAATCAACCAGCCCTTGCCGTGTGGTGTGGTGGCAACGAGTTCAACCCCTATTGCTACGGCAATACGACTTCTATCGGCATCACTGAGCGTAACCTCAAGGAGTTTGACCCGACAAGACCATTCTGGCGGACCACGCCTGACGGAGGTTCCGACCATCTCTATCCCGATTTCGACCCCAATCACTACAAGGATTATAAGTTGATGCCATATGTGGCCGAGACCGGTATCCACACGATGAGCTCCGCCAGGGACAACCGTAAGATTGTCGCGGCCGAAGACTTCAAGGGCCTTGGCGTAATGTTCGAGGAGACATTCCGGAGCACCCATCCTGATTTTGTACATCATTTCGCCGAGTATTGGCCGTCCCGTGTCCCGAGGATGCTGAGCAGGGCATCTCACATCTCCGATGTCTCGGATCCATTGTACGAGGACATGGTGGAGGCTTCACAGGTCGGAGCCGGAGAGTTCTACCAGATCATGTCTGAGGGACTCCAGAGCAACTATCCGGTTACTACAGGCTTGATGCCCTGGGTACTTAAACGCCCTTGGCCCGTCGTGGCGGCTATCCAGATAATGGATTATTATGGCCAGCCTACAGCCCCGTATTACTTCCTCAAGAGGACTTATGAGAAGACCCATGTGCTGGTTGACCTGCCAAGGATGCTTTATGCGCCAGGAGATAATATTCCAATGAAGGTGAATGTTTTGAATGGTGTTAACACCAAGGCTATTTCCGGCAAGGTGTCTCTGAGGGTTTTGGATGACAAGTTCAAGGAGATAAAGTCTTATGAGCAAGCTATTTCCGTTCCTGCCGGCACCTCGGTGGCAAAGACGGAGCTGGGAGAGTTCTCAATCCCGGCGGACTACCGTTCTAGGTTCTTTTTCCTGGTGGCAAAGCTTCTAGGAGCCGATGGTTCTGAGATATCCAGGTCAATATACTGGCCCAGGACCATCCCCCAGATGGAGGATCCTGAATATTACAAGAAGTATCTCGAGTCCACGCCTGAGTGGCCAACCCTTGATAAGGGACCTTGGCTCAAGCCGACCGTGGCGAAGAGCAAGACCACTCTCAAGGTCAGCGAGGTGACTTCTCCGACCGCCGGAACTTATTGCCTGACAGTGATTAACAAGGGAAAGAACCCGTCCCCGATGACCATCATTGATGTGGACGACAGGATCTTCACTTGCAGTGACAACTTCTTCTGGCTGGAGCCCGGTGAGTCTAAGGATATCACTATCAACACCACGAATGGTTCCCTTGGTGAGAACGGCCCCTTCAAGATTATCGTGAATTCATGGAACGCTAAATCCACCATACTACCCATAAAATGAGAAAAGCATATCCTTTATTATTCCCGGTCATCTTAATCTTCTCTGCCTTAAGTGTTTCCGCCCAGGAGAAGAGCCCGGTGATGAGCGAGGCCTACTATAAGGCCTGGAACGACAGTCTCCAGAACGCCATTGACAGCAATATCGAGAAATACCGTAAAGGCGACGCCGAAGTTGTTCTCGAGAACGTCAAGCCTGGGTCCATGGTAACTGTCGAGCAAGTCTCGAGCGATTTCTTGTTCGGGAGCAATATATTCCTTTTTGACCAGCTGGACACTCCTGAGAAGAACCAGAAGTACAAGGACGCTTTCGGTGAACTCTTCAACGCCGCGACCATAGCTTTCTACTGGAAGACTTTGGAGCCGGAGAAGGGCAAAATCCGGTTCACGGCTGACAGCCCTTATGAGTATAGGCGTCCTGCCACCGACCCGGTCGTGGAGTTCTGTGAGTCCAAGGGAATATCAATGAAAGGCCATGCCATCATTTACGGAATCAGGTCGTGGGGGCATCCCACATGGATGCCAGAGGACAGGAAGGTGATGGAGAAGGAGTTCGAGAAGCACATCAAGGATTTGGCGGATCATTATAAAGATCGTGTGCAGGATTGGGATGTGGTGAACGAATGCTATGACCAGGCGAACCGCGGCCTTATGCCTGATGACTACACCTTCAAAGCTTTCAAGTGGGCGGAGAAGTATTTCCCCTCAACAGTGAAATTCAACACCAACGAGTGCGACATGCACTGGGGACCGACCAAGAGATACACCGAGATTGCCCGTAACCTTATCGACCGTGGCGCTAGGGTGGATTACGCCGGAGTCCAGATGCATATTTTCAACCCACGTGAGGCTACTCAGATCGCCGAAGGGACAGATGACGGCAGACTCTCCCCGGATCGTCTTTGGGCCACCATGGAGGAGCTGAAGAATATCGAGAGGCCCATCTTCATAAGTGAGGTCACGGTGAGCGCCCCCGAAGACACGCCTAAAGGCCTTGAGATTCAAAAGGTTCTGGCCACGAATCTGTATCGCTTGTGGTTCAGCCATCCTTCCGTGGCTGGTATCACATGGTGGAATCTTGTTGACGGAGGAGCCGCTCCAGGGGAACCTTCAATATCCGGACTGTTTGATAAGAATATGAACAAGAAGCCGGCGTATGAGGCTCTTGATCAGCTTATCAATCATGATTGGAGGACAAATCTCACTTTCAAGGCCCCCAAGGACGGCAAAATCTCGTGGCGAGGTTTCAAGGGCAATTATAAGATCAAGTATAAGGATAAGAAGGGAAAATCAGTAACTTTGGACTATCACGTGGATTAAATCTTTAGAACGGTGAGGAAGAGTTTTATATTTGTTATGGCCTGGATGCTGCTGTTGGCGGCTCCAGGCTGCGCCAGTTTTGAGGGGGAGCCTTCAGAGAGCGATCTGGTGTTTGAAGATCTCGCTACCGTTTGGGATGAGGCTATGCCTCTTGGAAACGCCACTCTTGGCGAATTGGTATGGCAGAAAGGGGATAACCTTAGGTTCTCCCTCGACAGGATAGACCTATGGGATCTGCGTCCGACAACCACCCACATGGGAGAACATTTTTCATTCGAATGGATCAAAGAGCATATCCGCAGTGGGGATTATGCCCCTGTCCTTCAGAAATATGCCCGTCCCGAAAAACTCTATCCGGCCCCATCAAAGATACCCGGAGCGGCTCTCGAGATTAACACATCCTCCTGGGGCGCGGTCAAGAATAACCGTCTGTACTTGAAAGATGCCCTTTGTTCCGTTGAGTGGGAGAACGGGACATCGCTGCGGACATTTGTCCAGGCCGACGGTTCAGTTGGTTGGATTATTTTTGATAATGTTCCGGAATCTTTTGACATTCAGCTTGTTCCGCCAAGATATCAAGGTTCCGAGAATCAATCTGACGGGCTTGGCGGCTCATCCTTGACCTTGCTGGGATACCCTCAAGGGGAGGTGATTCGTGAAGGGGATAAGATAACCTACCATCAAAAAGGTTGGGAGGATTCCTTTTACGATGTGGCAGTCCAATGGAAGAGGCAAGGTAAGAGGCTCGTAGGCGTTTGGAGCGTCACATCTTCCCTTTCCGGACAGGATGCTGGACAGGAAGTCTCTAAGGCTCTAAAAGAAGGGCCTGTGAAGGCTTTCAAAGGGCATAAGAATTATTGGGCTTCATTTTGGAAAGAATCATCCGTCTCGGTGCCCGATCCTCTGATTCAGCATCAGTATGACCGGGAGATTTATAAGTTCGGATCAACCGCGAAAGAGGATTCATACCCTATTTCGCTTCAGGCGGTGTGGACTGCTGACAACGGCAACCTACCCCCGTGGAAGGGCGATTTTCACCATGACCTCAACACTCAGCTCAGTTATTGGCCGGCATATTCCGGTAATAGGCTGAAAGAGGGGTTGGGATATCTCAACACGCTATGGGACCAGAGAGACACCTACAAGGACTTCACGAAGAGGTTCTTCGGGAAAGACGGGATGGATGTTCCTGGAGTCTGCACCTTGAAAGGCGTGGGGATGGGAAGCAACTGGGTAATGTACAGCCTTTCGGCTACAACAAGCGCATGGCTAGCCCAGCATTTCTATCTCCATTGGAAGTACTCGGCTGACAAGGAGTTCCTCAAAGATAGGGCATATCCTTTCATGAAGGATGTTGTGATTTTCCTTGAGCAGGAGACCGAAGTGAATGCGGAAGGAGTCCGGACCCTGGAATTCAGCGCTAGTCCGGAGATTAATGACAATCGTATTGAGGCTTGGTTCCCGGAAATCACTAACTTCGACCTGTCCTTGATTCGTTTCGCTTTCACCGCGGCGGCAGAAATGGCCGACTCCCTCGGATTGGCTGATGAGGCTGGTCATTGGAGGCAAGTTGAATCCGAATTGCCTGAATTCTCTCTTGATGAGAATGGAGGTTTAGCCATCGCGCCGGGATATCCCTACAGCGTCTCCCACAGGCATTTCTCTCATGCCATGGCGATTCATCCACTTGGATTGCTGGACATCAGCAATGGCCCAGAGCAGGAAAAGATCATCGACGCTACTCTGGACAGGCTCCACGCCAACGGTCCTGATTGGTGGTGCGGATATTCATACTCATGGCTTTCCAATCTTGAGGCCCGGGCGAAACATGGCACCGAGGCCGCCGAGGCATTGCGTACTTTCGCTTCTTGTTTCGTGCTCAGAAACTCATTCCATGCCAACGGAGACCAGACCAAGAGTGGGAAATCAAAATATACCTACAGGCCCTTCACGCTTGAGGGTAATTTCGCTTTTGCCGCGGGTCTCCAGGAGATGCTTCTTCAGAGTCACACGGGCGTGATAGAGGTATTCCCAGCGGTTCCTTCTGAGTGGAAAGACATATGTTTCAATAATTTGAGGGCAGTGGGGGCATTCCTTGTCTCGTCAGAGATGAAGGGTGGTGAAGTCGTTTCCTTGAGTGTGCATTCCGAGAAGGGTGGTAAGCTTCGCATCCTCTCACCTAAAGATGGGAAAGTCTTTGAGAAACAGACCACTCCGGGAGAAACGGTGAAGATTATTTGACAATCACGATATGAAAAAGAGTTTGTTATTGATTATGGCCGCTATGACATTATTTGGTTGCGGGAAAAAGTCCGATAATTTGACATTGCTGGTGGGTACTTACACCGACACCGACAGCAAAGGAATTTACACATTCAAGTTTGACCAGGCTACCGGTGAGAGCACACCGCTAGCCATCACGGATATTCCCAATCCGTCATTTCTTGCGGTGGCTCCCGGGAACAAGATGGTTTATTCCGTTACCGAGCAACAGGTGGACGCCGCCGTGTCGGCCTTTGACTTTGATGCCGCCAAGGGAACACTCGCTTTCCGGAACAAGCAGTTGACTCACGGCAGGGGCACTTGCCATGTCACCTGGGTCGGGAAAGATGTTGTCGCCACCAACTATTCCTCAGGTGGGATGACTGTTTTCCCTCTGGACGATAAGGGTAACCTTGAGGAGGGAACCTTGTTGGAGTTCTTCGAGAGCGGTCCGGACACTGTCCGTCAGGCTGGATCACACATCCATTCCTCCCAGGTTTCACCAGATGGGAAGTACCTGTTTGTCATAGACTTAGGAGGTGATTACATCTATCGTTACCCTGTCGTTGACGGGAAAGTCACCAGCTTTGAGCCTGTCAAGATCAAGGTTCCCGCAGGTGAGGGTCCCCGTCATTTCGATTTCTCCAAAGACGGACGCTTCATGTATGTCCTGACTGAGCTTGAGGGCAATGTTGTCGTATACGATTATAATGGAGGTGACCTCAAACAGATCCAGCTTATCGAGGCGGATCCACTTCATGCGAGGGGAAGCGCTGACATACATTTCTCACCTGACGGGAAATTCCTTTATGCCAGCAATCGTCTGAAAGGGGACGGATTAGCGATATTCAGCCAGGATCCATCCACGGGTCTCCTGACTTATGTGGGATATCAAAACACTGGCGTCCATCCGAGAAACTTCGCCATCACTCCGAACGGGCTGTATGTTCTCGTGGCTTGCCGCGACAGCGACGTGATCCAGGTGTTCCGTCGCAACCTTAAGACCGGCCTTTTGACCGACACGGGGAAGGATATCAAGGTTCCACATCCTGTGTGCGTCTTGGCGGTTCCGTCCGGAGAATAAGGTTAATCACTTTAAGACTTGAGCGAATGAAAAGGGCTTTGTTGTTGTTCACATGTTTTGCGGCAGGTTGTTTTGCCGGTTGTTCAAGGATGGAGGTAGAGCCATCGGAGAGCGATTTGGTGTTCAATGATCTCGCTACCGTCTGGGATGAGGCTATGCCGCTCGGTAACGCGACGATTGGGGAGCTGGTGTGGCAAAAAGGCGACAATCTGCGTCTTTCCCTCGACAGGATTGACCTTTGGGACTTGCGTCCCATCGAGGCGTTTAAAGGCGAGGAATATTCATTCGAATGGGTTAAGGAACATGTCCGGAGAGGTGACTACGGTCCGGTCACGGAACTATTCGACAAAAAAGGCTATGCGGCGGCACCTTCCAAGATTCCCGGAGCGGCTTTGGAGATGGATATTTCTTCTTGGGGTCCTGTCAAGGAAAACAGGCTGTATCTGAACAATGCCCTCTGTGAGGTCTTGTGGGAGAGTGGAGTCTCGATGAGGACATTTGTCCAGGCTGATGGAGACGTAGGTTGGATAGTATTTGAGAATGTTCCGGAATCTTTTGATATTCAACTGGTTTCCCCTGAATATCAGGTCAAAGGGGAGGATGAGGCTGGACTTGGAAGTTCCTCTCTGGCTCTCCTTGGTTATCCTCAAGGGGAAGTCAAAAGAGAGAAAAATCTGATCACATACCATCAAAAGGGATGGGAAGACTATTTCTACGATGTCGCTGTTGATTGGAAGCGGAAGGGTAATAAAGTCGTGGCGGTGTGGAGTGTGACATCATCGTTGTCTGGGAAAAATGCTGCCGCTGAAGTATCCAAAGCCATGTCTGAAGGGCTTAAAGTCGCATACAAACACCACATGGGGTATTGGAAGCCTTATTGGGAAGGTTCGTCTGTCACGGTTCCTGACGCCACTATCCAGAGACAGTACGACAGGGAAATGTACAAGTTCGGGTCGGCCACAAGGAAGGATTCCTATCCTATTTCGTTGCAGTCAGTATGGACGGCAGATGACGGTTTCCTGCCACCATGGAAGGGAGATTACCATAATGATCTCAATACCCAGCTGAGTTATTGGCCAGCTTATATCGGCAATCATTTGGATGAGGGCCTGGGCTATCTGAATACTCTTTGGAGCCAGATTGATAAGTACAAGGCTTTCACAAAAAAGTTCTTCGGGAAAGAAGGACTGGCTGTGCCTGGTTACTGCACACTTGAGGGAGAGGCCATGTCCGGATGGGTCCAGTATGGATTCTCCCCCACCACTTCCGCTTGGCTCGGCCAGCACTTCTATCTCCATTGGAAATATTCTGCCGACAAGGAGTTCCTTAAGGAAAGGGCATATCCGTTCATGAGGGATGTCGCCTTGTTCCTCGAGCAGGAGACAGAGTTGCGGCCCGATGGTACCAGGACCTTTGAATACAGCGCAAGCCCGGAGATAAACGACAACAGGATAGACGCGTTCTTCACTGATATAACCAACTATGACTTGGCTCTCACGAAGTTCGCTTTCGTGGCTGCCGCTGAGATGGCGGATTCGTTAGGATTGTCCGAGGATTCGGCTCGCTGGAAAACTGACTTTGGCCAGTTGCCGGATTATGCCATTGACGAGGACGGAGGACTCTCAATCGCTCCCGGATTGTCTTATAACCTGTCTCATAGGCATTTTTCTCATGCGATGGCGATTCATCCGCTCGGACTTCTTGACGTGAGCCATTCTCCTGAGGAGAAGTCAATTATTGACGCTACGCTTTCGAGGCTCCATGCCAACGGGCCGGACTGGTGGTGCGGTTATTCATATTCCTGGCTCGCGAACATGGAGGCAAGGGCCAAACATGGTGATGAGGCCGCTGAGGCGCTCAGGACATTCGCAAGCTGCTTCGTGCTCCGCAACTCATTCCACGCCAACGGAGACCAGACCAAGAGCGGAAAATCCAGGTTCACATACAGGCCGTTCACCCTTGAGGGTAACTTCGCTTATGCCTCTGGCCTTCAGGAAATGCTTCTTCAAAGCCAAACCGGTGTGATTGAAGTGTTTCCGGCGGTTCCATCCGGTTGGAAAAACGTCAGTTTCAACCGCCTGAGGGCAATGGGCGCCTTCCTGGTCTCGGCTGAGATGAAGGACGGAAAGGTGTTCTCGGTTAGTGTTTATTCAGAGAAGGGAGGTATTCTCCGCATCCGTTCCCCTAAAGATGGTCAAGTGATCACGATGGACACCAAGCCAGGGGAAACATATAGCATTAGTCTTTAAAACGAAATGAGTTGCAAGTGACTCCCAGGACGCCCCAGTTACGGAGGCGTTCGTATAAGGCTTTGTCTCCCACCGGAAGTCCATAGCATTCCAGGGGAATATTTCTATCATGGCAGCCTTTTGCGAATTCCTCCGTCAACTTCTTGGATGACGGGCGGATGACCAGGTTGCGGATAGGAGGGAGAGAATCCAGATATGATGTTCTGAATGAACCGGCCATATACTCCATCGGCGTATCGCAGATAGAGGAGGCGATCTCAAGATGACGCTTGCTGAATGAGGTGATCACGAACTGTCCGTCCTTGAAGCCATTCTCATGGATCAGATCAATGGTCTTGGGAACCCCTTCATAGGCCAAGACCCCCTTCAGCTCAACATAAGGAATAAGTCCGCTTTCACGGCAGATAGCCAGATATGTCGAAAGCAATGGAATCTTCTCTCCCTGTCCGGCGTCAAGAGTGAGGAGTTCTTCAAGGGTATAATCAGAGACAGCTCCGGAAGCACCGGTCGTACGTTTGAGGGTGTCGTCGTGCAGGCAAACCAAGATCGAGTCTTTTGTCATTTGCACATCCGTCTCCATTCCCCGGTAAACACTTCCAGCCTCAGCCGCTTTCCTGAAAGCGAGCTCAGTGTTCTCAGGATACTCATCAGATAATCCCCTGTGAGCCTCAAGGTTGAATACACCTGGGCGCCATATTTCCGGGAACTTCTCCGTTGTCCCGATAATCCGCGAACAAGAGCTCCCGATGATCAGGCAGGCCATCATTATGCCGACAGAGTTTAATAATCTCATATCATTTTACTCCTTGATGTAAAATTATCAAAAAAGAGTTAACTTTACTAAACCATGAGACGAATTGTAACCACATCCATTCTCGCGATCATTGTCTTCGCGTCCGCTTTTGCCCAGGAAAGCAATCTCTTGATTCATAATCCGATCATTCCAGGCTACCATCCCGATCCCTCCATATGCAGGGTCGGAGAGGATTATTACATCGTCAATTCCTCTTTCCAGTATTTCCCCGGGGTGCCAGTCTATCACTCCAAGGATCTGGTTAACTGGGAATTAATAGGGAATGTCCTGGATCGTGAGAGTCAGATTCCACTGGAGAGGGCGAATTCCTTCGGAGGAATATTCGCCACCACCATCCGTTATCACGAGGGGTTGTATTACATGATCACCACCAACGTCACAAAAGGCGGGAACTTCTTTGTCACTGCAAAGGATCCGGCAGGACCGTGGTCAGAGCCGGTGTATTTGAAGCAGGGGGGCATCGACCCTTCGTTCCTCTTCGAGGACGGGAAGTGCTATATGGTCTCGAATCCCAACCATATCCAGCTTTGCGAGATTGATCCTGTTACAGGGAAACAGTTGACAGAAAGTAAGATGATTTGGAGAGGAACTGGAGGACGCTACCCAGAAGGACCGCACATCTACAAGAAAGACGGATGGTATTACCTGCTTATCTCAGAAGGTGGTACAGAGATGGGGCATAGCCTCACTATTGCTCGCAGCCGTAACATCTGGGGTCCATATGAGTCCAATCCGATGAATCCTATCCTGACTCAATTCCGTGAGGCCGCGCAGAGTAACCAGATTCAAGGCACCGGCCACGGGGATTTCGTTCAGGCTCCGGACGGATCCTGGTGGGTGGTTTTCCTTGGTTTCAGGCGATTTGGCGGGGACTTCCACCACTTGGGGCGAGAGACATTCATCGCTCCTCTGACTTGGGTTGCCGGTTGGCCGGTGATAAATGATGGCGCACCGATAAACGCTCTCATGAGCGTTCCCGCCAGCTGGACAGCCAAGGCTCCTGTCAAGAAGATTTGGAGAGAAGAATTCGATTCTCCCCTCGATCCGAAGTGGGTTTATATTCAGAACCCGGAAATGTCTCGTTATAAGATGAGTAAGGGGCGTCTTAACCTTACCGGGACTAGCCCGCTCGAGGAGAATGACCATCCTACATTCGTTGGGGTACGGCAGGAGAGCCCGGGAATAGTGGCCGAGACAAAGGTCCGTCTTGAGACTTCTTCTGGAGAGGCGGGATTAGTAGCCTATCAGAACCCGGATGGCTTTGTGGCGCTAGCGGTTGAGGGTGGTCATGCCACGCTGCGTCTTAAACTAAAGTCTGTGAACACCGTTCTCGGATCCGTGCCTATAAAAAGAGGGAAAGATGTCGTCCTGCGTATAGTTTCCGATGATGGGAATATGTACCGTTTCGAGGTTAATGGCAAAGAGATAGGCGAGATAGAGACTTCCCTCATGAGTTCTGAGGTTTGTGGCGGTTTCACAGGAGTGGTGCTCGGATTGTATGCTGTTGACAGTGTCGCCTCCTTTGAGTATTTTGATTATCAAGAGAAACAGGAATAATCATGAAATCATATTCACAAGCGTTTTTGATTCTGGCCATCTGCCTTTCCGCCTGCGCTCCGAAGCCCATGAAAGTGGTTCTGGAGCAGCTTCCGATGCAATATGGAGACAATTCCAAAGTTAAGGATTATCCTTTCGCCAAGGACCCGACAGTTATTCATCATGGAGATCAGTACTATATGTACTATTCCCTGATGCCGTTTGATCCGACTCCGCAGGACAACAGCAAACCTCCGAAATTCAATGACTGGCATGCCGCCATAGCCCGCAGCACGGATCTCGTGAACTGGACAAGGGTCGGGGATCTGGACCTTAGGGATTCCAAAGGTAATCCGCTCCATGGTGCCGTGGCTCCATGTGTCAGGAAACTTGACGGGAAAATCCACATGTTCTACCAGATGGCCTGGGAGGGCACAGACGGGGTAGCCAATATCTGGCATGCCATGAGTGAGGACGGGATCACCTTCACCAACACCTGTGACAGGCCAATCATAGTTCCGGAAACGAACTGGTCGATCAAGCGCTCAATAGACGCTGAGGTTTACCGGGTTAAGGATAAGCTTATTCTCCTGTTCGCGACCAGGGACAAAACCGCCACCTACCAGATCATGGGGATGGCTGAGGCTCCTTATGGAAGTGATTATGGTCCAGATAAATGGACCTTGCTTTCAGTGGATGGTCCGCTTATGACTCCGGAATATCCCTGGGAGATGAGCTGTACTGAGGCGCCGACTGTCGTGAAGCATAAAGGAGTCTGGTATATGTTCTACGCCGGGGCGTATAACCACGAGGGCCAACAAATAGGTTTGGCGACTTCGACCGATGGTTATCATTATGAAAGGATAGCTCCAGACGGCTTATTCTTCACCCATGGGCCCGAGGGAGCGTGGAACGCTTTCGAGAGCGGTCATCCGGGAGTATTCCAGGATGATGACGGTCAGGTTTATTTATTCTTCCAAGGGAAAGAGTCGCTCAACGCCACCTACTACCTTTCCGTCTGTAAAGTACGGTTCGAGAGGTAGATATTCCTGAAGTCCATTGGGCCGCCTTCTGACTGGAGGGCTATGTAGCCGTTTGTGGCGTCGCAGACGGCCTCGTTGACGAGGATCCCGTTGAGCCATACTTTAATCTCGCCTCCTTTGCAGAGGAATTCCATCTCATTCCACTCGCCCACAGGCTTCTCGGGGCTTTCCTCCACGATCCTGTCTTTCTTGTAGAAGGGTCCTTCCAGACCTTCTATCTTGATTCCTCCCATCAGGACACCCATGTCTTTGGGTGTCATCTGGAGTTGGACACCCAGCGGCCAGACTTTATCGCCGTCCTGGAGCCTGTTGAACACACCTCCATCCACGCCTTCCTCTCCAGCCCAGCGCCATTCAAGGTGAAGCGTGTAATCAGTGTACTTCTTCTCTGTCCGGATGTATCCGAAGGGTTTCCCGCTAACTCGCAGGACACCGTCTTGGGCATAGAAAGTCTCACCCTCAAAGGTCTCCCCTTCGGCGGCTTTCAACACGACTTTCCATCCGTCGAGATTCTCACCGTTGAAAAGGGTCTCAATTTTTTCCTTCGGTGAGCAGGAAATAAAGACGGCCGCTGTTAGAGCGGCCAAGAAATATCTGATATTCATGATATTAAAGATTCCTGAGAAGGTTGGACATGTTGACTTTCTTGTCAATCATAGCCCTGAGCTCAGAGATCGGGACACGGGTTTGCTCCATCGTGTCACGGTCACGGACAGTCACGGTGTTGTCGTTCATCGTGTCGTTGTCGATGGTGACGCAGAACGGGGTTCCGATGGCGTCTTGGCGACGGTAGCGCTTACCGATAGAGTCTTTCTCGTCGTACTGGTAGGCGAAGTCGTACTTGAGGAGATCCACAACCTCCTGTGCCTTCTCGGGCAGTCCGTCTTTCTTGACGAGAGGAAGTACGGCAACCTTGACAGGAGCCAGCGGAGCGGGAATGCTCAGCACAACCCTGGTCTCTCCACTCTCAAGCTGCTCCACATTGTAGGAGTGGCTAAGGACGGCGAGGAACATACGGTCTACACCGATGGAAGTCTCCACGCAATAAGGGACATAGCTCTCACCGGTCTCAGGATCGAAGTATTGGATCTTCTTTCCACTGATCTTCTGGTGGTTACCGAGGTCGAAGTCGGTCCTTGAGTGGATACCCTCAAGCTCCTTGAAACCGAACGGGAAGTTGAACTCGATGTCGGTGGCGGCATTGGCGTAATGGGCCAGTTTCTCATGGTCGTGGAAACGGTAGTTCTCCGCACCCATACCGAGGTTGACATGCCATTTCATCCTATTCTCCTTCCACTTGGCGAACCACTCCATCTCAGTCCCGGGACGGCAGAAGAACTCCATTTCCATCTGCTCGAATTCCTTCATCCTGAATATGAACTGCCTCGCCACAATCTCGTTACGGAAGGCCTTTCCGATTTGGGCGATACCGAAAGGAATCTTCATGCGGCCGGTCTTCTGGACGTTGAGGTACTCCACGAATATTCCCTGAGCGGTCTCAGGACGGAGATAAAGAACGTCGTCGGCGTTGCCGGTTGTGGAGCCCTGGGTGCTGAACATCAGGTTGAACTGACGGACCTCGGTCCAGTTGGCTGTGCCGGAGATCGGGCAGACGATGCCGCAGTCTATGATGATGTCCCTGTAGGCCTTCAAGTCATTGGCATCCTCGGCGGCCTTGTAGCGTCCGTGAACCTCATCGTATTTAGCTTTCTCTCTCAATACGTTAGGATTGGTTGCCCTGAATTGCTCCTCGTTGAAGGCGTCACCGAACTTCTTGCGTCCCTTGGCGACTTCTTTCTCAATTTTCTCCTCGATCTTGCCGAGATAGTCCTCGATAAGGTTGTCAGCGCGGTAGCGCTTCTTGGAGTCCTTGTTGTCGATGAGAGGGTCGTTGAAAGCGGCCACATGGCCAGAGGCGACCCAGGTCTTCGGGTGCATGAACACGCATGAGTCTATTCCCACCACGTTCTCGTTGAGGCGTGTCATAGCCTCCCACCAATAGCGTTTGATGTTGTTCTTGAGTTCCACGCCCATCTGGCCATAGTCATAAACCGCGGCCAGTCCATCATAAATCTCGCTGGAGGGGAATATGAACCCGTATTCCTTGCAATGAGCGACCAGCACCTTGAAGAGTTCGTCCTGTGTCATATTATCTTGTTCTTTTTGTGTTCGTGTTTTTTCCGCCTGCAAAGGTACTAAATTATTTTGTACCTTTATGGTCTGTAAACAATCAACAAATGGATTCCAAACAAAGGATTGCGAACGCCCTCAAAGTGGCGACCGACACCAAAGTGTTCGAGATGGGAAGAGGAGTCAGCGAGATGGCTCCCGAGGTGTTTAAAAGGTATTTCCCCGGCCGTAAGGCAAAGATAATAGCGGATATCCACACATGGCCTGTCCTTGGAGAAAAGGTCTATGGCCTATTCGTCAAGGCCGGGATTCCCGTTGAGAAATTCATAATCATGGAAGAGGAGTTCCATGCCGAGTGGGAATACATCGAGATGGTGGACAAGGAATTGGATGGTGGATATGTCGCTGTATCAGTTGGTTCCGGGGTTATTAATGACCTCTGCAAGCTATGCTCACATCATCATGATCAGCAGTATCTAACCTTGCCTACGGCAGCTTCCGTGGACGGATATTCCTCTTTTGGAGCGTCTATTTCCTATCAGAATTCCAAGCAGACTTTCTCATGTCCAGCACCGGTAGCCATTATAGCTGACATTGATGTCATCGCGGCCGCTCCCAAAGAGATGACCGCCGCCGGATACGCTGACCTTGCCGCAAAAGTTCCGGCCGGGGCGGAATGGATGATCGCTGATTTGATGGGCACCGCTCCGATCAAACCGGATGCCTGGCATGTGCTTCAGGACTATCTTGACGATCTCCTAGCCGACCCGGAAGGAGTGGCGGCGGGAAAACCGGATGCCATAGCCGACCTGTTTGAGGGATTGACTCTCAGCGGTTTCGCCATGCAGGCCGCTCAGTCCAGCCGTCCTGCTTCCTGTTGCGACCACCTGTTCAGCCACATCCTCGACATGACTCACCATCGCTTCAACGGCAAGCTTCAATCTCACGGTTTCCAGGTGGCTATCGGCACCCTGACCATGTGCGCCGTATTCGATGAGTTGTTCAAGATGGATCTGACAAAGCTGGATGTGGATGCCTGCGTCAAGGATTGGCCTACTCTAGAACAGGAGCAAAAGAGAGCTTTGGAGATATTCAAGGACTTTCCCGCTCCCACTTTAGGATACGACAACATCGCCAAGAAATACAATGATGCGGAGACTGTCCGGGAACAACTTACCCGTGTTCGTGACACATGGCCTGAGTTCAAAAAGAAGCTTCAGGGGCAGGTGTATTCATTCGGGAAGATGAGGGATCTTTTCAAGACGGCCGGAGCCCCATATGACCCTTCGATGATCGGTGTCACAAGGCGGCAGCTTAAGGACATGTTCCCCATCGTGCAGCTTATGCGCCACAGGATGAACGTGCTCGATCTGGCGAAGAGGGGAATGTTCTACGATGAGCTTGTTGAACCCGTGTTCGCTCCCGGAGGAGCGTGGGAGATTCTTTAAGATAAATAGATGACTATCAGGGGATCAGGAGTGGGCGGATTCGCCAAGGGGAAGGCTTTCGTGGCGATTGACCGCGGGCAGCGCAATCCCTATGAGGACATTCCTCCCGGGAGTGTCCTCGTGGCCCGTACTGTCTTTCTCTCGGATTCCGTGATGATCAACTTCAGCAATGTGGTGGCTATGGTTCTCGAGGAAGAGGACTTGACAGGTCATCCGAGCCTTCTGGCAAGGGGGTTGGGAATACCTGCTATCGTGGGGGTAAAGGGCTGTTTGACAGATATTATCAATGGCGACAGGATTCTGATCCAGAACCAGGATGTGATTGTCAATCCTGATCTCGCCGCCGTCGAGGAATTCGACAGGCTCAGGAGAGAGTCCGACCCTCAGCTCAGTCTTGATCTGCTTTAGAGAGCGCTTCCTTCCAGACCCTCATGAAATTCCCGCCCCAAAAGCCTTTGATCTGTTCCGGGGTGTAGCCATGTTCCAGCATTTTGACCGTGAGGTTGATAAGGTCATTGTCTCCGTTACAACCCCACACTCCGCCTCCTCCGTCAAAGTCGCTCCCTATCCCAACATGCTCTGCACCAGCCACTTTGACGCAATGGTCGAAATGTTCCATCATGTCGTCTATGGTCATCGAGCCGCGGGGTCTCCCGAGATATTCGGGTACACTATAGACTTGGATCAGGCCTCCGTTTTCGGCAAGGGCCTTGAGCTGTTTATCGTCCAGCCCACGGTCGTGGCCGTAAACCGCCTTGGCTCCGGAATGGGAGCAGATAATAGGAGCTTTGCTATATCTCACGCAATCCCAGAAGGTTCCGGCTGAGGGGTGGGATAAGTCTATCAATATGCCCTGGCGGTTCATTTCCTTGATTGCTTTCTTTCCAAAATCGGTCAGACCTTTTGATGGATCGCTACCATGTCTTGAGGATGTGTTGCATATCGCATTGTCACGGAAATGGCAAAGGGATATGTACACAATCCCCAAGTCTTTCATTTTCTTTATATTCCCGAGATCATTACCGATTCCGTACCCATTCTCCAGGGCAATGAGGAAAGCTTTTTTTCCGATGGACCGCAAAGAATCCACTTCGGAGGGAGTCTTGGCAAGACCACAGATCTCAGGATACTTTTCAACATCAGCCTTGATCTTGGCGATCTTGGCCAGGTTCTTTTCTACCGCTTTTGTGGAGGAAAAGTTGTCCAAAGGGCCTTGCCAAAGGAAACTGATCAGGATCTGGGCGTCCAGATGACCCTCGACCATCTTGGGTACACTGGCAAGGTTCCTGGAGCGTTTCCCGACTGAATAACCGCTCTGGTAGAGGTCTGGGAGATCACAGTGGGTGTCGATAGTGAAGTAGTTGTCCATCAGTTCTTTAGCCTTCCTGTAGATCCGAGCGCTTCTCACAAGATCTTCTATGCTGGTTATCTTTCCCTGCATCCTGCGGAGCCCGTTGTCAATGACTTTCATTAATGGAGATGTGCCCACATAAGGAATGTTCCTATCCGCTACCGTTTTATAAAACAAGACTGAATATTCGTCTTCTTTCCGCACCCATCCGTCAGGGATTGCCGCACCGTCCCAACTGGAGGCCATGGTCCAAAGGGCGACGTAAGGATTGTCCAAGACTTCCATCGCCGGGACATCCACGGGATTGCCTCCGGCTATACGAATCATTTCCTTGATGTGATCTGAATGTGTGCAACTGGGGACAGCGATGGTAGGGAGGAGGGATTCTACGCTTCGCTCAGAATGACAATTAGCTATGCCAGAATGAGATGCCGCGGAGATCTCGGCATCTGATTTCTCGAAAAGAGCCTTAATCTCATCGGGGTATGTGAGTTCCTGGGCTCTTGAATGATAAGAGACCAGGGCTGCCATAAATGATAATAATATGAAGAAATACCCCCTCATCGGGTGCAAAATTACGCGAAAAATAAGCTAAATTGCAGTTGTGACTAAAAATGTCTTGATAACACTGAACGATATGAAAAGAATACTGTCTTTCGCCGCAGTCTTGATTGCCTCGACAGCGCTTTCCGCCCAGGAATGGGTTCCATCCGAATGGCCTGTGATGACCCATTATGATTCCGCTCATCTCCGTGAGATAGCATTGCCTCTTGGAGGCATCGGCACAGGTACCGTGTCTTTGGGCGGTCGTGGAGAACTCCGCGACTGGGAGATAATGAACGTGCCCGCTAAAGGATTCAACACCGGAGTCACGAAAAGAAATGCTCCATTTTTCGCCATATTCACCAAAGACGGCCATGGAAAGACCACAACCACCATGTTGGCGGGACCTCTCCTTCCTGGAGAGTATAACAATGCTTTCGGAGAGCCGGTTGATAATTTCGGAATGCCTCGTTTCCATGAAGCTTCGTTTGACGCCGCTTATCCTTTCGGGCAGGTTCATCTTTCCGATAAGGATATTCCGGTAGAGGTCACAGTTAAAGGCTTCAATCCGCTGGTCCCAACTGACTCGGATGCCAGCGGGATACCTGTGGCGGTTCTGTCATATCAAGTTAAAAACCTTTCAAAAACCCCTTTGGAGGTCTCTGTGAGCGGTTCTATCAGCAACTTCATCGGGAAGGACGGTGTTGTGAATGATGCCAGGGACAACCATAATGAGTACAGATCCGCATCGGGATTGAAAGGCTTATATTTCTACTCGGACGGAACGCCGAAGGACAGCCAGGCCTGGGGAACCATCGCCCTTTCCACCCAGTCTTCCGGGAAAGTCAGTTACCGCACTTCCTCGAAACGTAACGACTGGAATCAATCGATCCTCAATTTCTGGGACGATTTCAGCGCTGACGGAGTCTTGACCGAGCGTGAACCATCGAGAGATTCGGATCCCATGGCCTCACTCGCCGTCGGCAAGACCATAGCCCCGGGAGCGACCGAGTCATTCACCTTTTTCCTCACATGGAGTTTCCCAAATCGCAAAGGCTGGTCAAGCCAGGTAGAGGGCAATTATTATTGCAAGGAATATGATGACGCCTGGACGTCAGCGGAGAAGATCATCCCCATGATCCCGGAGCTGGAGCGTCAAACCCTGGTCTTCGTCAACGCATTGAAAGAGAGCAGTTTCCCTGATGTCGTTAAGGAGGCTGCCCTGTACAATCTATCTGTTCTCCGCTCTCAGACAGTTTTCCGCCTTCCTGACGGTCACATGATGGGCTGGGAGGGTACCGGAGATCACGTCGGTTCTTGTCATGGGTCATGCACACATGTGTGGAATTATGAGGTGGCGACGCCATTCCTGTTCGGAGACCTTGCCAGGAGCATGAGAGATGTTGAGTTCAACTATGCTACCCGGAAGGATGACGGTTGCATGAATTTCCGCGCGGCTCTCCCGCTCGTGAAGGCAGTCGACGGCCATTCGGCCGCGGCTGACGGCCAGATGGGTTGTATCATGAAAGCATATAGGGAGTGGCAGTTGAGCGGGGATAACGCATGGCTCCAATCCATGTGGCCCCAAGTGAAGAAGGCTCTCTCTTACGCTTGGGTTGAGAAAGGATGGGATGGTAATCAAGATGGTGTGATGGAAGGTTCCCAACATAACACCATGGACGTTAATTACTTCGGCCCTAATCCACAGATGCAGTTCTGGTACATGGGAGCTCTGAGGGCGGCTGAGGAAATGGCGATGGCAATGAAAGACAAAGCGTTCGCCAAGAAATGTCATGAATTGTTCATGAAAGGCAGCGCATGGACTGACGCCAATCTATTCAACGGGGAATATTACGAGCATAAGATTACTTCTCCAGACACGTTCGAGTTCCTGGATATGGAGGATCCCAATGTCAATATCCCTGATTATCAGCTTGGCAGAGGTTGTCTGGTGGATCAGCTTGTCGGGCAGTACATGGCTCATATTTGTGGACTTGGATATCTTGGCGACAAAGAGCATATCAAGACCACACTGAAGAGTATAATGAAGTACAACTACGTTGAGGGGATCGGTAAGTGCTTCAACAACATGAGGTCCTTCGCCCTTGGTGATGAGAACGCCCTTCTGATGGCTTCGTGGCCTCATGGGCGTCTTGAAGTCCCGTTCCCGTATTTCGGGGAGTGCATGACAGGATTCGAGTATTGCGCGGCCACCGGGATGTTGTATGAGGGCCTCACGGAAGACGGGCTTAAATGCGTCAAGGCCATACGTGACCGTTACGACGGTGTTTGGCGTAATCCTTTCAATGAGCCGGAGTGTGGCTGGCATTACGCCCGTTCAATGGCCAGTTGGTCTACAATATTGGCTTTGAGTGATTTCCATTATTCCGGAGTTGACAAAACCATGAATTTCACGTCTAAGCCAGGTCGCTATTTCTGGAGTGACGGGTACGCTTTCGGAACATGTGAAGTAAGCGGATCCTCTGTCGAACTGAAAGTCCTAAAGGGTTCTCTTGAGCTAAAGTCTTTGACTTTGACGGGGCGCCCGAAGCCTGTGGCGAAAGGGATATCTCTAAAGGAGGGAGGCTCCGCCTCGTTTGATATCTGATTCTCCATATGAGATGAGTGGTTACGTGGGGAGGGCTGTGCTTGACCTGTTTATTCCGAGATTGTGTGTGGTGTGTGGAAGGTCGCTCTCCCTTCGTGAGGATCACATTTGCTTGGATTGTCTCGCCGATTTGCCTAGGACATATTATTCCAATATGCCTAGGAATAAGATGGCCGATAGGTTGAATGATCTGATCCAAAGGGATTTGGAAGAACCGGAACCGTATTCTTACGCGACATCTCTTTTCTATTATCGGGCATCCACCGGCTATCGGGATATAACTAAGGGTCTTAAATACAAAGGAGACATTTCTTCCGGCAGGTTCTTTTCCCGTATGCTTGCCGAGGAGATAGCGGGTTCTGTTTTATACTCCGATGTTGATACGGTTATTCCTGTCCCTTTGCATTGGACGAGGCGATGGTCTAGGGGATATAACCAAGCTGAGGTGATAGGTGAGACAATAGCGATGCGTTTGGGTGCCTTGTTTCGACGGGATATCCTTAAACGACATCGTAGGACAAAGACTCAGACTAAGATATCGATAGAGAGGAAAGAAGCTAATGTCTCAGATGCTTTCAGACTCAAAAAAGGAGCGGATTTGTCAGGATGCCGGCATATTCTGCTGGTAGATGATGTTTTCACAACTGGTGCGACGGTTAATTCCTGCAGTAAAGCATTAAGGGGTTTGGTGGATTCCGGAGTGCGTATCTCTGTCGCGACTTTGGCCTGTGTGGGTGACTGATAAACTGTAACTAAAACAATTTAAAATTAATTTTTAAGGGTTTTAGCCCCCTATATTTGCGGTTCAATTTGGGTTGGAGTAAAACGGATTTAAAATTATGTTATTGTTTATACGGCACATAATCAATGATTTAAATCAATTAAAATGAAAAATTTAAGAAAAATGTTATAAAAATATTTGCACAAATAAAAAAAAGCTGTACCTTTGCAATGGGTTGAGGCAGGAGGTTCTCTCCGCTGACAACCCGATTGGTTATTAGTTTTAGTGTTATTAATTATGTGGTTAGAGTGAGGGTCCACGCGGGAAGCGTCGACGCTCATTTTTTTTTGCGGATATTATGTATACCTACGAGGTGGAGGTTCTACCGCTTCTCTAGTTTATTCACAAATGTGATTAGCAGGCTTCCGAGGAGGCCGGCACAGAGCGATCCCAACAGCACGGCGACCTTGCCCATGTCCCTGAGCTTCGACATGACTTCAGGGGCCTGGTCTCCGAATGACAAGGTGTCCACGAAGATTGACATCGTAAAGCCAATACCACCAAGACAGGCGACAGCTATCAGCATCTTCCAGGAGGCTTTTGCGGGCATCTCACCGGCTTTCAACTTGACAGCTATAAAGCTGGCCAGGGATATTCCAAGAGGTTTCCCAATCAACAGGCCCAGGAATATACCCATGCTCACGCCGCCAAGAGCTGGATCAATACGGAAGACATTGAAATAAGACAGATCCGGAATCTCAACACCGGCGTTTGCGAGGGCGAATAGGGGCATTATCAGGAAATTGACCCAAGGTCCCAAGGCGTGTTCGAGGCGGTAGCTCATGGGTATAGAACCCTTGGAGATGGCCGCCATACGCCTCAGGCAGTGCCTCTGAGGGCCGTTCGGGAATTCTCCGGAAGAGGATGCGATTCTGTTATACTCGTTGAGTCTTTGGATGTATTGCAGTCTTTTTCTTTTGAAATAGGCCTCGTTATAGCGAGGAGTCATCGGCACAAGGAAGGCCATCACAACACCGGACATCGTGGAGTGGATTCCGGAGTAATAGAATAGGGCCCAAATCGCCATGGCGGGAATGAAATAGTACCACTCCCGTTTCTCCCCGAGCCGGTTCATTATGAATATCAAAACGATAAGCGCTACCGCTATACTTAACAGACCGAAGTTGATTGAACCGCCGTAGAAAAGGGCGACCACAAGTATGGCTATCAAGTCATCCGCTATCGCCAAGGCTGTCAGGAACACCTTGAGGGACACTGGCACTTTATCGCCGAGGATAGAGAGTATTCCTACGGCGAAAGCTATATCAGTGGCGGTAGGGATACCCCACCCCGTTGAAGCGGGAGTGCCATGGTTGACAACAGCGAATATCACGGCTGGGGCAACCACTCCGCCCAATGCGGCAATGACGGGCATTAAGGCTTTTTTCACAGACGACAGCTCTCCATTTTTCATCTCGCGGCGAATCTCAAGACCGACAGTGAAAAAGAATACCGTCATCAGGATGTCGTTGATGAAGCTCTCAATCGTCATTCCCCTCGGGAACATGATATCTTTTCCACCAGGGATTTTGAAGAATATGGATAGATTGGTCTCGAGAATACTTCTGTAAAGCTCTTTTGTGAAAGGCAGGTTGGCTAGCAGCATGGCCACGATAACGCAAGCGAGGAGGATCACTCCTTGCGCCCAAGGCAGGTTGGAGAATTTGCGTCTGCGGTGGTCGAAGTTTCTTATGCCTTTAGTCCAAGTATAGATGGGAAATAGTCTCATGATAATTAATCTCCGTACAAATAGATTCTTTGTTTTTCTGTGAGGCGGTCGATCTCCACACCCCAGTCACTTAATTTGCGTAAAGCCACTTCCTTGTCAATTTCCGCGGGGACATTATGGAGCATAGCTCCGGGCACTCTGGGAAGAGTGTTCCTGTTATCAGCCAGGAATTTGGCGCTCAATGCCTGGATGGCGAAAGACATGTCCATGATCTCCGCCGGATGACCGTCTCCGGCGGCGAGATTCACCAGGCGACCCTCAGCTATGACGTAAATCCTGCAACCGTTCCCAAGGGTGTACTCCTGGATATTTTGTCTCGCAAGTTTCTCGTTCACAGCTATTTCCTTAAGATCCTTCACGGAGACCTCACAATCGAAATGACCAGCGTTGCAGCAGATAGCGCCGTCTTTCATCAGCTGGAAATGCTCTTGTGTGATCACGTCTTCGCAGCCTGTGACAGTTATGAAAATGTCGCCTATAGCGGCCGCTTCCTTCATGGTCATCACCCTGAAACCATCCATGACAGCTTCCATTGCCTTAATAGGATCCACCTCGGTGACTATCACCCTGGCTCCAAGGCCTTTAGCCCTCATGGCTACGCCCTTTCCGCACCATCCGTAGCCAGCGACCACGACATCTTTTCCGGCCACAATCAGGTTGGTTGTGCGGTCTATTCCATCCCATACCGACTGCCCGGTGCCATAGCGGTTGTCAAAGAAGTGTTTGCAAGCGGCGTCGTTGACCAGCATCATCGGGAAAAGAAGCCTTGATTCGCGATTCATTGACTCAAGCCTGAGTATACCGGTGGTGGTTTCCTCGCATCCTCCTATCACTTCCGGGATTAGCTCCGGATAATTATCATGAATCATCGATACAAGGTCACCTCCGTCGTCGATAATGATATTCGGTCCCGCCTCAATCACCCGACGAATTCCCCTTTCATATTCCTCAGGGGTGGCTCCGTGAACGGCGAAAACATTCAATCCTTCGTGGACCAGGGCTGCCGCGACATCATCTTGTGTGGAAAGGGGATTGCTGCCGGTGATGAACATCTCGGCTCCACCGTGGGAGAGAACCTCGCAAAGACGAGCGGTCTTGGCCTCAAGGTGGACCGACAGAGCCACCTTCAGCCCGGCGAAAGGCTTGGTGTCAAGGAATTCCTTATCAAGACCTTCCAACAGAGGCATGTGGTGCCTTACCCAGTTGATTTTAAGCTCCCCGCTCTCCCATAATCCGGGGTCCCGTATCTCACTTTTGATCACGACTTTTTTATTTTAGAAGTGCAAATATAGCCAATTATTCTTGCCCGACTTGACAATTAACTGTATTTTTGCAGTTTGAGTATGTTATTCTGGAAGTGAAGAATCTATTAATTTAAACATATGGGATTATTGGAAGGAAAAGTCGCCCTTGTAACGGGCGCCGCGAGAGGAATCGGAAAGGCGATCGCGCTTAAATTCGCCTCCGAAGGAGCCGATGTGGCATTCACTGATCTCGTGATCAACGAGGCAGCTGAGCAGACAATAAAGGAATTAGAGGCATTTGGCCATAAGGTAAAGGGTTATGCTTCCAATGCGGCTGACTTTGAGCAGACCCATGCGGTGGTGGATCAGATACTCGCGGATTTCGGCAGGATTGACATCCTGGTCAACAACGCCGGTATCACGAAGGATGGCTTGATGATGAGAATGACTGAGCAGCAGTGGGATGCGGTGATAGGCGTCAACCTCAAGTCCGCATTCAACTTCATTCATGCCCTTACTCCGATAATGGCTCGCCAGAGAGGCGGAAGCATCATTAATATGTCTTCAGTGGTGGGTGTGTCCGGCAACGCCGGCCAGTGCAACTATTCGGCTTCAAAGGCTGGAATGATCGGGCTCGCCAAGTCAATCGCTAAGGAAATGGGTCCCCGAGGGATCAGGGCCAACTGCATCGCACCCGGCTTTATCATCTCCGATATGACAAACGCCCTTCCAGAGGATGTCCGTGAGGCTTGGACCAAACAGATTCCTCTCCGTAGGGGCGGTACACCTGAGGATGTGGCCAATGTCGCCCTCTTCCTCGCCAGCGACCTCTCCAGTTATGTCAGCGGCCAGGTTATCCACTGCTGCGGCGCAATGAATTGCTAAATGGCGGGAATACCCTCACTTAAGACCCTTCTGAAGGATAAGCCCGATAGCCTTATCGGGCAACTCCTAAGATATGCGGTAGTCGGGGGAATATCGTTCGTGGTCGATTATGGCAGCCTTTGGCTTCTCACCGAGAAGGCGGGGCTGCCTTATCTTTGGTCGGCTGCGATTGCCTTTCTCCTCGGCTTGATCTGCAATTACTTGCTGAGCACCGCCTGGGTTTTCGGGGAAAGCAGGATTAAGAACGCATGGGGAGAGTTCCTCGCTTTCGCCATAATCGGCGTGGTCGGTCTAGGCCTCAATGAGCTTATAATGTATGGCTGCACAGACGGACTCGGTTTCCATTATATGCTTTCCAAGATAGTATCGACGGGTATAGTCTTCTTCTGGAATTTTCTCGCCAGACGGTTTCTGGTTTTTAAATCTTGATTTTTATGGGTAAGACCGCGATAATCATAGGTGCGGGTCCGGCTGGCCTGACCGCAGCCCTGGAACTACTTCGCCAAACTGATGTTAAACCTATCGTTTTGGAGGAAAGCTCCTTTGTGGGAGGCATCTCCAGGACAGTGAACAATAAGGGCAACAGGATGGATATCGGAGGTCACCGCTTCTTCTCCAAGAATCAGGAGGTGATGGAGTGGTGGGAATCCATGATGCCGATCCAAGGGGCTCCTTCACTTGATGACATATTGCTTGAAAGGGACAAGGACCTTGTCCAAGGGGGACCTGATCCGGAAAAGGAAGACAGGGTGATGCTTGTCAGGGACAGGGTGTCACGCATCTTTTTCCTGCGCCATTTCTTTGATTATCCGATCTCCATAAAGTGGTCTACATTCGCCGGAATGGGTCTCTGGAACACGATTCGGGTGGCCTGGGGATATTTGGTCTCGACCCTCCATAAACTCCCGGAGACTTCTTTGGAGAATTTCTATATCAATCGTTTCGGAAGGCCTCTCTATGAGATGTTCTTTGAAGATTACACCGAGAAGGTGTGGGGAGTGCATCCGAGCAAAATTGGGGCTGATTGGGGCTCCCAGAGAGTTAAGGGGCTTAGTGTCTTGTCCATATTGAAAGATGTGCTCACCAAGCCTTTCAGGAGGAAGAGTATTGACCAGCAGAAGGTGGAAACATCTCTGATAGAGCGCTTTATCTATCCGAAATACGGTCCTGGCCAGCTATGGGAGACGGTGGCTTCGGAAGTTGAGAAGGCTGGTGGGGAAATACGTCTATTGTCCAAGGTGACCGGTATCATCATGAAAGATGGTAAGGCGGAGGCGGTTGAGGTAAGTGCCTCGGATGGCCAGGAGACAATACCTTGCGATTATCTTTTCTCAAGCATGCCTATAAAGGATCTTGTGGCCTCTGTGAAAGGAGTTGATATTCCCATGGAAGTCGCTGGTGTGGCCTCTGGGCTGCCCTACAGGGACTTCATCACAGTTGGTGTTCTAGTGAATAAGCTTAAGATCACTAACGGGACGAAAATCAAGACTTTCGAGGGTCGAGTTCCGGACACTTGGATTTATGTCCAGGAAAGGGATGTCAAGGTCGGACGACTCCAGATATTCAACAACTGGTCACCATACATGGTCAATGATTACAAGGGTACGATGTATGTTGGCATGGAATATTTCTGCGACGAGGGTGACCAGATGTGGAATATGTCCGACGAGGATTTCATCGAGATGGCTCTTGTGGAGCTTGAGAAAATCGGAGTCGTGGACAGGAGCGATGTGTTGAAAGCTGACAGGATAAAGGTCAAAAAAGCGTATCCCGCCTATTTCGGCACCTATAAGGAGATTTCCAAGGTCCGTGAGTGGCTGGATGGGTTCCAAAACCTGTTCTGCATAGGAAGGAACGGACAGCACAGGTACAACAACATGGATCATTCCATGCTTACCGCCATGGAGGCCGTGCGCTGTGTCAAGGATAACATCGCAAGCAAAAATAATGTCTGGGAAGTCAACACAGAAAAAGAATATCACGAAAGCGCCAAAGCCTGAGAGCTATTTCCGCTTCATTTTCCGGAAGGAGCAGGCGCTCGACTGGGCAGCCGTATTCTTCGTGGTTTTGCTTGGGTGCTTGCTGGTCACGATAACCTTCCCCTATCCCAGAATGTCTTCAGACACCTATGGATACATATGGGCCGCGATGAATAACTGGTTCACCCACCTGCGCCCATTCGGTTATTCGTTCTTCCTTCAGATTGTACATGTTTTTTCCAAGAGCCTGTATTCGATAATCGTCTCACAGGCCCTCATTTATGCGGTTTCGGCGGGTCTTCTGCTACTTGCGGTGAAGAAATACTGGCCCCCTGAAAAGAGGTGGTGGTTCTTTGTTTTCGAATTCGTCGTGGTTTTCAGCCCGGTGGCCTTCTTCCTGCTCGATACCGTTCTTTCTGATGTTCTCCAGTGCGCATTGTTGTTCGTTATCGTAGCCATGCTCATGGTTATTATACATGAGGGTTCCTGGATAGCTTTGCTTCTGTATGCTGCAGCCTTGTTCTGTTCCTTCCACACAAGGTACTCCAGCATGTATTTTCCGATCGCGACACTCCCCATTCTCGCCTTATCTGGCAAAAAAATCATGCGTTTTGCCTCCGTCGGATTGACGGTGGCCGTATTCGCTCTTTTCTATGTCCAGACGGAGAACAACATGGTCAAGTATTACGGACTAAAACAGTTCTCCACTGGTTTTGACGGATGGCAGCTGGCCAATAACGGCCTGCATGTTATCCCCTTCATAGATACGTCACCGGACAAGATCAAGATTCCCGAGGATAATAATCTGAAACGACTCCATGAATTCGTGCTCAACTACAATTATAAGCACCATAAGATCGAGGAGTATACCGATGGAGGGAAAAAAGCCACCGCTTCTTTCATATGGATCAATGATGCCCCGCTGAAACAGTATCATATACGTATGATGGTGGACAACGACATGGCCACATCATGGGTCAAACTCGGGTCCGAAGTTTATAAGGATTACGGGAAGTGGCTTATACTCAACTATCCAACTCTCTTCATAAAGCATTATCTTTTACCTAATATAAAACAGGTCTTCTTCACCAACGTGTTGGAGATGCACAATTTCGGGAGTGATATCCCGGCGGGGAAAGAGGAGATTGTGCAATGGTTCAATGTTCCGGAAGACAAGGCGTTCGGGGCGAGAGGCGAGCTATATTCCAAAGTATTCAATCCCCTTTACCCATGGATTGAGCTTCTGACGTGGCTCATTTTTATAGCCTCCGCCGTTGTATTGTTGAAAGTCAAGAAAAAAGGAGACCTTTCCAAAGAGACTAAACTGAGCCTCTGGATGCTGTTCTTGATAGGTTTGGTTTATTATGGCACAGTCACATTTGCAAGCCCGATAGCGCTTCGCTATTGGATGCCGATGCATGCCGTAAAACTGGCTTTCGCCTGGATTGCCGTTACCGAAACTCTTCGTATCCGGGCATCCCGAGCCCAGCGATGAACTCCTTGAACTGCTTGTCATCTTTAGGACAGATGAGCAGGGCGTCTTCGGTGTCGATGACGAGGTAGTTCGTCAAGCCTTTTATCGCGTAGATTTTCTTCTTATTCTCGGTCACGACGAGATTATCTTCGTCACCTTTGAAGAGACTTTTCCCTGAGTTAGTGGCGTTTCCATCAATATCTTTGGACGGTACCGTCTTGAACAGGGACTCCCATCCGTCGATGTCTGACCAACCGAAACTCCCGGAATACAGCCACGCGATATCGGTCTTCTCCATGACTCCATAGTCAATGGATATCTTAGGGCACTCTGAATAAGCTTTTTCCAGGAACGACTTCTCTCCGGGCCCGCCAAGGATGTCTTCCCATCCTTTGAATACGGAAACCACATCGGGAAGGTGTTTTGTCATTTCCTTAAGAATGACTGACGCTTTCCAGGCGAAGATACCGGAGTTCCAGAAGAACTCTCCGCTATTATAGAACACCTCAGCGAGATCCTTGTCGGGTTTCTCTGTGAAGGTCTTGACTTTCACCGGTTTGCCGGATTGCGCTCCGGCTTTTCCACCAGTAACCTGGATGTAACCATATCCGGTGTCTGGGCCTGTTGGGGAAATGCCCATGGTCATCAAGGCGTTGTTTTTGGTGGCGTATTCGATCACGTCATCCACCGCTTTACGGAAGGCGGTCTCGTCGGAGATTATATGATCCGCCGGGGTCGTCAGGATGATGGCATCAGGATTCCTCTTCAAGATGGTGAATGTGGAATATGCTATACAGGGGGCTGTGTTGCGGCTGTGTGGCTCAAGCAGAAGGTTGCTTTCGGGGAGCTCCGGGAGCTGTTCCTTGACCATGCTCCCGAACCGGTCCAAGGTCACCACGAGGATATTGTCAATAGGAATAATCCTGGAGAACCTCTCAAAGGTCATTCTCAGAAAAGATTTCCCGCTTCCGGCGATATCCAGAAATTGTTTTGGTCTGGACTCCCTGCTTATCGGCCAGAAATGGTTCGCCGTTCCTCCGGCCATTATCACGCAATATCTGTTGTCTGTCATAATCAAATTGTTCAAGCCTCCTCAAAAATACAGTGGGGTGAAAGCGTCAGGGAACCATTCCAGCCTCTCTTCCCCACCGTCGAAGGTGATGGCGACGACATCGAAACTAACTTCCATTCCCCAGGACACCCCTGGATCTTTGGAACTGTGGAGATATCTAAGCGCCGCATTAGCTATCTTCCTCTGTTTGAGCAATGTGACGTTTTCCTCAGGAGCTACTGCCACTGGTGCCACACGGCTCTTTACCTCTACAAAATGCACGCCGTTACCTTGGGTTGAGATGATGTCTATCTCAAGATGTCCGGCCCGATAATTCCTTGCCACGATCCGATGTCCCATTCCCTCCAGGAAACGGCAGGCCAAATCCTCGCCTCTTCTCCCCAACAGCATCCTGGCTGTCGGTTTGCCCTCTTTTTTTAAGTCTTTCATAATTCAGTTTATTCAGATCCTTCGCCTTGCTCAGGATGACATTAGTCAAATTCGACAATCGTGACCCCTGTGCCGCCGAACTGAATATGCTCATCATGGACGGAGCTGACTCCTGGAATGGTCCTGAGATATTTCTGGAGCTCATCCCTGAGGGCTCCCGTCCCTTTGCCGTGTATGATCCTGACAGATCCCACACCGAGCATGATGGCGTCGTCGATATAATGGATCACTATGTCTAAAGCGTCAGAAACCCTCTCGCCCCTAACATCGAGCTCTGGGGAGAATCTCATTCGGCGTTCCCGCAAACCGGAATTATCCACCACGGAAGAAGGCTTGACGGACTCTTTCCGGGCCGCTTTATATTCATTCGAAGATATTCTCTCAACCTTGTCAACGGGCATTTTGCTGGTGATATTCCCGATGGCGACTGTCACCGCTTTGTTCGAGACACGGGTGACCTCACCCACCATCCCGTTGTCCTTGACCCTCACTTTCTCTCCGACTTTCAATGGGCCAGGCCTGAAGCGGTCTTTCTCATCAGGCTCCATCTCTCTCTTCACACTTCCCTTCCTGGCCTCAGCCTTGCGTTTTCTCTCGGAAAGTTGCTTAAGTTTCTTATCAATGTAGTCGTCGTGGTCTTTCTTGTCGCTTTCCTTCTTTGTCTGCAAAGCTCCGAGAAAGTCCTGCAACTCTTTCCTCGCGTCTGAGGTTTTCTCTTTGTCCGCCTGGGATTCCTTGATGGTCCGGATGGTGTTCTCGACTGTCTTGTTGGCGCCAAGCACGATTTCCTCCGCCTCTTTCTTGGCTTGCTCAAGAATCTCCTTCTTGGTCTGTTTAATTCCCTCCAGCTCTTTCTGGTAACGTTCGGTTATGCTGTCGAGAGTTCTGTCGGTATTCTTGATCTTTTGAAGTTTCTCATCCAAGGCTCGCCTGTTGCGCACGATTTTCCGGAGATTCCTCTCCATCCCCACAAACTCCTCTCCAGCACGCCCCTCGGCGTCTTTGACTATGTTCTCAGGCAACCCCATCTTCCTCGCCAGCTCGAAAGCGAACGACCCTCCTGGCATCCCGATGTCCAGCTTGAACAAGGGCTGTATCTTCGAGGCGTCAAATTGCATCGCACCGTTAACAACACCGGTGTCGGGACCCGAGGCATAGAGCTTCAGGTTGGTGTAGTGTGTGGTTATAACCCCATATACACCTCTTTTATCTAATTCACTTAGAATTGCTTCCGCTATGGCTCCACCAGCAGTCGGCTCCGTTCCGGAACCGAACTCGTCAATCAAGACCAAGGTCTTTGAGTCAGCCTCTCTCAACATGGACTTCATGTCTTCCAGGAAGGAGCTGTAGGTACTTAGGTCGTTCTCTATGCTCTGGTCGTCTCCGATGCTCACCATTATTCTCTCGAACACGGGCAACTCTGAAGACTCTGATGTGGGGACGAGCATACCCCATTGGAACATATACTGCAGGAGTCCGGCGGTCTTGAGGCACACGGATTTACCTCCGGCATTGGGGCCGGAGATAAGCAATATATGTTTGGCGGGAGTGAGTTTTATGGTGACGGGAATAATCTCCCTTTTCTCTCTGACCAGAGCTTTCTCAAGAAGTGGATGTCTGGCCTTTCTAAGGTTCATCTCCCCTTCCTCTGATATAACCGGCATCCCGGCCTTGAAATCTAGCGCCACCTGGGCCTTGGCAATCAGGAAATCCATTTCGCCCATATATTCGGCGGAGTTTATGAGATCCGGGACATAAGGCCGTACAAAGTCGCTGAAGGCCGCGAGAATACGTTGTATTTCTTGCGTCTCCTCCGCTTTCAGGGTAAAAATCTCATTCTCAAGCTCTATTATCTCGGCAGGCTCTATGAAGGCAGTCTTGCCGGTAGCGGATGTGTCGTAGACGAATCCGGGAATCTTTTTCTTGCTGGCCCCGCTCACAGGGATGAGGAGTTTTCCGTCCCTGACAGAGAGACCGGCATCCTCGTCCACCAGACCGTCCATTTTAGCCTGTGCCAGGATGGCGTTAGCCCTCTTAGATATGGCTCCTTCCTTGGATTTCAGCGATTTGCGTATTTGAAGCAAATTGTCCGAGGCGGTGTCTTTGATGTCCCCGTATTTATCCAATATGACGTCAATCCTTCTTTGGACCTCCGGGAAACTCATCACCGGGGCGCTCATCCTTTTGAGGTTAGGATATATCCCATCCTTTATGGCCAAAAAGAAATTGGTCAGTTTCCTGACCGTCTCAACCATGGTACGGAGTTTCCCCAAAGAACCTGTGTCGATATTCCAGCCTTCTTGGCCTAAGGGCTTCAGGAAATAGAGGCAATCGATGTAACCGTTCGTAGGGAAACTCTCCTCGAACATCATGATCAGCCTCATCTCATCCGTCAGGGCGAGTCTGTGGTGAATCGTTTTCGGATCAGAGCAGAAAACCTCTTCGTTCACTCTTCCGACCGCATATTCAGTGGAACACCGGTCAGAGACCATCGCCCTGATCTTGTCAAACCCAAGTTTGCTCTCAAGCCTCTTGTCTATGCCGTTCTCCTCCATCACCTATCCTTATCCTCTTTCTTGCCTAACTTGAGTTTGAGCTCGTTGATATTGCCTATCGGAGTGAGGATTCCACCCCTTACGAAAGACACGCCACCGGTTTCCTCAGACACGACAACCACGTCGGCATCTGTTTCCTCGGATATTCCGATGGCAGCCTTATGTCTCATTCCATAGCTTGGTGGAATATCGGTCCTTTGGGTTATGGGAAGTGTGCATCTGGCGGCGGTGATTCTGTCACCTTCTATGATCATTGCCCCGTCGTGTAGGGGGGAGTTCTTGAAGAAGATGTTCATTATCAACCTTCTGGAGACCTTGGCATCAACAGCGTCACCGGTCTCGATGATATGGTTGACAGAGTCTTTGTGGGGGAGAACGATCAACGCTCCGGTTTTTGCCTCAGACATGGCCCTGCAAGCCTCCGCTATCTCGTTGACGGTTTCTCCGGCGAGGGTGTTCTCTTTGATTCCGAACAACTTCCCGATCATCTCCCTGCCTTTTCCGGCGGCCCCGTACCTGGAGCCCAGCCTGATGAGGAAATGACGGACCTCGGGCTGGAATATCACAATCAAGGCAAGCACACCGACATCGATGAAGGTGCCGATCAACGCGTTCATGAGCCTCATGTTCAAAGCCGCCACGACAACCCTCAAGACGAAGAGGAGTATCACGGCGATGAATATGCTCATGGCGGCGGACCCGCGGATCCAACGGAACACAAGGTATATCAAGGCGGCGACCATCAGTATGTCCAGGCAGTCGGCGGCGGACAAATTGAGGAAGCCGAATATTGACGATATATGGTTTATCATTATGCTCATTTTCGTACCGCGAAGATAGCTATTTCTCTTTGATTATAAGGTATTAGGGTTGTTGAAAACTTTGTTAATTGAAAATTAATTCGTACATTTGCAGCCCGCAATTTTAGGCGGGATAATGTAATACATTTATATACAATTAATTAACCAAACCAATGCCTGGATTAATTGGAAAGAAAATCGGAATGACTTCCGTTTTCGGTGCTGATGGAAAAAATATTCCATGCACCGTCATCGAGGCTGGTCCGTGTGTTGTCACGCAACTGCGCACTCTTGAGAAAGATGGCTATGAGGCCGTGCAGCTTGCCTATGACGAAATCAAGGAGATACACGCCAGCGAGCCCCTTAAGGGGCACTTCAAAAAGGCAGGGACCACCCCCAAGCGCAAGCTCGTCGAGTTTCCGGCGGACTTCGAGGGTGAGCTCAAGCTCGGAGACACCATCACCGTCGGTGACATCATGAACGATGTCAAGTACGTTGATGTTGTCGGTACTTCCAAAGGTAAGGGTTTCCAGGGTGTTGTCCACCGTTATCACTTCGCCGGTGTCGGCGGAGCGACTCACGGCCAGCACAACCGCCTGCGCAAGCCTGGTTCACTGGGAGCCTCTTCATGGCCTTCCCGCGTTTTCCCCGGAATGAGGATGGGCGGCCACATGGGCAATGAGAGGGTCAAGGTCTTCAACCTCGAGGTTGTCAAGGTCATCCCTGAGAACAATATTCTCGTCATTAAGGGTTCCGTTCCCGGAGCCAAGGGTTCATACGTAGCATTGGAGTTTTAGTTATGGAATTGCCAGTATTGAAAATAGACGGAACTGATTCCGGAAAGAAGGTTGTCCTTGACGAGAAGGTCTTCGGTGTCGAACCCAATGACCACGCTATTTATCTTGATGTTGTACAGTACCTCGCCAACAGGCGTCAGGGTACCGCCAAGACCAAGGACCGCAGTGAGATCGCTCACTCTACCAAGAAGCTCGGCCGCCAGAAAGGTGGCGGTGGCGCGCGCCACGGAAGCTTGAAGGCCAACATATTCGTCGGCGGTGGCCGCGTTTTCGGCCCTAAGCCTCGTCTCTACAGGACCAAGCTCAACAAGAAGGTCAAGGAGCTCGCACGCCATTCAGCTCTTACATATAAGGCTCAGGAGAACGCTATAGTCCTCGTGGAGCCCTTCACGATGGAAGCTCCCAAGACTAAGGAGTTCATGCGCATTCTCGAGGCCCTCAAGGCCGGTAGCCGCAAGGTTCTCTTCGTCCTTCCGGAGAATTCCGACAACATTTTCCTTTCTTCACGTAACCTCCCTGAGGTGAAGGTTATCACTGTCAACGAGCTCAACACCTACAACATCATGAACGCTAATTCCATGGTGTTTGTTGACGGAGTCCAGGATATCCTCTCGGAAAGGGCTAACCGCTAAAAGATTAGAGAAATGGGAATTTTAATCAAGCCTATAGTGACCGAGAAGATGACGGCTGAGACTGAGAAGTTCAACCGTTATGGCTTCATCGTCGATAAGGAAGCTAACAAGCTTCAGATTAAGAGCGCCGTTGAGCAGATGTACAACGTGACCGTGAAGGATGTCAACACTATCAACTATCACGGAAAGAGAAAGTCCCGCTACACCAAGGCCGGGATGCTCACAGGTCGCACCAACCACTTCAAGAAGGCTTATGTCACTCTTGAAGGTGATGACAAGATCGATTTCTACGCTAATATTTAAGGAGGGACAAGGCAATGGCAATTAAAAAATTCAAGCCCACGACTCCTGGACAAAGGAACAAGGCTATCAGCGCTTTTGACGAAATAACCGCCAAGAAGCCCTACAAACCGTTGTTGGAGCCCCTTAAGAGCACCGGCGGAAGGAACAACACAGGTCAGATGACCGTTCGTTACCGCGGTGGCGGACACAAGAGGATGTATCGTATCATCGACTTCCTCCGCAACAAGGACAATGTGAAGGCCACAGTTCAGACCATCGAGTATGATCCTAACCGTAGCGCCCGTATCGCCCTCGTTGAGTATGAGGATGGCGTCAAGAAGTACATCATCGCTCCTGCCGGACTGAAGGTCGGTCAGATTATTGAGTCCGGATCCGGTGTCGCTCCTGATCTTGGCAACTGTCTCCCTCTCGCTGAGATTCCTGTCGGTACGCTCGTTCACAATATCGAGCTTCGTCCCGGACAGGGCGCCGCGATGGCCCGTTCAGCCGGCACTTTCGCCCAGCTGGCGGCCCGCGAGGGAAACTACGCTATTCTTCGTCTCCCTTCGGGAGAGACTAGGATGGTTCTCACCTCTTGCCGCGCCACAGTCGGTACAGTTGGTAATGGAGACCACAGTCTTGAATCTCATGGAAAGGCGGGACGTCGCCGCTGGTTGGGCCGCAGGCCTCACAACCGTGGAGTCGTCATGAATCCTCACGACCACCCTATGGGAGGTGGAGAGGGCCGCGCCTCCGGAGGACACCCTCGCTCACGCAAGGGTCTGCCTGCAAAGGGTTACAAGACACGTAATCCTAAGGCTGCCTCCAACAAGTTCATCATCGAAAGAAGGAAGAAGAAGTAATTAAACAGAAATCAAGATTATGAGTCGTTCATTAAGAAAAGGACCGTACATCCAGGAAGCCCTGGAGAAGAGAATTCTTGCTATGAATGATGGTAGCAAGAAGAAGGAGGTCGTG
>JAEEGG010000396.1_pt1 | contig 155303 bp, 128 predicted proteins | sample 9134161 | NCBI WGS metagenome assembly JAEEGG01 (sample SAMN16246543, study PRJNA631951) | gut metagenome | biome: gut microbiome; feature: rumen; material: CR-attached | host: Bos | place: Iran: Karaj | collected 2018-10 | reverse complement strand
ATGCCTCAGCCTCGCGGATAGCCTTGAGGGTCTGTGCGTGGTCAGCGCCCATAGCAATCTGAGCTACATATACATATCCGTAAGTGGTGGCAATCATACCGAGATCCTTCTTGCGGATGCGCTTACCTTGAGCAGCGAACTGAGCAATAGCACCAAGAGGAGTAGCCTTAGAGGCCTGACCACCAGTGTTAGAGTAAACCTCAGTATCGAGCACGAGAATGTTAACGTCCTCACCAGAAGCAATCACGTGGTCGAGACCGCCGTAACCGATATCGTAAGAAGCACCGTCACCACCGATGATCCACTGACTGCGCTTTACGAGGTAGTGATCCAGAGTCTGGAGCTCCTTGCAAACGGGGCAACCAGCGGCAGCGCTCTCGGCGATGCACTTGCGGAGCTTCGGAGCAATCTCCTTAGTCTTCTCGGCATCGTCCTTATTAGCAATCCACTCAGCAGCGAGCTCTTTGTACTCAGCGCTGGCCTTATCGCCATCGATCATCTCCTGCAGCAGCTTAGCTACGCGCTCCTTCATCTTCTTGTTACCAAGAGCCATACCCAGACCGAACTCGCAGAAGTCCTCGAACAGTGAGTTGTTGAATACAGGACCCTGACCCTTCTCGTTCTTAGTGTAAGGTGTAGAAGGAATAGAAGCAGAGTAGATAGAAGAACATCCAGTAGCGTTGGCAATCATCTGGCGATCACCGAACAGCTGAGAAATCAGCTTAACGTATGGAGTCTCACCGCAACCAGAGCAAGCGCCTGAGAATTCGAACAGAGGTGTAGCGAACTGTGAGTTCTTAACATTGCTCTTGATGTCAACCAGGTTCTGCTTGGTCTTAACGTTCTTAACCAGGTACTCCCAGTTCTTAGCCTCCTGTACCATATCGGCAGCATCAGGATTGAATGGAGCCATGGTGAGAGCCTTACCAGTCTTAGGATTGCCTGGGCAGATGTCAGCACAGTTGCCGCATCCCAGACAGTCGAGTACTGAAGTCTCGATGCGGAAGTGCATGCCCTTCATAGCGGCAGGAGCCTTCATCTCGAGAGTATCAGCAGCAGCTGCGAAGCCCTTCAGCTCCTCGTCGTCGAGTACGAATGGACGGATAGCTGCGTGAGGACAGATGTAAGCACACTGGTTACACTGGATACAGTTGTCCTTGTTCCAAACAGGAACGAATGCCTCAACACCACGCTTCTCGTAAGCGGCTGTACCAACCTGCCAAGAACCGTCAACGGTGTTGTGCTTTGTGAAGTCAGAAACCTTCAGCAGGTCGCCGGCCTGAGCGTTGATAGGACGAACCAGCTCCTTAACGAATGCTGGAGCATCGTCCTGCTTCTCTGCATCATCAGGCAGGTTAGCCCACTCAGGCTTAACTGTAAGCTGTACATACTCACCACCACGATCGATAGCGGCATAGTTCTTATCAACAACGTCCTGACCCTTAGCACCGTAAGACTTGAGGGCAGCAGCCTTCATCTTCTCTACAGCCAGCTCTACGGGGATAACGCCGGTGATACGGAAGAATGCACTCTGCAGGATAGTGTTGGTACGGTTACCCAGACCAATCTCCTGTGCAATCTTAGTAGCGTTGATAGTGTATACTGTGATGTTGTTCTGTGCGAAGAAACGCTTTACCTTGTTAGGCATGAACTTCTCGAGCTCGTCGGCGTCGAAGATAGTGTTCAGCAGGAACTGACCGTTCTTCTGCAGACCACGTGTAACGTCGTACATGTGCAGGTAAGCCTGTACGTGGCAAGCTACGAAGTTAGGTGTAGTTACCAGGTAGGTAGAGCGGATAGGTGTATCGCCGAAACGCAGGTGAGAGCAGGTGAAACCTCCCGACTTCTTAGAGTCGTAAGAGAAGTAAGCCTGACAGTACTTGTCGGTGTTGTCACCAATAATCTTAACTGAGTTCTTGTTAGCACCAACGGTACCATCGGCACCCAGACCGTAGAACTTAGCCTGGAACATGCCAGCGCCACCCAGAGCGATCTCCTCAACCTCAGGCAGTGAGGTGAAGGTAACGTCGTCTACGATACCAACAGTGAAGTGGTTCTTTGGCTCGGGCATAGCGAGGTTGTTGAACACGCTGATGATCTGAGCAGGTGTGGTGTCGCGGCTACCAAGACCGTAGCGACCGCCAACGATAACAGGACGATCCTCTACATCGAAGAATGCATCCTTAACGTCGAGGTACAGAGGCTCGCCGTTAGCGCCTGGCTCCTTAGTGCGGTCCAGTACAGCAATCTTCTTAACAGTCTTAGGAACAGCAGCCAGCAGGTGCTTAACTGAGAATGGACGATACAGGTGAACTGAGATCATACCAACCTTCTGACCGTTTGCGTTCAGATAGTCGATAGCCTCGCGAGCTGCATCGGTAGCTGAACCCATCAGGATAATCATGCGGTCAGCATCCTTAGCTCCGTAGTAAGAGAACAGGTGATACTCGCGGCCGGTGATCTTAGAGATCTCGCCGAGGTACTTCTCTACTACCTCAGGTACTGAATCGTAGTATGGGTTACAAGCCTCACGGTGTGTGAAGAATGTCTCAGGGTTCTCGGCTGTACCACGTGTGATAGGACGCTCTGGGCTCATAGCACGATCGCGGAAACGCTTAACGAACTCCTCCTTAACCAGAGGACGGATATCCTCCTGATCCATCAGCTCAATCTTGTGATACTCGTGAGAGGTACGGAAACCATCGAAGAAGTTAACGAATGGAACCATAGTCTCGAGAGTAGCCAGGTGAGGAACAGCTGTGAGGTCCATCACCTCCTGTACAGAACCAGAGCAGAACATAGCGAAACCGGTCTGACGGCAAGCCATTACGTCCTGGTGGTCGCCAAAGATACACAGAGAGTGTGAAGCCAGCGTACGGGCAGATACGTCGAATACGCAAGGAATCAGCTCACCGGCAATCTTGTACATGTTTGGAATCATCAGGAGCAGACCCTGAGATGCGGTGAATGTAGTGGTAAGGGCACCAGCCTGCAGCGAACCGTGAACGGCACCGGCAGCACCAGCCTCTGACTGCATTTCCTGAACACTGACGTTCTGGCCCCACAGGTTCTTACGACCACGGGCAGCCCACTCGTCAACATGCTCCGCCATTGGCGAAGACGGGGTGATGGGGTAGATAGCAGCTACCTCCGAGAACATATAGCTCACATGAGCCGCAGCCTCGTTACCATCACAGGTGATAAACTTCTTTTCTTTAGCCATTGTTTTTGATAACTATAAAAATGAATAACTATTGTGTAAATTTAATCTTTTATTCTTTAATACAGGAATCCCAGCAACCACAGGGGTATCTGGTTGTCCTTACCTATCTCGGTGTTATATCGTGCGTAGATCACGTCGGGCGACATGCGCAGCTTGCCTGGTGCCTTGGCGTCGATCACGCGGAATTTCAGATTCTCATCCACAATGAAGCTTGCATCGCGGGTGCTGCTGGTGTTAACCTTGTGGTCCTTCCACATCGAGTTTACAAAGAATGTCTCCATAGCCTCCTGCTTGTCTACCTGGATAGGATAGATGGCATACATCAGGTTAGAGTTGTGCAGCATAATCTTGGCAGGCTTCTTGGGGAAGTCCTGACCCACGGGGTAGATCAGGTTTAGCAGTCGGGCGTCGGTCAGATACTTGATGTAGTTCATCACGGTGGCGCGACTGGTCTCGATATCCTGAGCCAGCTTACTTACGTTAGGTGTCTTGGCCGGTCCCTCTTCGGCTATCTGGTAGAACAGCTTCTTAATCTTAGTCAGGTACTTCAGCTCTATCTGCTTGATGAGCAGTATGTCTACCTCGGTCATCATGTTCATGGTCTTCAGCAGGTTCTCGCTGTAGTTGCGGTGCTCCTGGAAGAATGGGTAGAAACCGTGGTGGATGTAGTCCTGGAAGTAGCGGTTGGGCGATACCTTGGGCAGAATCTGCTTGATGATGCGCTCGTGGTTCTGCAGGATATCTTCGAGCGAGTAGGGGTGGAAGTTGTTGCCTGTCATCAGATTGATGAACTCGCGGAACGACAGGCCACGCAGATTGTACGACTTAACTATGCCATTAAGTTCGGGGTTCTCGTCCTTCAGTCGCATCACGCTCGAACCGGTGAACACAATCTTCAGGTTGGGATACATGTCGTAGCACTTGCGGAGCTCGCTGCTCCAGTTAGGCTGCTTAAACACCTGATCGATGAGCAACACTCGGCCGCCGTGCTTGTAGAAGTTGCCGGCAAAGTCGGCTATGCCCTCACCCTGAAAATAAAAGTTGTTCATATTGATATACAGACACTGCTTGTCCATGATATCAAAATTCTCCTTGGCGTACTGAAGTAGAAAAGTGGTCTTGCCGATACCTCTGGTACCTTTGATACCAATCATGCGGTCATTCCAGTTTATCTCATCCATTAGAATGCGACGAACCGGTGCATTTACATGCTCTAGGAGATATCTGTGCGTCCTGAAAAAAGCTTCCATTCCTGCTTGATTTGTTTCCGTTTACTTTTAAAAGTGGTGCAAAGATACACATTTTATCTTAAATTGCAAACTCTAATTAGCAAAATCTCAAAAAAAAATAGTAATTTTGCGCCAAAATTGATGAAAATGGCAAAATTATACGTGTTTAACCCCGAACATGACCTCGCTTTGGCCGCAAACCTCTCAAATTTTACTGCTCCGCATGCCGGACGTAAATTGAGATACGACCTGGGGTATATCCCGGCACTATGGGCAGGCGATGAGGACTATATTCTGGTGGATGATGTGGAGAAAGCCGTGCGCCAATATGGTCGCGTGAGAGCAAAGATAGGAGGCACGCCCAAGCAGTTTGTGGATAAATCGCAACTACGCTCCCTATATATTAATAAGGTGGAACCTTGGGGATGGGACCTCGCCTTGCGTTCATTTCTGCTGCGCTGTGGCGTGGAGTGCGTACCATCCGAGGATGATGTAGCCGTGATTCGCGACCTGTCGCATCGCAAGCAGGCTGTAGATTTGCTGCGCCAGCTGCAGATGCCTGGCACTATCGGCAGTTCGTGTTGCGCCGATACTCTCGCCGAGATTAGGCAGCAACTGGGGCTGCACGGTCGCATAGTGGTAAAGGCCCCATGGAGCAGCAGTGGGCGAGGGGTGCGATTCCTGACCGTGGCCTTCGACGACTATCAGGAGCGCTGGATCAGAAACGTCATCGAGAAGCAAGGCTGCGTGGTGGTAGAGCCTTATTATAATAAGGTGAAAGACTTCGGAATGGAGTTTGAGAGCGATGGCGAGGGGTGCGTAAAGTATCTGGGATTGTCGCTATTCCACACTAAGAACGGTGCCTATACCGGCAATCTGATAGCTAAGGAGGAAGAGAAACAAGAATTGCTAAGTCGCTATATATTAGCAGATTTGCTGCAGCGCGTTCAAGAAAAAATCTGCCAGCATTTGGGCGAGGCATTCAAGGGTAAATACAAGGGCCCGTTCGGTATCGACATGATGGTGGTATCGACAGCCGACAAGGACGGATTCCTGCTTCACCCGTGTGTAGAGATAAACCTGCGACGCACGATGGGGCATGTGGCGCTGGCCATCCCGCCCTTTGCCGATGGTTTTACGCGAGTGATGCACATCGAACTGACGGACAAGTATCGCATGAGCATCCGCAAGAGATAAAAAAGAATCCCTGCCACTTGATGATGGCAGGGATTTCTCTTTATTATTAATAAGGTGTAATCTTACTCGATAACTACCAGAGCATCGTCCTCCATTACACTCTCACCAACCTTTACGCAGATAGCAGTAACCTTACCGTCCTTCTCGGCAGCCAGGTTGTTGGCCATCTTCATAGCCTCGAGCACAATAACTGTGTCGCCAGCCTTTACCTCGTCGCCCTCGGCCACCAGGATGTCTGTAATAACACCTGGCAGAGGTGCCTTTATGGCATTAGCCTTGTTCACAGCGCCCTTATTGGCTGCAGGAGCGTCGTCGGCAGCAGCTGTGGCAGCGGCCTTAACTACTGGCTTCTTCTTCTCAGGTTCAGCCTGCTTCTCCATCTCTACGGTATACTCTTCGCCGTTAACGGTCAGGGTAGCGATATTATCAGTAATGTCGCCTACCACAACCTCGTACTTATTACCATTAATGGTATACTTGTATTCTTTCATTTTTATGGATGTTGTGTAAATGTTTGCGCGTAACCGTTCCACTGAGTGGGGCGCGCGTTGATTGTAATAATGCCCGTTTCAACGTCGTGAACGTTGTTTCCCAGATGCTCGTGCAGGGCCAGGGCAATTGCAGCATATACTTCTTTATTCATATTAATTACATTGGGATGTTACCATGTTTCTTAGCGGGCAGCGAGTCGCGCTTGGTAGCAAGCTGAGCCAGACCGCGGCAGATGCGGAAACGAGTGTTGCGTGGCTCGATCACGTCATCGATGTAGCCGAACTTGGCTGCCTGATAAGGATTAGCGAAGAGCTCGTTGTACTCGTCTTCCTTCTCGGCGATGAATGCCTTAACGTCCTCGCCAGCCTCTTTCTTAGCTTTAGCCTCCTTAGCGTACAGTACGGCTGCAGCACCCGATGCACCCATAACGGCGATCTCGGCTGATGGCCATGCGTAGTTGAGGTCGGTATGCAGCTGCTTAGAACCCATAACGATGTGTGAACCACCGTACGACTTACGCAGAGTAACAGTAATCTTGGGCACAGTAGCCTCGCCGTAAGCGTAGAGCAGCTGAGCTCCGTGCAGAATAACGGCATTGTACTCCTGACCGGTACCAGGCAGGAATCCTGGAACGTCAACCAGTGATACGATAGGAATATTGAAGGCGTCGCAGAAACGTACGAAACGTGCACCCTTACGGCTGGCGTTAACGTCGAGCACACCAGCGTAGCAAGCAGGCTGGTTGGCTACGATACCTACGCTCTGACCATTGAAGCGAGCGAAACCTACGATGATGTTCTTAGCGAACTTAGGCTGTACCTCGAAGAACTCGCCGTTATCGGTGATAGCAGCGATAACCTTGTACATATCGTATGCCTCGTTGGGGTTCTCTGGGATAATCTCGTTCAGAGTATCCTCCATACGGTTGATAGGATCGGTGCAAGGCTTTGAAGGAGCGGTCTCCATGTTGTTTGATGGGATGTAGCTCAGCAGAGTCTTGATCATCTGCAGACCCTCTTCCTCGGTCTTAGCTGTGAAGTGGGTAACACCCGACTTGGTAGCGTGAACCGATGCACCACCCAGGTGCTCCTGGTCGATATCCTCGCCTGTAACGGTCTTTACAACCTTTGGACCTGTGAGGAACATGTAAGATGTACCCTCCATCATCAGGGTGAAGTCGGTCAGGGCAGGGCTGTAAACAGAACCACCGGCGCAAGGACCGAAGATACCTGAAATCTGAGGAATAACACCTGAAGCCAGGATGTTGCGCTCGAAGATCTCGGCGAAACCAGCCAGAGAGTTGATACCCTCCTGAATACGTGCACCACCCGAATCGTTGATGCCGATAACAGGAGCGCCCATCTTCATGGCCATATCCATAATCTTACAAATCTTCTGACTCATGGTCTCCGACAGAGAACCAGCGTGTACGGTGAAGTCCTGTGCGAATACGTATACCAGACGACCGTCGATGGTACCCGAACCAGCTACTACACCATCACCCAGGAACTGCTTCTTCTCCATACCGAAGTTATGGCAGCGATGCTCCTTAAACATATCGTACTCTTCGAACGAACCCTCGTCGAGCAGCATGTCAATACGCTCACGAGCGGTGTACTTGCCACGATCGTGCTGTTTCTGAATTGCTTTCTCACCACCACCGAGACGGGCCTGTTCGCGCTTCTCGATGAGTTGCTTGATTTTTTCTAATTGTTTGCTCATTTCTTTATTTATGTTTTGAGAATATACTTTCTTGATGATTACTCAGGGTGCTCGCAGAGCTCGGTCAGGATACCACAGGTAGACTTGGGGTGGAGGAATGCGATGTTGAGTCCCTCGGCGCCCTTGCGTGGCTTCTCGTCGATCAGGCGTACGCCCTTCTCAGATACCTCGGCCAGACCTTTGGCTACGCCATCTTCTACACAGAAGGCTACATGATGTACGCCCTTGTTGCCCTTGTCGAGCCACTTCTGGATGGTGCTCTCAGGTGATGTTGGCTCCAGCAGCTCAAGCTTTACCTCGCCGCAACGCAGGAAGGCAGTCTTTACTTTCTGGTCCTCAACTACTTCTGTTGCATAACACTCCAGACCCAGCACGTCGGTAAAAAACGGCAGGCTTTCCTCAATGCTCTGGACGGCAATGCCCAGATGCTCAATGTGCGAAATCTTCATAACCTTAAAATTTAGAATTAATATTTTCGATGTGCAAAGGTACAAAACTTATTGGAGAATCCCACCTTATTTTGCTTTTTTTATTAAAAAAAAGAGATTGCAGCACGTTTTCTGCTACAATCTCTTCGTTATTGTGTATATTTATAAATCAGTTTTTTCTGTTAAATGGGTTGGTATACAATTTTGTAGTATCGTACGAATCTAGCCATTTTCCATAATCGTATGCGTTGTTGGCCCAGGTTCTAAACGCTTCGTATGCATCGTTTATGCAGACTCTTTCTGCAGGATAGTCAAAGTTGCCAGGAACAATCAGTGCATATGGTGGCTGTCCTACACTGGGCACGTGGATTTCGTTTCCGTTCTGACTGTGGTTGACGATGTAGATTTCGCTTAGGAATTGAGGTATGGTTATATCCTCACTAACCTCGTATTCAGCTGATACACATGGTAATACACTGGTAGATGGCTCGGTATTAACATATGTGCCGGCTGGCACACCGAGCAAACTATGTACCTCGTTGTCGTTGAAATCTGTTCCGTTTACGCATGTACCTTCGATACCTTTCAAATAAACATCGTCTTGTGCACCTGTTGCCACAATGGTAAGTTGCAATTTGGTTGGCGATATACGTTCGCAGCGCAGAACCACGTCGTTCATGTCGTAGTCAGCTATGTTAGGACGGTCCTCAAAACACATGGTATATGGCATTCCTTCAACCTCATGCACATCGTCGAACATCATTCCGGCCATACCAGTTAACTCAAGTATCATGTCGCTGAAATTACAGTCGCTACCATCCTCAATTGCTAGGTAGGTCTTCTCGTTGGCGTTGAACATAGCGATACGAGGATCGTTTTCTTTCATTGTGTATGGGGGAACTAAAGCTTTTCCAAAGTGCTGGGGCGTTTGATTAACTAATCTATTAAGCTCTCCGTATCCCCAAATACAACCATTGTATTGAGATCTCATATATTTATCAGTTTCACGTAGTCTTCTAATCATAAATCCTACTCTATATCCTTGTGGAATTATGGCGCTGACAGCTTTGTTATTAGTAGCAGGGTCTCCTTCCAATGTCAGACTTGGTAAGGCTTTTACGTCGTCTTCTTCATACTTATCCAAATACCACTTAACCTGATTACCATTCGCTGTGGTTTTGTCTGTTGCAACTCGAAGGTTGTGCTTATTGATATTTGAGCCCAGCATGCGATTGCTTGCTTTGTCGTACCAAATGTGGTAAGCATCATTGCCTGCCTCTTCCATATAGAGAGAATGTCTTCTTGCGGCAGGAAGAAAGTCGGTGTAGAATACTCCCCAACGGTCATTTGTGTTTACATAATCATTAGCTGCAATCAGACAGTGTCCCGATCCTATGTTGTATAAAACGGTTCTGTTTTCTTTGGTGGTGAAGATTTGCCATAATTGTTTGGTTCCATTGGAAATCAACTCTTGCATTTTATCTTTACCCATGTCGCACTCGTCGTTGTCCGTAAGATAGAATGATTTATTATTACGGATTTCGCCGTTCCTTATTCGATAAATATTGCCGTCGGTGGTGCATTCGCCAGAAGTCATTAGTGTATTGTCGCCATAATAAGGCAGGAGATACTCATGCTTCTTGAAGAATTCAGTTGACCCCTTGGTGGTGGTATTCAGAGTGTATTGACAATTGATAGCCTTGAATTTTGGAAGCTGCTTGATATAATCAGCTTCGCTCATGTCAGAAGGCTTGTTGTCAGGATTATAATAGTAATAGTAAACATCGAAATATGGCATGTCTATTGATGCCATCTGTACAGGAATCAAAGTGATGGGCTGCCCTTGGCTTGTAAGATGATTGTTGAAGAACTTTACAGCAGATCCATTACGAATATCTTCCAAATTATCTACTTTATATTCGTTGCCATTCTCATCTTTGTATTTTCCACGTGAGAGAAAATCTGTGAATATCTTATTTAATGTTGTTTTTTCGTCTGAACTCATGTCGTCAATTTCTCTTACTACGGTTCCTTCGGCTACATTCCACCCGTTAATGGTGCTGTTAGAAGTAAGTTGCCAAACCATTTCGTTCTCCCATTTAGAATCGGCCCATTGGAAGAAATAATTAGAAGTACATACCGATTTTATAGTATTGTTGCCTGTACTTTTTGCTAAATTTGCATAAAACGTTCTGGTAGAGTTGATCGACCATCGAGCGGTTGATGCATCGAGTGTCAGGCCGCTTACGTCAATATCATCGTCGGCTCTCGTTACACCGCGGGTCTTTGCTGTGGTTTCCGCAAAGCTAATTTTAGTAGTGCCGGGATCGAAGGCTTTGATAAAGTGATGGCCCTTGCTGTCAACACAGGCTGCAACCAAAGTCTCTAATTCTCTTGGAGCATCGTAACTCAATGTAACTGTCTGTCCGGCAGTTGCTTCTGCCTCTGCCAGAATCCTTGCGTTTCTGTTGAAAAACGGCGACTCTGTAAGAATCTGCACCTTTGCAATATCCGATAGGGGGGCATCGGCAGTTACGGTAACTGTACCCGATGTTGTGGTGCGCCAATCCTGATTAGGGTCTATAAGGCCGAAGATATTCTCGGCGTTTTCCTGAATCTCCTGAGTAGGATCATAGGTAAACTCCTGGGTACAACTGCTTAAGCCTAATAATGCCAAAATGGCCAAATTCGTTATTCTCTTCATGTTAAAACACATTTTAAATCCAAATACAATACTAAAACAAACTAATTATTTTGCAAAAATAAAAGTTTTCTCTAATATTGTACGCGCGTGCGATGGAAATCTGTTTGTTTTTAACAATAATTATAAGTCTAGGCTAATTTTCGCGTTAATTTGGCGACCCGTCAGGAAATTTGGCACGGCCCACTGGGTGTTTGTTACATCTGTTACCCAGTAGTAGCTGTTTACATTTGATATTCCGAACAGATTCAGACAGTCTAATCCTAGCCAAAGACCTTTAATTCCTTTGGCGTTTCGTAGGGCGCAATAGCTCATACCTATGTCGGCACGCTTGTAGGCTGGAGCTCTAAACTGTTGTTGTTCCAGGCCTCTGTGTGGGGCGCCAAATGGCAGGCCGTCGGCAAATGCCAACTTGAGTGTCATCTTCCAGCGATCTGTGCCCGGGAAATAGTCGGTGAAGTGAAGGTTTACTGCCCAACGCTGGTCTGTTGGCAATGGTATCCACTCGCCATTAAACTTCTGACGTGTACTCATCAAAGAGAAGGTTAGCCAAGAATCTGTACCTGGTACAAATTCTCCATACAACTTCAAGTCGATACCTGTGGCGTAGCCTTTTGTGAGATTCTCGCCATAGTAGGTTATCTTCATGTTCTGTACGTTGTATGGTATCAGGTTATTAAGCGCCTTGTAATAAGCTTCGGCTGAGAATTTGAACGGGCGGTTCAGCATCTTAAAACGATAGTCGGCTGCTGCGATAAAGTGTATCGACTGCTGACTCTTAATCTTATCATTTAGTACAGCTGTAGTCGCGCCATTAGCCGTAATTGTGTCGCGCATTTCCTTGTAAAATGGTGCCTGATAGTACAGGCCTGCAGCCAGTCTGATTGTGACATCATTGTTGAATGCAGGTACGATAGCCAGCGATGCTCTGGGAGATATGGTTGTCTCTTTATTGTACGACCAGTTGGCCATTCTGATACCATAGTTCAAGGTGAAGTAGTTGTTGCCTTTCGACCATCGATAAGTATCCTGCAGATAGGCTTCAATCCTGCTACTCCTGATATCATTTTTGGCACTCAACGTATATATCAAGTCGAGTCTGTCGGCAGAGTGGGGGACGGAATATCCACTCGAATCACGCATCTCGTATTCGCGCGATTGCTCTTTGATATGTTCAGTCTTAAAGCTGATGCCCGCCTCTATATCATGACGTTTGGTCTGGTGGCGCCCGATAAGCTTGAAACTAATAACGTCTGCCGTAAGATAATTGCGTGCATGCTCCATGTATGTACCAATGCCCAAACTCTCCTGAGTCTGTGTGTCGTCAAGCCAATACTGTCCAGCGATGTCGTATCTCTCGCTTTCCTTTGTGTGGAAGGCGGATGTAAGGAATTTTATGCTTGTTGAGTCCTTGATGTTTCGCGTAATTCCTAATGCTCCGAATAGCGTACTGAAGCGGTCTTTCTCTTGACCGTCGAAGTATACCTTGAACGATTTGACATCGGCCAATGTGCCGAAACTTGTCTCTCTGTTTTTGGGCTCAAAATTGTAGTGATTATCTGATATGTTGCCTATAAAATCGATGTTCCATCTTTTGTTTGGAGTATAGCTTATATATGTCTGATAATCAATGAAGTTTGGATTGTATTCTCCAGTGGTTTCTAATGAGCCTAATAGGTAACGGTTTGTCTTGTATCTGACGCCGTGACTCATCGAGAATTTGCTATTGCCATAGCCTACGAATCCGCTTGCTCCTAACAGCGATGCTGTGGCATTAGCTTCGAAGCCTTTTATGCGGCGGTAGGTGATATCGAGAACCGACGACATTTTGTCGCCGTATTTCGATTCAAAACCTCCTGTAGAAAATCCTATTTTTTCTACCATATTCGGATTGATTACCGATAGGCCTTCTTGCTGTCCGCTGCTTATCAACAATGGTCGATAAACCTCTACCTGATTGATGTAGACCGAGTTTTCGTCGAACGAACCTCCGCGTACATTATATTGTGACGAGAGTTCGTTGTGGCTCGATACTCCAGCCTGTTGCTGTATCAGTTCCTCTACGGCATTGCCAGTTGTTGATGGCATGTCCTTAATATCTTTAGCATTCAGCTGTTCTGTTTGTGATGTCTGTCGGCGGCGTTGGGTTACAGTCACCTCTTTAAGCGAAGCTGATGGGTGCATTACTATCTGAACAGTCATCTTACCCTTGGGACGTCTGAATACCCTCTTTCTGACGCCATAGCCCACCATCGTGAACCTTACCTCGACAGAATCTGCGGTGTTCAGTCCTATGGTGAATTCGCCTTTCAGGTTACTCATCGCAACCTTGCCTTGGGCCAGGCACGATACAGTTACAAGCTCCAAAGCATTACCATCTTCGTCGACAACCTTCCCTTTTAGCGTGAAGTCGTCGGCGAAAGCAGATACGGTACTCATCAATAGTACCAATATAGTGATGAATTTGTTTAAATTGCGTATCATTATAACATAATAACGTAAAAATCGCACATTTATTTGCTAATAATTTGTTTTTTCTTTGCTATTTCGACAAAAATGTCTATTTTTGCACTATAAAAACATCAAAACGTTACGATTATGAAGAAGTCTCTACTCACAACGTTAGTGTATCTGTTCAGCATTATTCTGGCAGTTTCTGCACCCGTCGACGAGCAGAAAGCTCGTAAGTTAGCAAGTGATTTTCTGCGTAGCAAGATGCCTGCCACGCGTAGTGTTAGCGCTAATCTTACTCGTGCCGTAACTGGGGTGGTAGACGGCCCGGAAGCCGCTGTATACGTATTTAATACAGACAATGCTTTTGTTATTATCAGTGGTGATGACAACACAATGCCGGTATTGGGATATAGTGATAATGGTAAGTTTGATGTTAATAATGCTCCTGATGGACTTAAGGAACTCATCCGCTTTTATCAGCAGGAAGTAAAGAGCTTTAATGCTGGTACTCGTGGTGAGACTATCGTTATTCATGACCCTGTTGCTCCACTTATCAAGACAACGTGGGATCAATCTGTGCCATATAATCTAGATTGTCCCATAGATACTATAACCCAAAAACAGAGTGTGACAGGTTGTGTGGCCACAGCGACGGCTCAGGTGATGTATTACTATCAGTATCCTGACTCGTTTGCATGGAACGATATGAAACTATCTTATTCGAAGGATGATACTTCTTCAGCAGCCTATGCCGTAGCAAAACTGATGGCTGATGTTGGTGCATCTGTGTTTATGAATTATTCTTCTAGTGGCTCTTCAGCAGCTTCATCTTTTGTGAGTGAGGCTTTACGTTATAGTTTTGGTTATTCTGGTACCACAGAATATACAAATCGTGAAAACTACACATCGAAAGAGTGGGACGAGTTGATATATAACGAGTTGAAGTTGGGGCGTCCTGTCTTATATGCCGCTCAGGCAATATCCCCTTCGCAAGGAGAGAGTGGTCATGCATTTGTCGTCGATGGTTATGATGACCAGGGTTTCTATCATGTAAACTGGGGATGGGGTGGAGGTAGCGATGGCTTCTTCATGCTGTCAGTTCTTAATCCATATTATCAGAGCACAGGTGGTAATGCTGGTTCTAGTGGTTATAGTATATCCCCTTTAGCTATAGTTGGCATAAAGCCTGCGGAGACACCTATGGCAAAGACGGCTCGTTTGTATCAAAGAAGTTTATATATAGATAATGATAAAGGAACATATACACGCACTTCTACGTCGAACGCTTTTCCCGCTTTTGACATAAATGCATTAGTGTATAATATGACGCCTCCAGAAGAAACCAGAACTTATGATGTGTCCTTTGATTTGTACAAGGATGGTGAATTACTGAAATCACTCGCTCAGGGAATCACAGGCGAACTCAAAAGTAATTATGGAAGAAAGTTTTTCATCAATGGATTCACTGTTGATGCAAATTATCCTGACGGAAAATATCAGATCCGTTTTCGTGCAAAGGAGAGCAACAAGGCTGGTGTAGAATGGGCAACATGTTGGGGAGGATTTGATTGTTGGATAGATCTTGATGTTAAAGGACTTACCATGACCACTAGTTGTCATGGAGCAAAGACTGATGAAGAACCATATAAGTTTGATGTTAAAAAGGTAACTATTGGTGATACAAAGCAGCAGGGTAAGGTCATGAGGATGAAGGTTGATCTGACCAGTAAGAATAATACATCGAATGCTCCTATCTTCCTTTGGGGAACTACAAGTGAGAATCAGAATGAGCCTAGTGTTCTTATCACAGGTGTAGGAACCAATTTGAATCCTAATGAGACGGGGGTTGTTGAGTTGGAGTATACACCGCAGCGTAGTGGCGAATTCACGTTCTATCTTAGTGGTAGTTATGAGGAGTTGAAGGATACACTTTATACCTTTAAAGTCGATGTAGCCGAGATGAGTATGGCTGATGTTGTTATGAATTATACAATGTCAGTCGACAATGCAGAGCAGCTTTCTGACGGATCATTTACTGTAGCTGCCGATAGATTAAAGGGAAGTGTTATAATTACTAATAACGGTACAGAAACTTACGAAGATGCGTTGTATATTATTCTGTTAAAGAGTAGCACTAACGAAAAAACTCAGTCGTATTATGCGGATGATCAGATAGTTAACGGCGTATCTGTTCCTGTGGGCGATTCGGTTGTGTTACCATTTGAGTTTGCTAACCTTCTAAAGGAACAGTATTATGCCCTAAGAGTTGGTGCTGTTGAGAAGGGAACACATAAATATCTTAAAGGATTTACCTTTTCTGAAATTTACTATGTTGTTGGCGATACCGGAATAGATACTATCATGCTCGATGCTCCTGATGCAGAAGTGTTTGATATTCGTGGTGTTCGATTAGGAAAGGCTTCTGAGCTAAAGAGCCTGCCTAAGGGTGTTTACATTATTAATAAAAAGAAGGTAATCAACAAATAAACATTATATTGCGATATGATTGACTATATCACGTGTCATCTCTGGCAGTTGTGGGCTGTAGTAGCTGTTATCTGCCTGATTCTAGAACTGACGGCGGGCGATTTCTTTATTATCTGCTTCGCTATTGGTGCTGTTCCTGCGGCTATCGTTGCCGTTCTGGGTGCTGGAGTGTATTATCAGATAGTGGTGTTCGCTATCATTACACTTGTTAGCCTGTTTTATGTACGTCCGTTTGCTAAGCGATATCTGCATAAGGGCGAGGACAAGCGTATAAGCAATGCCGATGCATTGATGGGCCGACAGGGTAGAGTGGTGGAAACCGTTCAGGCTGGAGGCTTTGGCCGAGTGCAGATAGATGGCGACATCTGGAAGGCCGTCACCAAGGCCGATGCTGATATCCCCGAGGGAAGTAATGTGGTTGTTATCGACCGCGCATCAACAATTATCACAGTAGAATTATTAAAAAATTAAATTATGGACATAATGACTTACATCCTGATAGCCATCGTAGTTTGTGTGGTTATCTTTGCCAAAATGGCACTCGTTATCATTCCTCAGTCTGAAACCAAGATTGTTGAGCGTCTGGGCCGTTATTACGCCACGCTTCAGCCGGGTATCAATCTTATTATCCCGTTCATTGATCGTGCCAAGTCAATTGTAGTGCTTCATCACGGGCGCTATATGTACTCTACCACAATCGATCTGCGTGAGCAGGTTTACGATTTTCCGAAGCAGAATGTGATTACAAAGGATAATGTGCAGACCGAGATTAATGCTCTGCTCTACTTCCAGATTGTAGATCCGTTTAAGGCAACTTACGAGATTAACAATCTGCCAAACGCTATCGAGAAACTTACACAGACCACACTGCGTAACATTATCGGCGAGTTGGAACTCGACGAGACTCTTACCTCACGTGATACTATCAACAAGAAACTCTCTGCTGTGCTTGATGATGCGACAGATAAGTGGGGCGTAAAGGTTAACCGCGTAGAACTGCAGGATATCACTCCTCCTGATTCTGTTCTTACGGCTATGGAGAAGCAGATGCAGGCCGAGCGTAACAAGCGTGCACAGATTCTTACCTCTGAGGGTCAGAAGGCTGCAGAGATTCTTGCCTCTGAGGGTGAGCGCACAGCTATCGTTAATAAGGCTGAGGCTGCTAAGGAGCAGGCCATCCTGCAGGCAGAAGGTGAGGCTCAGGCCCGTATTCGTAAGGCTGAGGCCGAGGCTAAGGCTATCGAACTTATCACTGAGGCTGTAGGCAAGAGCACCAATCCTGCCAACTATCTGCTGGCTCAGAAGTACATCCAGATGATGCAGGAGCTTGCAGAGGGAGATAAGACTAAGACCGTCTACCTGCCATACGAGGCCACTAACCTCCTTGGTTCTATTGGCGGCATCAAAGATTTGTTTAAAGCAGAATAATAGCAACATTAAATAATACATGGTACATAACATTTTCAAAGGTTTGGGCATAGCGCTCATTACCCCATTCAAGGAAGATGGCTCGGTTGACTACGATGCGCTGATACGTCTGGTAGACTATCAGCTTAGCAATGGTGCCGACTTCTTTTGCATCCTCGCTACAACAGGCGAGACTCCTACACTTACTCGCGAAGAGAAGCAGAAGATTAAAGATTTAGTAGTTGACTACGTACAGGCGCGCGTACCTATATTAATAGGATGTGGCGGAAATAATACTGCAGCAGTCGTTGAAGAACTTAAGACCGGCGACTTTAAGGGTATTGATGGTGTACTTAGCGTTTGTCCTTATTACAACAAACCTTCGCAGGAAGGTCTTTATCAGCACTTCAAGGCTATTGCAGCAGCTACCCAGCTTCCAGTTGTGCTTTATAATGTTCCTGGTCGCACAGGTGTAAACCTCCAGGCAGCTACTACGGTACGTTTGGCTCGTGACTGTCAGAATATTGTAGCTATCAAGGAGGCAAGTGGCAATCTTGAGCAGGTAGATGAGATTATCAAGAACAAGCCTGCCGACTTTGATGTGATCTCGGGCGACGATTCACTTACATTCCCAATGGTAAGTTGTGGTGCTGTAGGTGTAATATCTGTTATCGGAAATGCACTGCCTAAGGAGTTCTCACGTATGATTCGTTTGCAGATGCGTGGCGAGTACGATCCTGCCCGCACCATCCATCATCGTTTCACCGATCTTTTCTCGCTGCTGTTTGTCGACGGCAATCCTGCAGGAGTAAAGGCGATGCTTTCAGAAATGGGATTCATTGAGAACGTTCTGCGTCTGCCGCTTGTGCCGATGCGCATCAACAATATGCAGCGTATGTCTGAGATATTGAAAGAGCTTAAGATATGATTGAGAGTAAGGTTATCCACGAGATTACCCCGTTGATGGGAAAGGATGTGCTCTATATTGCCGAACGTCGCAAAAAGGAGTTCACCTATCCCATCCATAACCATAAGGTGTTCGAACTAAACTTCGTAGAGCATGCCCCAGGTGTTCGTCGCATTGTGGGCGACTCTAACGAAGTGATAGGCGAGTACGATCTTGTGCTCATCACTAGTCCTGACCTTGAACATGTGTGGGAACAAGGAACCTGTACCAGTGAGGATATCCATGAGATAACAATACACTTCGAGTTCGATTTCTCTGAGACTAGTATTTTCTCGCGCAATCCTTTTAGTTCAGTACGTAAGATGATGCAGGAGGCACGCAAGGGGCTTAGCTTCCCTATGGATGCCATTTTGCGTGTTTATCAACAGCTAGTGTCGCTTTGCACCGTCAAGGATGGATTTTATGCCTTTCAGCAGTTTATGAGTATTCTGTACGAACTATCTAAGTGCGATGGTGCACATACTTTGGCATCAAGTAGTTTTGCAAAGGTTGAGGTGTCGAGCGACAGTCGTCGTGTACAGAAGGTAAAGAGCTATATTGAACAGAATTATAAGAAGGAAATTCGTCTCACCACGCTTGCTGATATTGCTGGTATGAGTCCTTCGGCTTTCAGTAGATTCTTTAAGCTTCATACAGGACGTAATCTTAGCGAGTATATTATCGATCAGCGATTGGGTTATGCCAGTCGTATGCTTGTTGATAGTACCAATTCGGTGGCCGAGATTAGTTATTCTTGTGGGTTCAATAACCTAAGTAATTTCAATCGCATTTTCAAGAAACGTAAGGGATGTAGCCCATCAGAATTCCGCGAAAACTACCACAAAACGCGAATTATCGTGTAGAATTGCACTTTTTTAGAAAAAAGTCCGTTAAAAATTTGGCCGTTCCAAAAAAAGTCAGTACCTTTGCACCCGCAAATCGGAAATGGTTCCGTAGCTCAACTGAATAGAGCATCTGACTACGGATCAGAAGGTTGTGGGTTTGAATCCCGCCGGAATCACAAAAACGGTTGCAGAATGGTTCCCTAGCTCAACTGAATAGAGCATCTGACTACGGATCAGAAGGTTGTGGGTTTGAATCCCGCGGGAATCACTAAGAGGAGAGAAAATCGAAAGGTTTTCTCTTCTTTTTTTTTGTGTATTCGAAATAGTTTCGTATCTTTGCAAACAAAATAGGTTTATTATGGAAGATTCTGTATTGAATATATATCTTGACGAGATAGGTAAGGAGCAGTTGCTTAGTGATGATGAAGAGCGTCAGTTGAGTGAGAAGATTGCTAAGGGTGATCAGCGTGCATTGTCTAAACTTATTGAAGCTAATTTAAAGTTTGTGGTATCTGTAGCGCGCCAGTACAAGGGTAAGGGCGTAGCTATGGAAGACCTTGTGAGCGAAGGAAATATCGGACTGATGAAGGCTGCTGCCAAGTTCGATGCCAGTCGTGGTGTGCGTTTTGTTAATTTCGCTGTGGTCTATGTGCGTCAGGCCATCGAGAAGGCTATCGATCAGCAAGGTGGACTATATCAGGTACCCAAGGATGTTAAGCAGGAAGTTGCCCGTCAGCAGTCACAACCTTTGTCTGTTGATGCTCCTCTTGGTCATCGCACCAATATGAGTTTACTCTCTGTACTTGTTAATAAGGATGCCCCATTGGCTGATGAGCGTGTACATTCTGAGGCTATCGAAGAAGCTATTGACTATGCCCTCGATACGCTTGATGAACGCGAACGTCGTGTAATCAATGCTTTCTATGGCATAAATCAGGAGCATGAAACTATGGCAGAGATTGCCGAAGATATGGATCTGAAGCGAGAGCGCGTACGACAGATACGCGATAAATCTGTGCGCAAATTGCGCAAAGCCTACCGTAACAAACTTAAATCATTATAAACCTATTACAAATATGAAAAAGTATTTTTTTACTATTAGCCTTTTGCTGCTTACTATCGCAGCTAGTGCCCAAGGTCTTGGTGTTTATATTCTCGACTATGATGGCGATTTTACTAATGTTCGTAATGCCCCTAAGGGGAAGATTGTGTTTAAATTGCCTGCTCGCGATGGAGTGATGATTGATGTCGACAAGGTTGTGAATGGTTGGTGGCATATCTGTTCAGAGTATGCAGGCTCTGGCGATGAGAATTATAAACTCACAGGCTCTACCACAGGCTATTGGATTCATAGTTCGGTAGTGGCAACAGGAACTCGTAATTATGGTGGTCAGAAGCTTACCCTGCGCAAGGAACCATCAGACAAGTCGGCTGCTATCTACTCATTTACTGATGAGCGCAATCTGCGTGTTCTTGATATCATGGGCGATTGGGTTAAGGTTCGTACACTCGATGGCAAATACACTGGGTGGATAGATAGCGAATGGCTTTGTGGCAATTCCCTTACCAATTGCTGTTAATATATATTAAATTGCGCAACTATTCTTGGTCTTTATCTGAAGAATATATATCTTTGCAGATATATTACATCTAACTTATTGAGATAAAGACTGTGAAACAGATATCTATTTCTACTGCAAATATGCAACGTATAAAAGTTTTGTTAACTGCATCAGTTGTTATACTGATAGCAGTTGGCGCATCGTATTGGGCTGTTTTTAAAGCACTGAATGCCGAAACCAATGTTCGCTATTCTGGATTGCAAAGCTATGTGGCGTCCGAATTGTGTCGAACTATAAAAGGTATGGAACTGAGTGCCGAAAACGTTTTTAATGAGGTCGAGAAACACCTTGTTTCGCCTGATGCCGTTATTGCAGCCCTTGAGAGCGAGTCCAATCTTAATCCTGACGTTCGTGGTTATTTTGCTGCATTCGAGCCCGATTTCTTTAAGGAAAAGGGAAGATGGTTTGAGCCATACGTTCATCATTCTGATAGTTCCAAATTCGAGATGACGCAGGTAGGCTCTGCTCGTCATGATTACACTCAGTCTAAATGGTATGTGCGAGCAAAGAATATAAAAATGCCATTTTGGTCTGATCCGTATTATTACTACGATGGCACAAATATCAGCGGACACTATTGTACTTACGTTAAGCCAGTGTTTGATTCTGAGGGAAAACTTGCTTGTGTGTGTGGAGCCGATATCACTTTCGAGTGGCTTTCAAAAGAGTTGCTCAATATCGATGACAGAAGCAGAAATGCTAAGCAGGTAAATATATATAGGCTTAAGCGCAACTTTGATTTCTACTCGGTGGTATTCGATAAGGATGGAACATGTTTGGTACATCCTCAAGATAAAAACGTAGTTATAACAGACGAGGTGATTCTTGGCAACTTGAATAATCACGTAGGTGGAGTAGTCGAGTTGGATATCTGCGGCGTACCTTCAGTAGTTTATTATGGTCCTATTGAGGGGTTGGATTGGACTGTTGCTGTTATAGCTTCAAAAAGCGACCTGCAAAAACCATTTACCTATATGAGCATTATCCTTGCTCTGATTGCTGTTATAGGTATTGTTGCAGTTTGGTTTATATGTAGACGAATAAAGTATGCAGAAGAGGCTTAAGATAAACTTACAGGTAGTAGGCGAGACGCTGTTGCTTTTGGCTTTGTCCCTGGGTTTGATATTTTATTTCTCGCACAAGGCACTTAAGCACGAGGCTTTGCTCGATGCCGAACAGACACTCGAGGCTACTGTGCAGGATATTGATAATATTCTGCTTAGTGTTGAACAGGCTACGGGTAACATTTACTACGATTTGTTGAATCACGTAAATGATTCTAGCCGTATGTATACCTATTGTCGAGAACTGGTTGAGAGTAATCCTAACATTGTGGGTTGTGCTATAGCATATAAGCCTGGCTATTTTGCTGGCAAGGATTTGTTTATGGTTTACGTTCATCGTAGAGGATTCTCTACCGACGTTAAATCCGATCTGGTTACTACCCATAAGTTTACTAATCGTCCTTATACAGAACAATTTTGGTATACCGAACCAATGAACTCTGGCTATGTAGGATGGACAAACCCTCTTAAAGGAGATGATACCGAAAACGTTCCGTTGGTAACGTTCTGTCTTCCTTTTGCTGATGCAAGCGGTGAGCGTGTTGGTCTTGTTGGTGTCGATGTTTCGATTAACCAGTTGTCAAAGATCGTTCTGCCAGCCAAACCTTCTGAGAATAGTTATAGCGTACTGTTGGCTCGTAACGGATCGTTTATTGTACATCCTGACGAAAAGAAACTAGAATCACAGACCGTGTTCAATCAGATGAACGAAGGTGCAGACCCAAGTGTGCTCGAGGCTGCTGAGGCTATGGTAGCAGGCGAGAGTGGCATGAAAAACTTCAAGATGAACAATAAGGATTGGACTGTATTCTATAAACCCTTCAAACGTGTGGAGTGGGAGGGCAGAAGCCAAGGTCCGTTGGGCTGGAGTGTTGGCGTTGTATATCCTGAAGACGACGTCCATAGTGTACACAATAAGTTGCTATTTTTTGTGATCGCTATCGCCATTGCAGGCATGCTTTTATTCTTCCTGCTTTGCAGTTGGGTTATCCGTCTACAACTTAAGCCGCTTAGAATGCTGACTCGCTCGGCACAACATATAGCCGAAGGCTACTATAGCGAAATTGTTCCAGCTACAAATCGTGATGATGAGATAGGACATCTGCAGAATCGTTTCCACAAGATGCAACGTTCACTACAGGAACAGGTTAATGAACTTGAGCAAGAAACTGCCGAGCTTCATCATGACAGCGATATTCTCAGAGCGTCGTTTGGAAAGACTGAAGAGGCCGACAGAATGAGAACCTCTTTCCTTCACTATATGACTAACCAGATGGCATTACCTTCTGAGAGCATTGATCGTAGTGTTACCACACTTTGTAACAACTATCAAGACATAGCCAAGGATGAGATAGAAAAGGAGGTGACCAATATTGAACGTAAGAGTGAGACGATAGTTGAGCTTCTTAATCATATGGCTCACTTTACTGAAATGGAAGATGGAAAGGAGGCCGACCATGAGTAACAGATATCATCTTTTGTCGCGAAAGGTTACTGTTGGTGTTACGCTGATGGCCGCACCTATATTTATTGTGGTGCTGGGTATACTTTATTTGCAGTCACGCTACCTGATACATCAGGAGGCTGTAGAGAGTTCCACAAGTCTGCTTAATACTTCGCTTCAGCGAGTAATCAACTATGTGAGCACAGTCGAGACTGGAGCAAAATCCAATGCTTGGATGATAGAAGAAAAATTCGATGAAGAACGTATGCTGGCTGTCTCGCGCCGTATAGTCGACTTGAATCGCAACGTGGTTAGCAGTTCTATATTTGTGGTGCCAGGAGCACTGCCTAATCATCCTACGCAGTTTTCGGTATATTCAGTTAATACTGGCGATACTATTTATACTAGCAGTGAGCCTGAATATGAGTATTTCGATAGGATGTGCTATACCAAGCCGATAGAGACTGGTAAGGCTTGCTGGGTCGATCCGTTTATTGATTTCACTGAGAGCAGAGTCGATCATAATCAGGCTATAGCCACATACAGTGTGCCGCTTCGTCAGGCTAATGGGCGTATAGCAGGTGTTGTTGCCGTCGACCTTTCGTTTAGCAACATGGCCAAGATTCTCAACGATGTTGATTCGCTTTACGACAATGCATATTACATTCTGGTTGGTGCCGATGGTCGATACTTGATACATCCAGACAGTACACGATTGTTTAATAAGACTATCTTTACAGATGTAGATCCTAAGATGGGAGCCGACCTAATAACATTAGGACACGAAATGACTGCAGGCAAACATGGTTCTTTGGAGATTAACCTCCATAATACCCAGTATCATGTGTGCTATTCCCCAGTACCCAATACAGATTGGAGTTTGGCGCTGGTTTGTCCAGAGAACGACATGATGTATGGTTTCGCTACGATTGGTTACGTGATGATTGCTATTATCATCATTGGACTTCTGCTAATCATCTTGCTCATCAATCATATTGTAAAAGAAACGCTTAGTCCTATTGGGCGTCTCCTCGGAAACACCCAACAGTTGGCCGAGGGAAATTATGACGAGCAGATACCTGAAGCCAAAGGCAAAGGTGTGATAGCTAAAATGCAGAATAGTTTTGCCCAAATGCAGCATGCGCTTAACGCACGTATGGGAACCTTGCGTAATAATGCCGAAGAAATACGCCAACACAATGAGGAGTTGGCTAAGGCTCAGGAGCAGGCCGATGAAACAGTACGCCGCAAAAATTTGTTTATACAGCACGTAGCCCAGCAGATGCGTATGCCGCTTAATGTTATCACGGGCTTTGCTAATGTGCTGCGCGAGAGTTGTGATAATAGGGAAGCGATCGACGCAGAGCAGCTTAGCAGTATAGAATCGATGATGAAGAGCAATTCCGTCAACCTTAATCTTATGGTAGTTATGCTGTTTGACGCTTCTGAGCCAGAATCGGCCGAGGTGATGAAATGTAGCCGAAAGGATGAGGTCTCGTGTATCGATTTTGCTCAGGAGTGCATCAAATATACTACCAGTCACTTCCCAAATGCTAACATCAGTTTTTCTAGCGAAGTGCCCGAGACCTTCTGTATTCTTACCAATCGTTTGTATCTTATGCGCACTCTGCGCGAGTTGCTATATAATGCGGCTAAGTATACTGATGGAACAAACATCAAGTTGATAGTTACTCAGACTGATACAAAGGTGCGATTCACCGTACAGGATATTGGACCCGGACTGAAAATTGATGCTGATGAGCTGATATTCAAGCCGTTTGTTCGCGATGGCGATCTGTCAGAAGGACTTGGTTTAGGTCTGCCGCTAGCTAAGCGACATGCCAAGAGTCTGGGTGGCGATCTTATATTCGATCCTGATTACCACGTTGGATGCCGTGTAACAATCGAATTACCTAAATAAAAAACTCCCGAATCATATTCGGGAGCTTTCTTTTTATGAGCATTCTTTTATTTAATCAGATCTACTGATCGCTTCAAGAATTTGTCGAGTGCCTTACCTTTTAGCATTCCGTTCTGAAGCAGAGCCAGATCGATAAGCTGGTGAACTACAGAGTTGCCCTTGGCGTAGTCGGCAATTACAGCCTGCTTCTTATCCTTCTGCTCCTGTACTGCCTTCTCAGCTTCAGCCTTTTGGTCCTTATCCTCCTGTGTCAACTCATCATACTTCTTCTTGTCTTGAGCAGCACGGATGGCAGCCAGACGAGCCTCCTGTCCCTTCAGTTCGGCCACGATAGGCTTCAGAGCCTCCTCAGTAGCAGCGCTGCTTTCGTCGAGCACCTTCTTAACCAGTGGATGGTCAGAGTTCAGTACCAGGTTGAACGAGTCAGGCATCTGTCCGTAGAATCCCATTCCAGGCTGGAACTTACTCATTTCCTTCATACGGCGCATATACTCGTTCTGAGTGATTATTACAGGACGACCCTCGGCACCGAGTGCGTCTACCTGAACCATAAACTCTGTGTGGTCGATTTTTGGCAGCTGAGTGCGGAATACTGCTGACAAATTGTCACTCTGCTCCTCGCTCAGGTTACTCTTTGGCGCATCGCTCTTCACAATCAGACGATCGATGATGTCGGCGTCTACACGTGTGAAGTGGCTCTTCTCAAACTTCTGCTCCAGAGTTTGGATAGTTGGAACATCCAATTGTCCGTCGAGCAGCAGTACGCTGTATCCCTTATCCTGAGCAGCTTTTATGTAGCTGTACTGCTCCTCCTTGTCTGTAGCGTAGAGATATACCAGCTGGTCGTCCTTGTCCTTTTGATTAGCCTCTATCAGAGTCTTGTACTCGTCGAAAGTGAAGTATTTGCCCTCAGTGTCCTTGAAGAGTGCAAACTCTTTAGCACGATCGTAGAATCCCTCTTCTGACAGAATTCCGTAGTTGATGAAGAGCTTCAGGTCGTCCCACTTCTCCTCGTACTCCTTACGGTTCTCGTTGAAGATAGCCTTCAAGCGGTCGGCAACCTTCTTTGTGATATAAGTTGAAATCTTCTTAACCTCGCGGTCGCTCTGCAGATATGAGCGGCTTACGTTCAGAGGGATGTCTGGCGAATCGATTACACCATGCAGCAGAGTAAGGAACTCTGGAACGATACCCTCTACCTGATCAGTTACGAATACCTGATTGCAGTACAGCTGAATCTTGTTCTTCTGCAGTTCGATGCTAGACTTAATCTTTGGGAAGTACAGGATACCAGTCAGGTTGAATGGGTAGTCCACGTTCAGGTGGATCCAGAATAATGGCTCATCGCTCATGGGGTAGAGTGTGCGATAGAAACTCTTGTAGTCCTCGTCCTTCAGAGTGCTTGGCGTCTTAGTCCAAAGTGGCTCTACGCTGTTTATGATGTTGTCTTCGTCGGTATCTACTTGCTTGCCGTCCTTCCACTCGGTCTTCTTGCCGAAGGCTACGGGCACTGCCATAAACTTGCAGTACTTGTTCAGCAGTCCCTCCAGTTTGTACTTCTCAAGGAACTCCTTGCAGTCATCATCGATGTAAAGGATGATGTCTGATCCGTGATCCTCGCGCTCGGCATCGTCGATTTCGTATGCAGGACTTCCGTCGCAGCTCCACTTTACAGCCTTGCTGCCTTCCTTCCAACTCTTGGTGATGATCTCTACCTTCTTTGATACCATGAAGCTAGAGTAGAATCCCAGTCCGAAGTGTCCGATGATGTTGTTGGCATTGTCCTTGTACTTCTCCAGGAAGTCGGTGACGCCCGAGAATGCAATCTGGTTGATATACTTGTCGATTTCCTCCTCAGTCATTCCGATACCATGATCGCTGATGGTGATGGTACCTTTATCAGCGTCGAAGTTTACGCGAACAGTCAGGTCGCCCAGTTCGCCTTTGAACTCGCCCTGCTGTGCAAGAGTCTTCAACTTCTGTGTAGCGTCGACGGCATTTGAAACCATCTCGCGGAGGAATATCTCGTGATCGCTATAGAGAAACTTTTTGATAACGGGGAAGATGTTCTCGGTTGTAACCCCGATGTTACCTTTCTGCATAATTCTATTTATACTTATTTATTAATGTTCTGCCCTAGAATCTGCAAATACTGTGCCAAACAAAAAATCCCTCCGAAGTGAATCGGAGGGACTTGAAGTTTATAGGGTAGGGGATGAATTACTTCTCGCCCTTATCCATCTTAGCTTTCAACTCAGCCAGCACATCGAGATCACCGAGAGTTGTGCTAGCGGCTACGTTCTCGATCTTTGGTGAGTCGTTCTTACGAGCAGGCTTCTTAGCGGCCTTCTTCTCCTCACGAGCTGGATCCTCGAAGGTACGGCTGTGAGAGAGGATGATGCGCTTAGAATCCTTGTTGAACTCGATAACCTTGAACTGGAGAGTCTCACCAGCCTGAGCCTGTGAGCCATCCTCCTTAACGAGGTGCTTAGGAGTAGCGAAGCCCTCAACGTTCTCCTCGAGTGCGATAACGGCGCCCTTCTCGAGCATCTCGCTGATCTTACCCTCGTGGATAGAACCTACAGCGTACTTACCCTCGAATACATCCCAAGGATTGTCCTCGAGCTGCTTGTGACCGAGTGAAAGACGACGGTTCTCCTTATCGATATCCAAAACTACAACCTCAATCTGCTCACCTACCTGTGTGAATTCTGAAGGATGCTTAACCTTCTTTGTCCAGCTCAGGTCGCTGATGTGGATCAGACCGTCAACACCCTCCTCGAGTTCAACAAATACACCGAAGTTGGTGAAGTTGCGAACCTTTGCAGTGTGCTTGCTACCAACAGGATACTTGGTCTCGATAGCCTCCCATGGATCCTCGCGGAGCTGCTTGATACCGAGAGACATTTTGCGCTCGTCGCGGTCCAGAGTCAGGATAACAGCCTCTACCTCGTCGCCAACCTTCAGGAACTCCTGAGCTGAACGGAGGTGCTGGCTCCATGACATCTCTGAAACGTGGATCAGACCCTCAACACCAGGCTGGATCTCAACAAATGCACCGTAGTCAGCAATAACTACGACCTTACCCTTAACGTGGTCGCCCACCTTGAGCTCAGCATCCAGAGCATCCCAAGGATGTGGAGTGAGCTGCTTCAGACCGAGAGCGATACGACGCTTCTCGTCGTCGAAGTCAAGGATTACAACGTTGATCTTCTGGTCGAGCTCAACTACCTTGTGTGGATCGTCTACGCGGCCCCAAGACAAGTCTGTGATGTGGATGAGTCCGTCAACACCACCGAGGTCAACGAATACACCGTAAGAAGTGATGTTCTTAACGGTACCCTCGAGGATCTGACCCTTTTCGAGCTTACCGATGATCTCCTTCTTCTGTGCCTCGAGCTCAGCCTCGATGAGAGCCTTGTGAGAAACTACAACATTGCGGAACTCCTGGTTGATCTTAACAACCTTGAACTCCATGGTCTTGCCTACGAACTGGTCGTAGTCGCGTATTGGGTGAACGTCAATCTGTGATCCGGGGAGGAATGCCTCGATACCGAATACGTCAACGATCATACCGCCCTTAGTGCGGCACTTGATGTAACCCTGGATGATAGCGTCTGCCTCGAGAGCCTCGTTAACCTTCTCCCAAGACTGGCTCAGACGTGCCTTCTTGTGAGAGAGGATCAGCTGACCTTTCTTGTCTTCAGCACTCTCTACGTAAACCTCTACCTTGTCGCCGATCTTAAGATCTGGGTTGTAGCGGAATTCAGAAGCGGGGATGATTCCGTCGCTCTTGTAGCCGATGTTGACAACAACTTCCTTCTTGTCAATAGAGATAACTGTGCCCTCTACTACCTGATGGTCGGCAACCTTGTTCAGGGTTTCGTCGTAAGCCTTGTCGAGCTCTTCCTTGCTGATGTTAGCAACTGTTCCGTTCTCGAACTCGTCCCAATTGAAATCGTCGAGTGGCTTAACGTTCTTTGTTAATTCTGACATAATTTATAATTTGTGCCCCTCGTTTGTTTGTCGGGGCTGGGATCTGGACAGACGTTTACCAGACCATATTTAAAGGGTTAATAATAGATAGGAGCAAGCGCCTGTTCCGGCCCCTATTCCCCCTACGGGGGAGAAAATCGGGTGCAAAGGTACTACTTTTTTAGTTGATAATTGATAATTGATAGTTGATAGATGAAAGATTTATAGATTATTAACAAAAAGAAGAGCCAACTCTCACGAGCTAGCCCCTCCCATTCCAGTTTTAACCTTTTATACTTTACTTTTACTAACTATCAAATATACAAGTTAATGGCTTCAATTAAATGAGGCCAGAATGCCTCATTTAAGTATCTTATACGATGCCCTGAGCCATCATTGCATTAGCAACCTTCATGAATCCAGCTACGTTAGCACCCTTTACATAGTTGATGTAGCCATCAGCCTGTGTACCGTACTTCACGCAGTTCTCGTGGATGTCGTTCATGATGCGCTTCAGGTAGTCATCAACCTCCTTGGCAGTCCAGCTCAGACGCTCAGAGTTCTGACTCATCTCAAGACCTGATACTGATACACCACCAGCGTTAGAAGCCTTACCAGGAGCATACAACAACTTGTTATCCTGGAAAATCTTGATGGCCTCTGGGAGTGAAGGCATGTTGGCACCCTCAGCCACAGCGATAACGCCATTGTCTACGAGGGCCTGAGCCTGCTCGCCGTTGATTTCGTTCTGAGTTGCGCAAGGCAGAGCGATATCAGCCTTCTCGTGCCAAGGACGCTCACCAGCGTGGTATACAGCGTTAGGATACTCCTCAGCATATTCCTTAATACGTCCGCGCTCAACGTTCTTCAGTTCCTTAACATAAGCAAGCTTGTCGAAGTCGATTCCGTCTGGATCGTAGACGTAACCGTCTGAGTCTGAGAGTGTCATAGGGATAGCACCCAGCTGCAGACACTTCTCTGCTGCATACTGTGCAACGTTACCTGAACCAGAGATCAGCACCTTCTTACCCTTCAGCTCGATGCCGCGAGTAGCCAGCATTGAAGTCAGGAAGTAAACTGTACCGTAACCAGTAGCCTCAGGACGGATAAGTGAACCACCGAATGAGAGACCCTTACCAGTAAGTACACCCTGGAACTGGTGTGTGAGCTTCTTGTACTGTCCGAACAGATAGCCAACCTCGCGACCACCTACGCCGATATCACCAGCAGGTACGTCCTCATCAGGACCGATAACGCGATAAAGCTCGTTCATGAATGCCTGGCAGAAACGCATTACCTCAGCGTCGCTCTTGCCACGTGGTGAGAAGTCTGAACCTCCCTTTGCACCACCCATAGGCAGAGTTGTCAGAGAGTTCTTGAAAGTCTGCTCGAAAGCCAGGAACTTCAGGATACCCAGGTTTACACTCTTGTGATAACGCAGACCACCTTTATATGGGCCAATAGCGTTGTTGTGCTGGATACGGTAACCCATGTTGGTCTGTACCTTACCCTGGTCGTCAACCCATGTGATGCGGAACTCGCAAACACGATCGGGGATGCAAAGGCGCTCAATCAGATTTGCCTTTTCAAACTCGGGGTGCTTGTTATACTCCTCCTCGATAGTGGGAAGAACCTGAGAAACTGCCTGGATGTACTCCGGCTCATTGGGGAAGCGCTGCTTCAACTCCTCTACAACTTTTGCTGCATTCATAATCTTAATACCTTTTTTGTTTGTTTGATGTTTGATTTTAATTTTCTGGTTGCAAAATTACATCAAAATTTTGAAATAACAAACTTTTTATCACTTTTTTCTTGAAATTGCTATCATTTTGAAAGTTTATTGATGTATATCAAGCCAAAAAGATATAAATAAGCCCCTTTTTTGTGCCCGAACACAAAAAAGAGGCCTATATATATAATAATGTGTAAGCGATTACTTGCTTATTGCTGACAATTTGTTCTTAATTTTGTCCACATATGCATCAATTGTCGCTACAGCCACGATATTTACGACATCTCGTACACTTGCACCGAAGTCGATAAAGTGGATAGGTTTGTTCAGTCCCATCTGTATCGGACCGATGATTTCAGCATCGCTTCCCAGCATCTGCAGCATCTTGTATGATGAGCGTGCCGATGTCAGGTTGGGGAATACCAGAGTGTTAACCTTCTGGCCCTTCAACTTGGTGAATGGGAACTCCTGATCTCTCAGTTCGTTGTCGAGTGCAAAGCTCAACAGCATCTCACCGTCGATAGGCAGGTCGGGATACAGTTCGTGCATCTTGGCCACAGTGTCCTTCACCTTCAGGGCACCGTCGCTGGTGCTGCTACCAAAGTTAGAGTGCGATACCATAGCGATTACAGGTTTCTCGTTGAAGAATCTCACTGCGGTAGAGATCAGCTTCGAGATGTCGAGCAGAGTCTCGCGGTCAGGATTCTCGTTCACCATTGTGTCGGCGATGTAGTAGGTTCCCTTAGGCGAGTTGATGATGTGCATAGTACCAAAGTGCTTGTACTCCGGACGTATACCAATCACCTCATTAACTACCTTGATGGTGTTAGAGTACTTGGTGTACAGACCTGTGATGAATGCGTCGGCCTCGCCAGTCTCTACCATCATCATACCGAAGTAGTTGCGCTCAAACATTTTGTCGTTAGCCTCCTGGAATGTGTATCCCTCGCGCTGACGCTTCTCAGTCAGTATGCGAGCATAACGCTCGCGACGCTCCTGCTCGTTGGGGTGGCGCAGGTTTACTATCTCGATACCGTCAAGATTCAGGTCGAGCGATGCGGCAAGCTTTGTTATTACCTCATCGTTACCCAACAGGATAGGGTAGCATATGCCCTCAGCCTTAGCCTGTACGGCAGCCTTAAGCATTGTAGGGTGTACAGCCTCGGCAAATACCACGCGCTGTGGGTGAGCAGCTGCAGTAGCGTAGAGTTTCTGTGTAAGCTTGGTCTCCTGTCCCAGCAGTACTGAGAGCGAACGCTTGTACTCGTCCCAGTCCTTAATCTCCTTGCGGGCCACGCCACTCTTGATGGCAGCCTTGGCTACAGCCGATGATACCTCGGTGATGAGTCGTGGGTCGACAGGCTTTGGTATAAAGTAGTTGCGTCCGAATGTCAGGTTGTTCACCTTATAAACATCGTTTACTACATCAGGCACAGGCTGCTTAGCCAGGTCGGCGATGGCGTGAACTGCGGCCAGCTTCATCTCCTCGTTGATAGCCTTGGCGTGAACGTCAAGAGCGCCACGGAAGATGTATGGGAATCCGATTACGTTGTTAATTTGGTTAGGATAGTCTGTACGTCCAGTCGACATTAGTACGTCAGGGCGCGCAGCCATAGCGTCCTCGTAACTAATCTCGGGCACAGGGTTGGCCAGAGCAAAGATTACGGGGTCCTTGGCCATCGACTTAACCATATCCTGCGACAGCACGTTACCCTTCGACAGTCCTACGAACACGTCGGCATCCTTCACGGCCTCAGCCAGAGTGTGGATGTCTGTACGACTTGTTGCAAAGAACTTCTTCTGCTCGTTCAGGTCGGTGCGCTCTGTCGAGATAACGCCCTTCGAGTCGAGCATTACGATGTTCTCCTTCTGTGCGCCGATGGCCATATACAGTTTTGTACAACTGATGGCAGCGGCTCCAGCACCGTTCACTACTATCTTTACCTTCTTTATGTCCTTCTTGATTACCTCCATTGCGTTCTTCAGTCCGGCAGCGCTGATGATGGCAGTACCGTGCTGGTCGTCGTGCATTACGGGTATGTCGAGAGTCTTCTTCAGTCGGTCCTCGATATAGAAGCACTCAGGTGCCTTGATATCCTCCAGATTGATACCTCCGAATGTAGGTGCGATACGCTCTACGGCCTCGCAGAACTTCTCGGGGTCCTTCTCTGCCACCTCGATATCAAACACGTCGATACCGCCATAGATCTTAAACAGCAGTCCCTTACCCTCCATTACCGGTTTTCCGCTCAGCGCGCCAATGTCACCAAGACCCAATACTGCAGTACCGTTCGAGATTACTGCCACCAGATTGCCCTTGTCTGTATACTTATACGCATCGTCGGGATTCTCCTGAATCTCCAAACAGGGGTAGGCTACTCCGGGAGAGTAGGCAAGACTTAAGTCTGTTTGTGTACGATAAGCCTTAGTAGGCTTTACTTCGATTTTACCTGGGCGTCCGCTCTCGTGATATTCGAGTGCGGCTTCTTTCGAGATCTTAACCATAGTGTATTATTAATATTTTTGTGATTATTCTGAAATACGGCCGCAAAAATACAAAAAACTATTGAAAAACATTTTGGTTTTTCGTTTTTTTTTGTAACTTTGCTGCCAAAATGGATTAATATGCAAGAAAACCTTGAAATTTCGAAGTACAAGAAGAGTCTTCGTGGTCGAATACCTGAAGTTGCGATGAAACTCTTTCTAAAAAATGGCATCCATTCTGTAAGGATGGACGATGTTGCTAAGGAGATGGGTATTTCCAAACGAACCATCTACGAGATTTATGATAATAAGGAGGCGTTGCTGTTTGATGTAGTAGTGGCTCACTTCAAACAGCGCCTTGACAATATGGAGTTTGTCCTCAACAAGTGCAATAATGTGATGGAGATACTGCTCGAGGTGTATCGTATGAAGGTGGCCGACTTTAAGAATACCAACCCACTGTTCTTCACCGAGATGGTGCGCTATCCGCAGCTGCATCAGTTCCTGATAGAGCAGAACGACCACATGCGCGAGAATAGTCTGCGATTCATGCAGCGCGGCATCGAGGAGGGCTACTTCCGCAAGGACGTGAATTACGAGATCGCCGGGCTGCTGTTCGACGCTATGGGCGCTTATATCATGGAGAAGGAACTCTATCGCCGTTATAGCATTGAGGATATCTTCCGCAACATAGTGTTTGTGTCGTTGCGAGGTATGTGTACCGATAAGGGTATCGAAGCTATCGACTCGATGATAGATATAGTACTTAAATAAGAATCCCCTCCGAATTGGAGGGGATTCTTATTTACTGATGCTGTTCGCGCAGCAGATCGTTTACTGTCTTTACGGGGTTGAATGTCCCCAGTGGAACCTCAACGAACACTGTACTCCAATTGCTCATGGCTCCGTTCCATAGTCCTGGCAACTCCAGAGCCTTCAGCTCCTTACCAGCCTTCGACTTCGATGAAATGAAACCAGTGGTCTTGTCTACAAACTCTGGCAGATTGAATGGACGGCCCTGATAATCCTTCACGGCGCATACCAAGTCTACTGGGTTGAAGTGTGTACCTTGAGTAAACATCTTCATGTATGCCTCATTGTTGGTGTCTATCTGACTGCTCTCCAATATCTGCAAACTCACTGTTCCGTCCTGATTGTAAGTAAGGAATGGGCCACCACCAGGCTCGCCCACGTTCTTTACCACACCGCACACGCGCATTGGGCGATTCAGCTTCATGCGCAGATACTCAGCGTTCACCTTATTATTCTTAGCGTCGGTACACAGGTTCTTGCTCACAAAATCTGCTATCTCCTTCAGCTCAGCCTCGCTGGTGCCTGCATCCAGTTTGCGCAGATACTCAAACGCCTTCTTCTGCAGCGTTACCAGCACACCTGCGATAACCTGCTTCCATTCTACGGTCTCAGGCTTCAGACGGTCGGGTACTACGTTGTCGATGTTCTTGATGAATATCACGTCGGCATCTATCTCGTTCAGGTTCTCTATCAGTGCGCCGTGTCCACCTGGGCGGAATAGCAATGAGCCGTCGTCATTGCGGAATGGAGTGTTGTCTGGATTAGCAGCTACGGTATCCGTGCTGGGCTTCTGTTCCGAGAATGTGATGTCGTATTTGATGCCATACTTCTTTGCGAAGAAGTCTGCCTTTTCGGCCACCTTAGCCTTAAACAGCTGCATATGCTCGTGGCTCACGGTGAAGTGTACGTGTGCCTCACCGTTGCTGGCAGCATATAATGCACCCTCTACCAGATGCTCCTCCATAGGTGTGCGTGGACCCTCGGCATACTTGTGGAACAGCAGCAGTCCCTTTGGTAACTGTCCGTAGTTCAGTCCCTCGGCCTTCAGCATGTTGGCAGCCACAGCCTTATACTTGCCCTCGGCCATCAGCGCCTTTATTCCCTTGCCCTCGTTCTTCTGGCACACAGCGTCCAGAGCGTCGTAGAATGCAAAGTTTTCTATTTGGTCGAAGTACTTCTTCTCAAAGTCAGTTGTTGGCACGTCGTAGTCGGCATCCACAAATGCAAACATGTTCTTGAACATACGACTTGCTGCACCACTAGCGGGCACGAATTTCACAACTCGCTTACCCTCGGCCTTGTACTCTTTCCATGCTTCCTCCAGTTGCTTACGCTCATCGGCATCAGGTGCAATAATACCATTGCCGATACCTGCAGCAGCCTCCAGCTTCAGAAATGGGAAGCCAGTCTTAAACTCATTCAGTTGATTCTCAATCTGCTCCTTGGTTATACCTTTCTGAGCAATTTGTTTCAGATCTTTTTCGTCCATCATAATATAAATAGGTATTTAGATAACTTATGCCGCAAAGGTATAAAAAAAACTTAGATAAAGCAAGATAAAGCCGAAAAAAATAAAAATAATCTGTGTAATCTGCATATTCTGCGGTTATTTTCTTATCTTTGTGCCGTAATTTCAGAAATATATGGCAGGAAAATTTGCTTTTACATACGAACAGAAGAAACGCATGGCGAGCCAGACGGCCGAGATCTTGACCGAGGAGATCGGGCTTAAGGGCGATGCCATCACAGCCGTAGAGCTGATACCCGACATCGAGGCAGGCAATATCACGCTTGATGAGGTAGAGCGTATCCACGGCGAATCTGTCAGCCGAATACTTCACGGACTTGACCGCATACAGAAGCTTTACGACAAGAATCCCGCTGTAGAGAGTGAGAACTTCCGCAACCTTTTGCTGTCGTTTGCCGAGGATATGCGCGTCATCCTCATTATGATAGCCAATCGTGTAAACCTGATGCGTCAGATACGCGATATCGATAATCAGGAGGCCAAACTCGAGGCATCGCAAGAGGCCGCCTATCTCTATGCACCGCTGGCACATAAGTTGGGCCTTTACAAGCTTAAGAGCGAGCTCGAAGACCTGTCGCTCAAGTACATGGAGCACGATGCTTACTATCACATCCGCGAGAAGCTGAGCGCCACTAAGCAGGCTCGCGATGCCTATATCGACCGTTTCATTAAGCCTGTAGAACAGAAGATGATGGCCGCCGGTATACGTTGTCACATCAAGGGGCGCACCAAGTCGATACACTCCATCTGGCAGAAGATGCAGAAACAGAAGTGCCCCTTCGAGGGAGTCTACGATCTGTTTGCCATCCGCATCATCATCGACTGTCCCGAACAGCAGGAGAAGATGCAGTGTTGGCAGGCTTACTCCATCATCACCGATATGTATCAGCCCAACCCCAAGCGTCTGCGCGACTGGCTCTCAGTGCCTAAGTCGAATGGCTACGAGAGTTTGCACATTACCGTGCTGGGTCCTGAGCAGAAGTGGGTTGAGGTGCAGATACGCACCGAACGTATGGACGAGATAGCCGAACGTGGTGTGGCTGCCCATTGGCGCTATAAGGGTGTGAAGGGTGAGACTGGTCTCGACGAGTGGCTCACCAATATCCGCACCATGCTCGAACATGCCGACGGACTCGAAGCTATGGACCAGTTTAAGATGGAACTCTACGAAGACGAGGTGTTTGTGTTTACCCCAGCGGGCGATCTGTGGAAGTTCCCGGTTGGCGCCACCGTGCTCGACTTTGCTTATCACATCCATTCCAAACTGGGCAACCAGTGCACGGGTGGCCGAATCAACGGCAAGGTAGTGCCTATACGCTACCAACTTAAGAGCGGCGACCAGGTAGAGATACTCACCTCGGCTAATCAGAAACCACGTCAGGAGTGGCTCACTATCGTCAAGACTTCGCGAGCTAAATCCAAGATACGTCTGGCTCTGAAGGAGACGCAGATCAAGGACGGACTCTTTGCCAAGGAGATGCTCGAGCGCAAGTTCCGCAACCGCAAGATCGAGCAGGATGATAGCATCATGTTCAACGTCATCCGCAAGATGGGTTACAAGGAGGTGAGCGACTTTTATAAGGCCATTGCCGATGGAGTGGTGGATACTAACGATGTGCTCGATAAGTTCTTGGAACTCAGAGGTAAAGAAGCTGTCGTTACAGGAGATAATCAAGCTCGTTCGGCCTCCGAATTCGAGCTCGACGAGTCGAAGATTGCCGGCCTTAATACGGCCATAAATGATGATGTGCTCGTCATCGACCGCAACCTAAAGGGCCTCGATTATCAGTTGGCCAAGTGCTGTTCGCCCATCTATGGCGACGATGTTTTCGGCTTCGTCACCGTCAATGGCGGCATCAAGATTCACCGTTGCGACTGTCCTAACGCTCCCGAACTTCGTCGCCGTTTTGGTTATCGTGTCGTCAAGGCCAAGTGGAGCGGCAAGGGTTCTTCGCAGTACAGCATCTCGCTTCGTGTCATCGGCAACGATGATATCGGCATTGTAAACAATCTCACCTCTGTCATCTCAAAGGAGGAGCGACTGGTGCTGCGCAGCATCAATATCGACAGCCACGACGGCCTGTTCAGTGGCAATCTCGTGGTGATGCTCGAAGACACCTCGCGACTTGAAGCCCTGCTCAAGAAGCTGCGCACCGTAAGAGGTGTAAAACAGGTAGAACGTATTTAATAACCCAACAGATATGAATAAGAATCTATTAATTCTCGCCCTCTCAATTCTCACATTGGTGGCATGTCGTGGTCGCTCAGAGCAGCGCACCGAGTATGTCGAGGAGAACATCGAGTATCGTCCGCTGGTCACCGATTCGGCAGCCATCGATTCTATCGCCAATTCAGGCATGATCGACAACGATGCAGCACTCGAAGTTCCCGATATCCCCAAGGATAAGAACGTCGATATGAGCGCCAATGACAATGAGATAAATGATATCATGAGTGGCGGTGACGGCGAGTTGGCCAAGGAGGCCGACCCGCTCAAGCAGTAGTTACTCGCGGTAAATCCACGCCAGTAGCTTGTTCACCCATCTTATCGAGAAGCGGAACCAGCGGTAGGTGCTCTGCTCCTTTCCGCCGAATCGCAGTATAAACTCGCGGAATGGATTACGGCCGTAGGGCAGCCCCACGTCCATAAATCTCATGTGCTGGTATCCCTGTTCGTATGCACGTTTCATTACATCCCACACCACTATCGTGTCGGGATGTAGTTTTATAAATGATTTACGGCGGAAAGCTGAGTACCACAGATATGCGTCGCCACCGCTGTATACCACAGCCGCGCACGCTATTACCCATCCGTGATACTTGGTCACATACAGATCGCCGCCCTTGCTGTCCATCAGCTGGTGGAAGAACGTCTCGTCAGGTATGTATCGTTTGGGTTTCAGTATGTGGTGCTTGCGTATCAGTTTCATAAACGCTTTCAGATCGTCCTCTGTCTGCACCAGTTCTGTGCGTGCTCCTCGCTGGTGTGCGTGGTCTATCTTGTGCAGCAGCTTTTCTGTTATTCGTTCTTCGGGAGCCCGGCGATGCAGCGAGTTGTGTATGCTAGCCCAGTTCACCGGATAGTAGCCCAACTGTCGCAGCAGTTTGTATCCCAGCATCTTTTGGCTCAGGTGGCTCACCTCTATAAACAGCGCTCGGTTGTCCATCTTGTGCGTCAGAGCTGTCAGCATCTCGCTCATCAGCTCGTCCTTGTGCTCTGTATCTGTATACACCCCTTCGCCCAGCACGTTGCAGTTCATCAGTAGCCATGGGGGCAGTATCACCGTGCGCAGTCGCACTATGCCCAGCATGTGGCTCAGTTCGCGTCCCTCGCCGTCAGTCACCACCACCATATACGGTTTCTGCTTAGGTGTAGCCTCGCACATCTCCATCAGTTCGCGGCTGTGGAAGAAGCTGCCCTCCGCCAGTGGTGGCAGTTGGCTACACTTGGTATAGATGGTAGTAACTAGTTGGTTCATACTGCAAAGATAAGAAAAAGTGAAAAAATAAAGAGGTGAAAAGCTGAAAAATTATTTTTTTTTCGTACTTTTGCAGCAAAAATCAGAATATCGCGTATTATTATGACAAGTTTTAAAGATTTGGCGCAGCAGCGCCGCAGTCACCGCAAGTTCTCGGCCCAGGAGGTCGATCCCGAGCACCTCAAGCTCATCCTCCGTGCCGCCTTGATGTCGCCCACGTCTAAGAGTCAGCGCGCCTGGCAGTTTGTGGTTGTTGATGATAAGATGGACCTCGAGAAGTTGGCCGATGCCAAGAGCATGGGTAGTGCATTTCTTAAAGACGCCCCTGTGGCCATCGCCGTGCTAGGCGATCCCATGCAGAACGACTGTTGGGTAGAGGATGGTTCCATCGCTGCCATCTCCATGCAGTATCAGGCCGAGGAGCTTGGTCTGGGTTCGTGCTGGGTGCAGATGCGTGGTCGCGGTCTTACCGATGGCACCACAGCCGACGAGGTTATCCGCGGTGTACTCGCCATCCCCGACAATATGAACTGCCTCTGCATCCTGGCCATAGGCCATTGGACCGACGAGCGCAAACCCCAGGACGAGGAAAAACTTAAATGGGAAAACGTCCACCTGAATAAGTATTGATATGATAAGTTACGATTTAAGCAAGATTAAGGCTATCATCTTCGATATCGACGGAGTGCTCAGCGCCGAGACCATCAATCTTGGAGCCGACGGCACACCGCTGCGCACTGTTAATATCAAGGACGGCTATGCCATCCAGTTGGCCATGAAGCTTGGTCTGCGCATCGCCATTCTGTCTGGTGCCCGTGTCGACAGTCTGCGCACCCGCTACGAGGGCCTTGGCGTAGAGGATATTTTCCTTAGTTGTGCAGTCAAGATACGCACCTACGATGAGTTCCTGGCCAAGTACGGTTATACCGACGACGAGATAATGTATGTGGGCGACGACATCCCCGATATGGAGATAATGCGCAGGGTAGGGTGCCCCGTGTGCCCCAAGGACGCTTGCCCCGAGATTCGTTCGCTGTCGCTCTACGTCAGCGATCGCGCCGGTGGCTACGGATGTGGTCGCGACGTCATCGAGCAAGTGCTCCGCGCCCAGGGCAAGTGGGTAATGAACGAAAAAGCCTTCGGATGGTAATGAAATATAAGTATATTTTGGCGAGTAATTCGCCGCGTAGAAAAGAATTGTTGGCGGGGCTTGGGCTCGATTTCGAAGTCCGCGTCATCGATGGCATCGACGAGAGCTATCCCGACTCGCTGCCAGCAGCCGACGTGGCCCAGTATATCGCCGAGAAGAAGGCCGACGCCTATCGCGCCACTTTGCAGCCTGATGAGATGATCATCACTGCCGACACCGTTGTCATCGTGGGCGATGATATCCTTGGCAAGCCCGCTGACGCAGCCGATGCCGCCCGCATGCTGCGCGAGATCAGTGGTCGCACCCATCAGGTCACCACAGGCGTGTCGCTGCTCACTGCCGATAAGCAGCGCTCGTTCTCAGTCACCACCGACGTTACCTTCAAGCAGCTCAGCGATGCCGAGATACAGCAATACATCGAGCACTATCTTCCCTTCGACAAGGCCGGCGCCTATGGCATTCAGGAGTGGATAGGTTACATTGGCGTAACAGGTCTTCACGGCAGCTATTACAATGTGATGGGTCTGCCCGTACAGCGCATCTACACCGAGTTACAGAGTTTTTAATCCATAGCATATTATGAAGCATCTTATATCACTATCGCTGATGGCCCTGATGGCCCTCTCAGCATCAGCCCAGGAGAATCTGCAGCGCAGTGCTGTAGCCTCTAGCGCCCAGAAGTCGTTTACCGTTGTCAAACAGCTGCCCATCACCAGCATTAAGAATCAGCACCGCAGCGGCACCTGTTGGGACTACGCCACACTTGCTTTCCTCGAGAGCGAGATACTGCGACAGAGCGGCCGCACTTTCGATCTCTGCGAGATGTTCGTGGTCAACCACGACTATATGGACAATGCCACCCATTATGTTCGCATGCACGGCTACAGTCAGATATCCGAGGGCGGATCGTGCGATGATGTCATCGATGTCATTCGTCATCACGGCATCTGTCCTGAGCAGGCCATGCCCGCACCTGGCTCGCTTGTAGGCGATTCTCTGGCCAACTTCAACGAGTTCTTCCCTCGCCTGGAGCGCTATGTCAGCAGTATCGTAGTTAAAGATGCTAAGTCTCCGGCCCCCCATTGGCGCGATAGTGTTCAGGCCATTATCGATCGCTACGTAGGTCGCTGCCCCGATCAGTTCCAGTATCAGGGCCGTACTTACACCCCTCATACCTTCGCCCAGAGCCTTGGTCTCAATCTCGACGATTACGTCAGCCTAACCAGCTTCACCCATCATCCCTTTGGTCAGTGGTTTGTCATCGAGGCCCCCTACAAGTGGCGCCTCAAGCCCAGCTACAACATGCCCATCGGCCAACTTATGAGCATCCTCGACGCCGCCATTGATGCAGGTTACTGCGTGGCCTGGGGTGGTGACGTCACAGGCGACTTCACCCGCACTGGCCTGGCTATGCTGCCCGATGGCGTACAGCCCACCCAACAGCTTCGCCAGGAGCAGTGGGACGACTGGCGATTCACTTACGACCACGTGATGCTTATTTATGGCAAGGCCACTGACGAGCAAGGTCGCCCATACTATATGGTCAAGAATTCGTGGGGCAACCGCGGTCAGTATGGTGGCATCTGGTACATGTCGCGCGACTACATCGCCCTCAACACCACCTACATCTTCCTGAATTGCAATGCCATCAACGATGTAATTCCCGCTCGTTCTTTTTGACGGTGCAAAGGTAATGCTTTTTATTGAGTAATACAAATTTACCGTTCAAAAACAAACGCATTTTACGGCCCATATTTACGCGCACACGTGAGAAATATTTCTGCCACACGTAGAAAATACTTTTTCCTCGTGTGTGCGTAATTTAATATGATTTTGTAGAAGGGCGTTTTGTATAAAGTCTTTACTTAGGAGGAGTTTTATCTGGATTCAGGATTCAGATTCAGTTTTAAAAATGGACACCCCTTTTTACGATCCTTTCTGAAGTTTAATATTATATATATTTTAATATATATAATATTAACTAAATATTAATTGTTAATATTACAATATATAATAATGCTAATAGTGGCTCAAAAATAAAACCGAATTCTGAATCCTGAATCCAAGTTAGTCCGTCATTTCGGCTTGACGCCTTTGTCGAAGAGGCGCTTGATTAGGGATGGATGCTTGGCCAGCTGGCGGATAACGCTGATGCCGAAACGACTATAGAAAAGTGCTGCGATCCAACGTTCGCGGCGCTTTTTCTTGAAGATCTCGACGTTGGTGTCGGTGAACGAACGACCCTCGACGATGGCCTGGGCAGCATTACGGGCGGTGGCGATGGCATAATATAGACCTTCGCAGGTGAGTTTGTTGGCAAAACCACCGGCATCACCGATGAGTATGATGTCATTACGATGTGTGTCTACATCGCGTATGGGGATATAGGCGCCGTGGATCTTGCTCTCCTTATAGCCGTTTTCGGCCAGGATCTCGCGGAACATCTTTATGTTAGTGGACTTGTTGCCATAGCCTACAACGTCGTGCTCGACGGCTGGGAAGAGGTAATAATAGCCACCGGGGTATTTAGTAGACGAGAGCTCGACAACGATAGCGTTGCGCGACTTGGGCTGATACTGCTCCAGACATAATATACTATCGGTATAGGGGCCCATCAACTGCTTGCGGACACGGCTGTTGGCTCCATCGGCTCCCACCAGATGGCGACACTGTACCTGCACGCCCGACTTGAGGGTGACGAGCAGCTGTCCGTCGGTCTGGCGCTCAAAACTGCTGAAAGCTCCCTGCATGAATCGGCCGCCAGCAGCGATATAATACTGCAACAGGCGATTGTCGAAGTCCTTGCGGGCTACGACGCGGATGTCGTGCTGCGCCTGGAAGCTGCATTCTATGTCGTCGACCTTGATTTCGATTTCGTAAATGCTCTGGTAGGGGTAGGTGAACTGAGGCATGAGCTCATTTAATAATGACCATGCCTTAACGGTGAGTCCGCCGCCACATATCTTATCGCGCGGGAAAGTGGCGTGATCGATGAGCAGGCAGTCGATGCCTGACTTGTGGAGCTGGTAGGCGCAAACACTGCCCGCAGGGCCGGCGCCAACTACTAGTGTATCGGTAGTAATAATCTGGTTCATGGTGCAAAAGTACTTAAAAAATCTGTCAAAACAAAGTGTTTTGCCAAAAAAATGCTATCTTTGCACTCAAAAAAGAAAGAATATGGCTACAGGAAAATGGATAGGCGGATTTATAGGATGGATGGCTGGCGGACCATTGGGAGCGCTGGCCGGATATCTGCTAGGTTCGCTTTTTGATAGTATGCTTGATGGCGTGAATAATGTTGACAATAGTGGTACGTGGCAATCGTATAATGCTAACTATCAGCAGGCGTATCAGCAACGACAGCAACAGGGGCAGCGAAACAGTTTCTTGTTTGCTCTGTTGGTGCTGTCGTCGTATATAATTAAGGCCGACGGCAAGGCTATGCACAGCGAGATGGAACTGGTGCGCCAGATGCTGCGCCAGAACTTTGGTGCTAACGCCGTGCAGCAGGGCAACGAGATACTGAACCGACTGTTTGAGGAGCAGAAACGCGAAGGATGGACGCAATTCAAACAGACGGTGATGGAATGCTGTGGTCAAATTAACCGACAAATGGACTATAGTCAGCGACTACAGCTGCTGAACTATCTAGTGATGGTGGCTAAGGCCGACGGCAGTGTGCCGCAGAGCGAGATTACGGCGCTGAAGGAGTGCGCCCAATGGATGGGACTGCGCACCAGCGAAGTTGACCAGATGCTGCACCTTGAGGGCGGTACGCTGGAGGACGCATATAAGGTGCTGGGTGTGAGTCCGACGGCTAGCGACGACGAGGTGAAGAAGGCTTATCGACGACTGGCGCTGGAGCATCACCCCGACAAGGTGGCTGCGCTGGGCGAGGATGTGCGAAAGGCGGCTGAGAAGAAATTTCAGGAGATAAATGCCGCTAAAGACCGCATTTGGAAGGCCCGAGGGCTTTAAATTATGTTTTTTTTAGAAAAATATTTGGTGGGTTGAAGTTTTTTGCTTAACTTTGTGCCCATAAAGAATGATCGTGATGAAACTAAGATTGTACTGCATACTACTAATGGTGACATTTGCCATTGCGGCAAGTGCTGACAATCTTGGCTTCAGCGAAAAGAAACCACTGCAATTCGGTATCGACAAGGACTACCCGCCACTGGAGTTTGTGAACGAGAAGGGGGTGCCCAGCGGAGCCGACGTGGAGTTTACCAAACTGCTGATGAAGCGTCTGGATATCCCATTTGAGTACAAACCCAACACATGGGGTGCAATAGCCGGCGACGTGCTGCAGGGCAGGGTAGATCTGGGTATGATGGTGTATTCGCCATACCGCAAGGACGTGACCAACTATTCGCGTGCTGTGATAAGACTGTACTATCAGATAGTGACACGCAAGGGCACCGAGAAGAGCTACGGACTGCGCGACATGCACAATATGAAGGTGGCGCTGATGGCCAGCCGACCCGTACGCGACACACTGCAGAAGATAGGTGCAAACCTGGTGATAATAGAAGACCTGACCAAGGCGATGAAGGACCTGAGTGCAGGCAAATACGACGCTGTGGTGTGCTATCGCTATCAGGCCAAATTCCTGATAGGCAAGCATAAGTTAGATAATCTGGTACAGGAAGACCTTACGCTGACACCGCGCGAATACTGCTACGTGAGCAATAACAAGAAGCTGATAGACGCCATCGATAAGGAACTTGACAAGATGGAAGACGAGGGCCTGATAGACGAGGTGTATGGCAACGTGGCGTCGACATTCAACGGCGTGATAATACCGCGATGGGTGTACGGTGCCATAGCTGCATTTGTGCTGGTGGGCCTGCTGGTAGTGATCCTGAATCAGATGCGCAACACACGCAACCTGAAGAAGGCGCTTGAACTGGCCCGCGAAAACGAGGAGAAGGCTAAGGCCAACGAGGAAAAAGCGCGCAAGAGCGAGGAGATAGCGCGTGCCAACGCTGAGATGGCCAAGGAGAGCGAAGCTATAGCCAAAGCTAATGCCGAAAAGGCCAAGGCCAGCGAGGAGGAAGCCAGACGTATAGCCGACGTGGCAAGACGAAACGCCAAGGAGGCTGAATATAATGCACAGATAGCCAGCCAGAACGAAGCAAAGGCCCGCGAGGCTGCCGAGGCTGCACGCAAGAGTGAGGAACTGAAGGATATATTCCTAGGCAACATGAGTCATTCGTTGCGCACACCGCTTAACGCTATCATCGGTTTCAGCGACCTGCTGATGACGATGGATGAGGGCATGATGTCGAAGGAAGAACAGAATAACCTTTTGCATCTGATAAACAAAAACGGACTTGAGTTGTTGCACCTTATCAATGAGCTACTGTCGCTGAGCGAGGTGGAGGGCGAGAAACAGCTGTTCCAGCGCGAGGTGACCGACGTTGACTACGAGATGGGACAATTTGCTGCCGAGATACGTCAGCAGTTGCACGAGGGAGTGACACTGGAGGTGGAAGAGCCGGTAGAGGGCCTGCGAGCACATCTGGACAAGAAGCTGCTGCGCATAGTGACCATGCACCTGCTTGATAACGCCATGCAGCACACCAAACAAGGCAAGATAAAACTGTCGTACTATGTAAAGGAGGGCGGCATGTATGTAGAGGTGAAGGACACCGGCGAGGGGCTGCCCGAGAAACTGAAGGAGAATATATTCGGCCTGCTGAGCGACAAGAATACATACACACACGACGAGAGTCAGGACAACCCGGGACTGGGCCTGAGTGTATGTAAGGCAATCATAGACCGCTGTAACGGAAAGATAGGTGTGCGCGAAAATACCGAAGACGGCCACGGCACGATATTCTGGTTCTGGACGCCCACAGAGATTTTAAATTAAACGAGTAGGAGGCATAGAGAGTAATGACACTGATAATTGTAATACTACTGCTGTTAGGCTACGTGGTGATAGCAACCGGACACACTACAGGTGTGAACAAGAGTGCTATCGCTATTTTTATTGGTACCGTGGGGTGGGTGGTATACATCTGCTATGGTACCGACTTCGTGATGGAACGCCACGCTCAGGACTATTGGGAATTTCTGGCCGGCGATCTGCCATCGAGCGAGGCAGTGAAGTATTACATATATAATAATGTATTCCTATATTATGTGGGGCGTGCAGCCAGCATCGTGATGTTTCTGCTGGCCACAATGAGCATAGTAGAGATACTGCACAGCAACGGATGCTTCGACTTTGTATCGAAGTGGATAAAGACACGCAATCCGAAACGCCTGCTGTGGACCATCACACTGGCCACATTCATCCTGTCGGCCAATCTAGACAACCTTACCACTGCCACTATGATGCTGGTGATAATGCACACCATAGTGCAGAACCGCCGGCAGCGCATGCTGGTGGGTGCTGCAATAGTGATAGCAGCCAACTGCGGCGGATGCCTGACGGTGATTGGCGACCCGACAACACTTGTGCTGTGGGGCGACGAGGCTATCACAGCCACTAACTTCTCGAAATATATGGCACTGCCAGCCATACTGGCGTGGATAGTGCCTACAATGCTGATACACAGAGAGTTGCCCGAGCGTATGGACACGCAGTGGGCACCGATGCCATTCCGCGGCGACGATACCAACCTGCTGCCCTGGCAGCGCGTGGTGATGCTGTTTGTGGGCATAGGCGGACTGTGGTTTATACCTACATTCCACAATATCACCAAGCTGAGCCCGTTCCTGGGTGCGTTGTGTGTGCTCAGCGTGCTGTGGGTGGTGCACGAGGTGATGAACCGCAAGCTGATGAATGCCGACCAGATGGAGCGCCGACTGACACCAAGATCGGTACAGTACGGACCGCTGCAGCAGATACTCTTCGTGATGGGTATAATGCTGGCAATGGGCGTGGTGACCGAGACGGGAGTATTCGGCGATGTGGCACAGTGGATAGACGATACCGTAGGCAACGTATGGGTGCTGGGTATAGTTTCTGGACTGCTTAGCGGCGTGGTCGACTCGTTTACCATCGCCATGAGCGACATCTCGCTGTATCCCATAGCCGACGCTGCCATGAAGGAATCGTATGCCGAGAACTTTGTGATGAACGGCGCCTACTGGAAGATAATAGCATACTGCACAGCAGTGGGCGGATGCCTGCTAAGCGTGGGTTCGGTGAGCGGACTGATGCTGATGAAGATGGAGCACATGAGGCTGGGGTGGTATGTTAAGAACCTTACGCCCAAGGTGCTGGCAGGCGCCGTGATAGGTCTTGGCGTGCTGTGGTTGGAAATGTATTTTGTATAACTAAACAATAAGAAAGGAAAAAGTAATATGACAAAGGTAAAAACGATTGGAATCCTGACGTCCGGAGGCGATGCACCAGGAATGAATGCCGCTATTCGCGCGGTAACTCGCGCCGGCATCTACAATGGTTTTAAGATTAAAGGTATATATCGTGGATATGAGGGACTGATACACGACGAGGTTCAGGAGTTTACCACCGAGAACGTGAGCGGTATCGTGACACGTGGAGGTACTATCCTGAAGACAGCCCGCTCAAAGGAGTTCCCTACACCCGAGGGCATGCAGAAGGCTTACGAGACCTGCGTGAAGGAGGAGATAGACGCACTGGTGGTAATCGGCGGTAACGGATCGCTGACGGGTGCGCGCAACTTCGGTATGGAGTACGACTTCCCCGTAATCGGACTGCCGGGAACAATCGATAACGACCTGTATGGCACAGACAATACTATCGGATATGACACCACAATGAACACCATCATGGAGTGTGTGGACCGTATCCGTGATACTGCCAACAGTCATGAGCGAATTTTCTTTGTCGAGGTGATGGGGCGTGATGCCGGATTCCTGGCACAGAACTCGGCCATTGCTTGTGGTGCTGAGGCTGCTATCGTGCCCGAGGAGAGTACCGATGTCGACCAGCTGGCACAGTTCATGAGTCGTGGTATCCGTAAATCAAAGAAGTCGTGTATCGTGATTGTGTCGGAGAGTCCTAAGTGTGGCGCTCTGTACTATGCCGATCGCGTCAAGAAGGAGTTCCCTGAGTTTGATGTACGTGTATCTATCCTAGGCCATCTGCAGCGTGGTGGTAGTCCATCTGCGCGCGACCGTATCCTGGCATCTATCACTGGAGTAGGCGCCATCGAGGCCATCAAACAGGGACAGCGCAACGTTATGATCGGAGTGCGTAACAACGAGGTGGTATACGTGCCATTCAGCGAGTGTATCCGCACCGATAAGCGTTTTGATAAGAAACTGATTAAAGTGCTCGACGAGCTGAGTATCTAATATGCCAGATATAAAGAAGATAGTATTGACGGGAGGTCCTTGTGCTGGTAAGACTACAGCGCTGGTCAAGATAACAGAGTACTTTTCGGGCTTTGGTTATAAGGTGTTCAACGTGCCTGAGGTGCCCACTATCTACAGCGCCGCAGGATGGAACTACCTTACGCCGAATCGCAAATTGTACTATCAGGGCGAGCGAGCCATACTTGAGACCCAGTTGGCACTCGAGAACCAGTTTATGCGTCTGGCTGAGGTGTGCGAAGACCCAGTGCTCATAGTCTGCGACCGTGGCGCTATGGATATTTCGGCCTATATCAAGCCCGAAGAGTGGGAGGATATCACGCATATGGCAGGCACAAACTCGGAGGAGCTGCGACAGAGTTACGACGCTGTGCTGCACCTGGTGAGTGCTGCCGACGGAGCCGAACAGTACTATACCACCGCTACCAACGCCACACGTTATGAGCAGGCCAACGAAGAGGGACTGCGCATAGCCCGCGAACTTGACAAGAAGGTGATACAGGCCTGGACAGGTCATCCCCACCTGCGTGTAATCAACAATCACGACGACTTCGACAACAAGATAAAGCGCGTGCTCACAGAGATATCTAAGGTGGTAGGACTGCCTCAGCCCGTACAGGAGGAGCGCATATTCCGCGTAGAGATAATCGGTGAGATACCCGAGTGCTCCGAGAGCGAGATCACCCAGACGTATCTGGTGGCAGAGCCAGGATGCGAGGTACGTCTGCGCCGACGCGAGTGGAGCGGTGGTAAGGTAGTGAATGTGCACCGATCTAAGAAACGCATAAGCGACACCGAGGTTATCGAGACCGAGCGACAGGTAGACAACAACCTGTATGAGCAGATGTTGCAGCAGGCCGACCCGTATCGCGCCACCATCCGCAAGAAGCGTCAGAGCTTTATTTGGAAAGGTCAGTTCTTCCAGATCGACACGTTCCACTCCCCAGTGGGCGACCTGGTGATGATGGAGACCAAGGGAGTGACCGAAAAGGAGACCGTTAACTTCCCGCCATTCGTAAGGGTGATAGAGGACGTGACGGGCAACTCGCGTTATCTGAACTATAACATCGCAGTGAGAAGATAAACAATAATCAAAATAATAACTTAAAAATTTAACAGCGTATGTCACAAATTACTGGACACATTTCGCAGATTATCGGCCCTGTTATCGACGTTTACTTCGATACCGAGGGTCAGGATGCCGAAAAGGTGTTACCAAAGATTTACGATGCTCTGAAGATTGATCGTGGCGACGGGCGCGACCTGATTGTCGAGGTGCAGCAGCACATCGGCGAGGATACGGTGCGCTGTGTGGCTATGGACAATACCGACGGACTGCATCGCGGACTGGAAGCCATACCTCTGGGATCACCTATCGTGATGCCAGCCGGCGACCAGATTAAGGGTAGAATGCTGAACGTTATCGGACAGCCTATCGACGGTATGAAACAGCTGAACATGGAGGGTGCATACCCCATCCACCGCGAGGCACCAACATTCGAGGAACTGTCGACCAAGAAGGAGATCCTGGCCACAGGTATCAAGGTGATTGACCTACTTGAGCCCTACATGAAGGGTGGTAAGATCGGACTCTTCGGTGGTGCTGGTGTAGGTAAGACGGTGCTCATCATGGAGCTTATCAACAACATTGCCAAGGGCCACAACGGATTCTCGGTATTTGCTGGAGTAGGAGAGCGCACTCGTGAGGGTAACGACCTTATCCGCGAGATGATCGAGTCGGGCGTTATCCGCTACGGCGACAAGTTCCGCGAGGCTATGGATCAGGGTAAGTGGGACCTCTCACTCGTAGATCCTGAGGAGTTGAAGAAGAGCCAGGCCACACTGGTTTACGGACAGATGAACGAGCCACCAGGCGCACGTGCATCGGTAGCCCTCTCGGGTCTTACAGTAGCCGAGGGATTCCGTGATGGTGGCGGTAAGGACGGCGGTGCAGCCGATATCCTGTTCTTCATCGACAACATCTTCCGTTTCACTCAGGCCGGTTCAGAGGTATCAGCTCTGCTGGGTCGTATGCCATCAGCCGTAGGTTATCAGCCCACACTGGCATCAGAGATGGGATCGATGCAGGAGCGAATCACTTCTACCAAGACAGGATCTATCACATCAGTACAGGCCGTATACGTGCCTGCCGACGACTTGACCGACCCTGCTCCTGCCACTACATTTACCCACCTGGATGCTACCACAGTGCTTGATCGTAAGATTGCCGAGCTTGGTATCTATCCAGCTGTTGACCCACTGGGTTCTACATCGCGTATCCTCGATCCGCTGATTGTGGGTAAGGCACACTACGACTGTGCACAGCGTGTGAAGGAGATTCTGCAGCGTTATAAGGAGTTGCAGGACATCATCGCCATCCTGGGTATGGACGAGCTGAGCGATGAGGATAAGTTGACTGTGAACCGTGCACGTCGTGTGCAGCGATTCCTCAGTCAGCCATTCTCTGTAGCATCACAGTTCACCGGTCTGCCAGGTGTGATGGTGCCAATCGAAGAGACTATCAAGGGATTCAACGCTATTCTCGACGGCGAGGTAGACGATCTGCCAGAGCAGGCATTCCTCAATGTAGGAACAATCGAGGATGCCAAGGAGAAGGCCAAGAAACTGCTGGAAGCTGCTAAAGCGTAACATTATATGTTAAACATTAAACATTAATAGTTTATGTTACAGCTAAAGATAGTTTCTCCCGAAAAGATTGAGTTCAGCGGCGCTGTTGACAGTGTTCTCGTGCCTGGCACAATGGGCCAGTTCGAGATACTGAACGACCACGCACCAATCATCTCTACACTCCAGAGCGGCACGGTAGAATATGCCACCGCCCAGGGTAAGACCCAGTTGGAGATACAGGGAGGATTTGTGGCAGTGCAGAAGAACGAGGTTAGTCTTTGTGTAGAACTGAAAGTAGAGTAATAATGACAATGGATATCCAGAAGTTGAGTATAGCCTATATCCGCACGGGACTGATGGTGACAGTAGCCCTGGCACTTGTATGTCTGATGTTGATGCAGATAAGGATGCTCGACTTGCTTACGCCCGTCATCGTGAGTGTGGTGTTTTCGCTCGTAGTGTGCGTAGCCATCGCCCTCATCTGGCGCCGTGTAGCCCAGCGTTCGGCCGACAGTCTGCCCACATTCTTTACGGCTGTGTCAGGCTTCCGCATGCTGCTTGCGCTGGCAGTGATGTTTGTCTATTATCTGGTTGATAATCAGGACTCTATGCTGCGGTTCTTCATGGTGTTTATAGCATTCTATTTTGCAATGCTGGCACACCATTCAATCTTCTTCGCCAGAATTAATAATAGATAAGTAGTAATGAAAAGATTTAGAACGATAATCCTCCTGATGATGGTAGCGCTGCTGCCTGTGCCCGCACTGGCTAGCGAGGGCGACGACGGCAAGGAGCTCGATATCCCCGAGATAGTGCTTGAGCACCTGGCCGACTCGTACGAATGGCATATAGCCAGCTACGAGGGTCATCACATCAGCATACCGCTGCCCATCATCCTTCGTAGTGCGAGCGATAATCCCGGACAAAAGTGGTTCTTCTGCACCGCTCACAGTCTGCCCGAGCAGTTCTTCTTCAGCGAGGAGCATCACGGCAAGATATATGAGCGTGTGGGAGGCGAGGAGGTTCGCCCGCTCGATCTGAGCATCACCAAGAGTGTGCTGCAGATATGGATTGTGGTGTTCGTTATGATAGCCATATTCCTGAGTTGCGCACGCTGGTATAAGAACCACGATGCTAAGAGCGAGGCTCCGAAGGGATTTGTAGGAGCGATGGAGATGATCGTGATGACGATACATGATGACCTCATCAAGTCGTCGATAGGTGAGAAGCACTACAAGCCGTATGCTCCTTATCTGCTCACGGTGTTCTTCTTCATCCTGACCTGTAATCTCATCGGCCTGATTCCCGTATTCCCAGGCGGCGCCAATGTTACTGGCAACATCAACATCACCTTCTTCCTGGCGGTGTGCACGATGCTGGCCATCAACATCTTTGCCAACAAGGAGTACTGGAAGGAGATATTCTGGCCCGAGGTACCACTGTTCCTCAAGGCTTATCCCGCTCCTGTGATGCCTCTCATCGAGCTCTTTGGAGTGTTCACCAAGCCCTTCGCTCTGATGATCCGTCTCTTTGCCAACATGATGGCTGGTCACGCTGTGATACTCTCGTTCACATGCGTTATCTTCCTCGGTTGGTCTATGGGCGTAGGTTTCGGTCTGGGACTAAATGCTTTCAGCATCATCATGCTTCTGTTTATGAACGCACTCGAGTTGCTGGTAGCATTCGTACAGGCGTATGTGTTTACTATGCTTAGTGCCGTGTTCATCGGCCTGGCACACAAGGAACACCACGCTGAGTAAAACAAAAAATTTAAACAACATTATTAATAACTTAAAAATTTAAAGTATTATGATTTCAGCTTTATTTTTAGCCGAGGGTCTGGCTCAGCTGGGCTGCGGTATCGGTGCAGGTATTGCAACAATTGGTGCAGGTTTGGGTATTGGTAAGATTGGTGGTAGTGCCATGGATGCTATCGCACGTCAGCCAGAGGCTACTAGCAAGATTCAGACAAACATGATTCTGACATCAGCATTCGTTGAGGGTTGTGCCCTTTTCGCTATCGCAGCTTGTGCATTCCTTATCAAGTAATATATGGATTTTAGTAAACTGCCAGCAATTCTCACCCCCGATCTAGGACTACTGTTCTGGATGCTTCTGGCGTTTGCCGTAGTCTTCTTTGTACTGGCCAAGTACGGCTTCCCCGCCATCGTAGGTATGGTCGAGGAGCGTAACCGCTACATTGAAGACAGCCTGAAGAAGGCCCACGAGGCCCAGGAGCGTTTGGCAAACATCGAGAAGGAGGGAGAATCCATCTTGCAGGAGGCTCGTGCCAAGCAGGCTCAGATACTGAAGGAAGCTGCCGACACGCGCGACGCTATTGTGGAGCAGGCACAGGAGAAGGCGAGGGCAGAAGGCGCCCGACTGCTGGAAGATGCCCGTGTGGCAATCGAGCAGGAGAAGAAGGCCGCCATCGCCGACATCCGACAGCAGGTAGCTGCACTCAGCGTAGGCATCGCCGAGAAGGTTCTACGCCAGAACCTTAAGGACGACAAGGCTCAGATGGATTTGATTGACCGTATGCTGGATGAAGTTTCTACTGACAAATAAGTAATTAACGTATGGATATAGGAGTCATATCGGTAAGATACGCGCGAGCACTCTTGAAGAGCGCTACCGACGCCAAGATAGAGCAGCAGGTGTATGCCGAGATGCAGCAGATAGCCAAGAGCTACATCGAGGTTCCCCAGCTACGCTCTACGATTGACAATCCGATGCTCTCGAAGGAAAAGAAGCAGGCGCTGCTGCTCACTGCCGTAGGCAAGGAGCCCAGCGATCTGATGAAGGCCTTCATCAGTCTGGTACTGAAGGAGGACCGCGAGAGTGTGATGCAGTTCATCGCCAATTCGTACGTCACGCTTTACCGCCAGCAGAAGAATGTCATCCGCGGACGTCTCATCACCGCGGCAGCAGTATCGCCCGAAACCGAGCAGAAAATGCGCCGAATGGTGGAGAGTAAGACTAATGGAACAGTAGAGTTTGAGTCGCAGGTTAACCCCGATATCATCGGTGGTTTCATCCTTGAGTACGACACCTATCGTATGGACGCCAGCGTCAAGACCAAACTCAACAGTATTCTCAATACATTAAAAAAGTAAACAACAATGTCAGATAAGATTAAACCAAGCGAAGTTTCCCAGGTATTGCTCGACCAGCTTAAGGGAATCTCGGATGCCGAGAAGTTCGACGAGGTTGGTACCGTACTGACCGTAAGCGACGGTGTGGCCCGTATCTACGGCCTTCGCAACGCCGAGGCCAACGAGCTGCTTGAGTTCGAAAACGGTACTATGGCCATCGTGATGAACCTCGAGGAGGACAACGTGGGTTGTGTGCTCTTGGGCACTACCTCGGGCATCAAGGAGGGCATGGTGGTTAAGCGTACCAAGCGTATCGCCTCTATCCGTGTCAACGACAACATGCTCGGTCGCGTTATCAATCCGCTGGGACAGGCTATCGACGGTAAGGGAGATATCGACCTGAGCGACGCTTTCGAGATGCCGCTGGATCGTAAGGCCCCTGGTGTTATCTATCGCCAGCCCGTTAAGGAGCCACTGCAGACCGGACTGAAGGCCATCGACTCGATGATTCCTATCGGTCGTGGTCAGCGTGAGCTTATCATCGGCGACCGTCAGACGGGTAAGACCGCTATCGCCGTTGATACCATCATCAATCAGAAGAGTTTCTATGAGGCAGGCAAGCCTGTCTATTGTATCTATGTAGCCATCGGACAGAAGGCCAGTACCGTTGCTGCTCTCGTATCTACCCTGCAGGAGCACGGCGCTATGCCTTACACCATCGTGGTAGCCGCTACCGCTGCCGATCCAGCCGCTATGCAGTACTATGCTCCATTTGCCGGAGCCGCCATCGGCGAGTACTTCCGCGACCGTGGTCTGCCAGCACTCGTAGTCTACGACGACCTGTCGAAGCAGGCTGTGGCCTATCGTGAGGTATCACTCATTCTGCGTCGTCCTTCAGGTCGTGAGGCATATCCAGGTGATGTGTTCTATCTCCACTCTCGTCTGCTTGAGCGTGCAGCCAAGATGAACGAGCAGCAGGAGGTGGCCGAGCAGATGAACGACCTGCCAGAGTGCATGAAGGGTCACGTCAAGGGTGGTGGTTCGCTCACCGCTCTGCCTATCATCGAGACTCAGGCCGGCGACGTATCAGCTTACATCCCAACCAACGTTATCTCTATCACCGACGGTCAGATCTTCCTCGAGAGCGACCTCTTCAACCAGGGCTTCCGTCCCGCCATCAACGTAGGTATCTCGGTATCTCGTGTGGGTGGTTCTGCTCAGATCAAGAGTATGAAGAAGGTGGCTGGTACACTTAAGATCGACCAGGCTCAGTATCGTGAGCTCGAGGCATTCTCTAAGTTCTCGAGCGATATGGATGCCGTGACAGCGATGACACTTGACCGTGGACGTAAGAACAATCAGCTGCTCATCCAGCCACAGTACAGCCCAATGCCAGTAGGCGAGCAGATCGCCATCCTGTATTGCGGTGTACACGGACTGATGCGCGAGGTGCCCATCGCCAAGGTCCGCGAGTGTCAGACATCGTTCCTCGACAAGTTGCGCTCAGCACATCCCGAGGTAATCGAGACACTGGCCAGCGGAAAGATCGACGACGACACCACGAAGACCATCGAGGCTGTAATGGCCGACATTGCCGGAACGTATAAAGCCTGATAGCCTATGCCAAGCCTGAAAGAAATTAAAGGCCGCATAGCCTCAGTCAATTCTACGCGAAAGATCACGTCGGCTATGAAGATGGTTGCCTCCAGCAAGCTGCACCACGCACAAGTAGCTATACAGAACATGCTGCCTTACGAGGAGCTGTTGGAGCACATCCTCAAGTCGTTCCTGGCTGCCGAAGCCGAGGCTCAGACCATCTACGATCAGGAGCGCCCCGTAAAGAGGGCAGCGCTGGTGGTGTTCTCTAGCAATTCGTCGCTCTGCGGCGGATTCAATGCCAACACCATCAAGCTCATGACTCATGCTGTAGACGAGTATGACAAGACCATCGGCCGCGACAATGTGGAGATCTATCCCATTGGTCGCAAGGTGTTCGAGAAGGCGCGCAAGATGGGACTGAAGGTGCAAGGCGAATACTCAGCGCTGGCCGATCATCCTAACGTGCAGCAGTGCATCGAGATAGCGATGGAACTTGGAAGCAAGTTTGCTGCGGGCCAGATAGACAAGGTAGAACTTATCTATCACCACTTCAAGAGCGCAGGCTCTCAGGTGCTTACCCGCAAGACCTTCCTGCCCATCGACATCGAGAGCGAGCTGAATGCCGACAAGGAGCGCGATCTGGAATCAGTGATCGCCACCAAGCAGAGTCAGGAGTATCTGAAGCAGCGTGGTGAGCGTGATAGCGAAAAGCAGCGTGAAGATGTCAAGCCTCTCAACGATAACTTCATCGTAGAGCCCGACATGAACACAGTGCTCTCGCAACTGATGCCAAAGATGGCCCATCTGATGCTCTATACAGCGCTGCTCGACAGCAACGCATCAGAGCATGCAGCACGTATGGTGGCCATGCAGACCGCAACGGATAATGCCGACGAATTGTTGCGCGAGCTCAACTTGCAATACAACAAGAGCCGACAGCAAGCCATCACGTCCGAACTGCTTGATATTGTGGGCGGTTCAGTCAATAATTAAACTAAAAAGGGGTTACGCAAAGGTTGCGCAGCCCCTTTTTGTTTAAATTATGTTAAGTCTACGTAAATCCATTTGTTGTTTACGTAATTTTTATATACTTTTGCACTCGCTTTGTCAAAAGGAGCATAGATTTAATTACTTAAGAAATTAAAGTGATACGACAATACACGTGTGTACTGCGCAGTTTTCTGTGCGCAATATTCATTGTTTTGGTCCATGCATCGGCGTTGGCCCATAAACCTGACAGCCTGCTATATCGTCAGTTAGCAGACTATCCCTTTGTTTTTGTTTCCGACTCCATCGTTACCACACCTCCGGTCATCACCGATTCGCTGTTCGACGAGATTGCGCGTGGTATCCGATTCCAGGTAAACCGTACCGAACTGCAGGCTGCTGATCCGTTTATCTCGCTCTACAACGATAGCCTTGTGCCCTGGCTCAAGGATAACAATCTGATTTTGCGCGAGATTTACGTCAAGGGTGCAGCATCGCCTGAAGGACCTTACGACAACAACGTTCGTCTTAGTCGTGAGCGCACCAAGCGCCTTATCGAGTTCCTTAGCAGCAATCTCAGCCAACCCATCGCCGACCGTCCCACTAACACAAGTTTCGTTACCGAGGACTATGCCTATCTGGTAAAACTCATGCAGCAGGCTGGCGATAAGGATTATGGTAAGGTTAAGGCCATCTGGGACGCATGCAAGGGCAATGAGCGCCTGTGCAAGAAGAAGTTGAGAGCCCTGAATGGCGGTCGAACATGGCGTCGATTGGTAAAGGAGTATTTCCCCACACTGCGTCAGAGTCGTATGGTGCTGTGGTTTGCGCTTAATCCCCACCACATACCAGTGCCCAAGCAGCGCTATTACTTTGCCGATAAGGCAGACATGCAGATCTTTCCCAGCTTTCCTGTGCTACCAACTTTCTCAATGGAGCCTGTGTCTACTGAAACTGTAGTTGTGGCTCAGGATTTCCCACGTCGTCACATGATAGCTTTGCGAACCAATCTGCTGCACGATTTCCTGTATATGCCCCAGTTTGGCTTCGCTCCAGGCGCAAACGTCCAGTTAGAGTATTATCCCCTTAGTGGTCACTATACTATGAATGCAGGTTTCACATTCACCAACCATCGCCACTGGGACACCCATAAGTTCATGCAGATTCGCGACTTGCAGTTGGAGTTGCGCCGCTACTTCAAGGGCGGTGGTCAGTTCATCGGCACGTTCCTCAACGCCTATGTCGAGGGTATGGTCTATGGTATCGGTTTCGGCAAGACCAAAGGCTGGGAAGGTGAAGGCGGTGGCGCCGGAGTAGGAGTGGGCCACACCTGGGCACTCAACAAGCGCGGCAACTTGCGCCTCGAGGCCAGCATCAACTTCGGTGCATTCATCACCCGCTACGATCCATACATTTATAGCAACGGCAACAATACCGACGGCAAGTACTATTACGACTACCAGGGTGCTGTCAGCAAGTTTAAGGAGCGCAACCACCAGTTCGTATGGTTAGGTCCCACCAATGCCGGACTGCATATCACCTACGATATCTTCTATCGCAAACACCGAAAGGAGGGCAGCCGATGAAACGATTACACATATTATATATAATAGCACTGCTTGGTTTGGTAACATCGTGCATCGAACCACCGCTCAATCTGCCTGGTCAGGAGCTGGCTGTCGAGATGCAGGTGGCCCAGACCGACCTGCACGTGGTGTGGGACAACGATGTACAGATTGACCACGAGTGGTATTATGGTTGGGATATCAAGGACGACTCTATTTGGGGTGGTATCGACTATCCTGAACCCAAGACTTTCGAGGTTTATCGCTATTACAAGGGCGACGATCCTAAGGCCAAGCACACCAGTGTCGATCTGTTTACCATCGATACCAACCGCTTTCGCCGCTATTTCCAGTTCGGCTTCTACGATATGCTGCTGTATAGCAACATCGAGTCGCAGGACGGTACCCAGGTGCTGGTAATCAAGGAGAGTGGCGATTCTGTTGTTGCCACTACCACAGGCACACGCGGCATCTCGCGTAGCATTCTCGATGCCAGTCGTGCTAATGGCGACGAAACACCTATCGGCATGCTCAATCAGCCCGAGATATTCTATGCAGGATATTCTGAGAATGTGTATATCTCGCCCAATCTCGACGACTACGAGTACGATCCTGTAGAAAACGTCTACATCAAGCATATCGAGACAGAACTCCGTCCGTTGGTTTACATCTATCTTGTGCAGTTTGTGCTCTACAACAATGAGGACGGCCGCATCAAGGGCATCAATGGCAACACCGCCATATCGTCGATGGCTAGCAGCACCGATCTTAAGACCGGTCATACCAGCAACACACCAAGTCTGGTTTATTTTACCACCCGTATGAAGGAGCACATCATGGTCGAGGGCCGTATGAGCGATGTGTTTGGTGGCAAGCTTACCACCTTCGGACTTTGCGATAGCGAACCCTACACCCGCTCGGGCTCACAATATACCGGTTCACGTTCCGACCTAAAGAATATCATTTACTACGATCTGGTGTGGAACAACAATCAGGTCAAGACCTATCAGGCCGACGTCACCGACCAGATGCGTACGCAGATTCACGGTGGCGTAATCACCGTCTATATCGACTGCGGCGAGCTGCAACAGCCTGAGGGAGAGCAGGAGAGTGGTGGCAGTCTTTTCATCCCCACCATCGAGGATTATGATGAAGTACAGTGGAATATTGACATTTAATAAAACTATAATATGAAGGTAAAATTTATACACTTAGTAGCAGCCTTGGCGCTGGCCAGTTGTAGCAGCGATGCGTTAGTCGACAATCGCGGTGATAAGGCCGCCGACGAAGCACCAATAGCTTTCAGTGTAAACAAGAGGAACATCACCCGTAGTTCTTCGCTCGAGAGTAACTATCATTACAACTTTGGCGTGTGGACCTATAAGGTTAAGGGCGCCGGCAGCATGCAGGTGATGGACAACTATCTGGTGGGCTACAGCGATGGCGCTGGCAAGGGCTACGACAAGACCAGCTCTACCACATGGAATAGCGGCAGCGGCACCGAGACCGACCATCTGTCACCTTGGTTCTACGAGAATCTTGGCACAGCCGAGTATCTTAATGAAGATGCTTCTAAGGGCTACACCAAGAACCAGACCGATTTCATGTCGGCCAACGCCAATCAGTATCTGCGTTACTGGGACCTGGCTTACGACAAGACCTACTTCTATGCCTACGCCCCTTATCGCTCTGCAGGTGTGACATTCAGTAAGGAGACCAACATCATCACCGTCGCTCCTGAGGCACAGACAGCCGCCTACGATGATCCCACACTCCACGAGTTTATCTATGCCGGAGCTTCGGCCGTAAATGCCGATATGAAGGATGTACAGCTTAAGTTCAAGCACCTGGGTGCTCAGGTCCGTCTTAAGTTCTGCGAGGATATTCCTGGCTATCAGGTTAAGATGCTCGATGTAACCACCGCAGGCACAGGCATTCAGGCCACACCAGCCGTCTACGACGAGACCGCTAAGACATACACCAAGTCGAAGTATTACACCAGCTGCGGTGCCACTCTCGACTATAGCAACGTTATCGCTCCTGTGGCCACTACATCGCATGAAGGCGCCACCCAGACCGGTGATAATCTGGTGTTCACTATTCCTTCAGGTATAGTTCCTGCCAAGCCTGCTACAGGTGATCTTGTGTACGTTGAGTCGCCCACAGTCTATTATGCTGTAGCACAGCCCACAGGCAGCACCACAGGCTTTACCTTCCACGTGTCATATCAGCTGATAGCCGAGGACAATGGCGAGGTAATTACTATTCACGACGCCCGTGTATTTGTGCCCGCAAGTGTAGCTTGCTGGCAGCCCAACACCCGTTATATTTACGCGTTCAAGTTTACCACCAACTCTACAGGTACCACCGATCCTACTGTCACCATCGACATAACCGATCCTACAGTACCTGCCAAGTCAAGTGTTTACCCCATCGTGTTTGATGGTGCAACTATCGAGGATTATACAAATAATGAGACGTCTTACTAATCATAAGATACGTTACAGTTGGTGTCTAGGCGCATTGTTGTGTGCCAGTCTCACTGCATGCACGTCTGATGGTACTATCGATGAGGTAGAACCAGCAGAGCAGGTGCCCATGCAGTTCAGTCAGGCCGCCCTCAGCACACCTGCCAAGACCCGTGGTTCTGATCCGTTGGCACAGGGATTCCTTGTAAGCTGTTACAAGGGCATCGGTTCTACCGATGTGCAGCCAGTGATGAATAACTACGAGGTGAAGTATAAGGTCGACACTTGGAACAACCTGTCATGCTGGAACTATGTCGGCACTAAAACCGACGGATTCTACAAGGATCAGGTGTTGCGCTATTGGGATGTATCCGCTTTCCCATATCAGTTCTATGCTGTCACCCCTTGTCCCGCCCGGGCCGATATCCCTCAGTTCGTGCTCACCAACAGTCAGTTTGCTATGCCTGCATCAGCAGAGTATGTATATCAGACCTGCAACAACGGCGTTGTATCTAGCGGTGCCGAACCATACTTGCTTGCACAGGTAGAGTGTACCGATGTGTCAAACACCAACGATAAGGACATGCTCGCCGGTGGCAAGACTATCGTTAAGTCAGCCTCGGCCTACAGTCGCTATGTAGCCCTCCCATTCCATCATTTAACCTCAAAGGTACGCTTCCTTATCTACAACAACTATAAGAAGGAGATACCTAACGATTTTAAGCTTTACAACATCAAGATCAAAGCCGCCTCTGCCGACTATGTTATCGAAGGCCGCGCCTTCACAGCAACCCTGACATCCGGCAACGTTTTCGACGGCACATTTACCGATGTAACCAAGGGCTCCGATGCCGAGAAAATACTGGTACAGACCGACGATGATGCCACCCGCAAGTGCGACCTGAAAGTTGCCGTAGATCGTGAGCACGCTTACGACTGCTTGAATCCTACAGGAGCAAGCGTCAACGACGGTCTGCTGCAGATCCCGCAGAAAAATGTCAAGCTGTCGTTCTCGTTCGATGTATATGGCGTAGAGTTCAATCGCAACTTTGAGAGCGAAGACAAGCATATTAAGTACAATATGGCCACCAAGACCATCCACTACAATGATGTGGAGATTGAGGGCACATACGACTTAGCACCCAACACTATCAACACGTTCGTAATCAAGGTCAACGAGTTCTATCCGCTCACCATCGACTTCAGCGCCGAGCTCACCCCCTGGACCGACGTTGTAGGTAGCATAGATACAAACTTAGAGAAATAAACAGAATAGAAAAATTAAAAGCATAATAAAGACAATGAAGAATCTTATCAACCCCCTGCTGATTGCCACAGCCCTGATAGCAACAGCATGTACCAACACAACCGACATCGACAACCACGATGTAGACCCCTCAGGCAAAACTCCAATTTCGTTCTCTGTAGAGGAGAACCTTTCTACTCGTACCCGTGCAGGCTTTAGCGACGAGACAAAGATTGCAATGCGAATAAGGAGTGAAAGAACTGTAAACAATAATAAAGAAACCCGTTATACTCGTACTGTCGCAAATGCAGCTGCCGCAGCCACTGGTAAGGAGTTTTCTGCAATCACAATCGAGGGAACTGATATCCGCTATTGGGATGATGCTTTTGGTCGCGATGCAAATCTTTCTGTATATGCTATTGCGGTTCCTAATTTTACTCCAACAGATCTTGAAAATAAACTGACTGGAGGTACTGCTTCTACAATGATAGGAACAACACCTTGGTTTACAGAAGAAAATGAGAATGAAACACTAGTTTGGTCAGTTACTCCATCTGCTCAGACCAAAGCCTTGATAGATGCTGAAGATTTGACATATAGCAACAACATCCAAGATGGTGGTTATGATGGCGTTTATAGATATGACTTTGATAAGAGTAAGTACCCCGACTATAGTACGGATCTTGTAGATGGTTGTATGAAGTTCTCACAGAAATCGGGTGCTGCATCAAGTGATCCTGGTAAGTTTGATAAGGGTCACCTTATCTTTAATCATGCTTTGAGCCGAATCACTATAAACCTAATAAAGGGAGATGGCTTTACTTCTACTGATCCAAATGTTGTAATCCCATTTGAATTTGCTACAGGAACCAATGTTAAAGTTCTTGGTGTACCTGTTTCTGGAACTCTAAAATTGACTGATGGTTCGTGGTCAAATGTATCTACTGACGACATTGATTTGATGGCGCCACTTACTCCTGAAGGCTCAGTAACATATTCTCTGATGGCCCAGATGCTACCTGGTTATGAAATAAGTAAAACTGGAACAAAAACCAGTATGCTTGAGTTTATTATTGATGATAACAAGTATTCTGTAACTCAGGCTCAGGTTTATGACGCATTGTATAATGCCACAAATAAAGAAAAAATGCAGGAACTAAAGGATGATAAGGTTACTATGGAGCAGGGACTTAACTATACTTTCAATATCAAAGTAAAGAAGACAGCTGTGAGCGTTACAGCATCTGTAGCTTCGTTTACCCCGATAACAGCTAAAACACAGGAACCTTCTAATGCACGTATTACGTTGAGTGGTATCTATGATAATAAAGGTGACGCAAGTACTGGCTTTTCACTTTATCGTTTGAAAGACGAAAGCGATATAATAACAGATAATTATGAGGGTAAAAAATGGTATGGTGATTATACAGATGTAGTTACTGAAAGTAATAAAACACTTACTCCAAATACTGATGGTAGTTGGAATACCAGTTGGTTCTTTGAAAGCAATAAGACATATTATCATTTCCGAACCGTAAGAGGTGGAGCAGTTGTTACTGAAGCAGATAAAGACTACTTCGTTGTAAATTCATGCGCAACATCAGAAGATCCACGCTGGGGTGCACCTATGACTGCTGCTCCACAATACGACACTAAGGATGGTTATGCAGCTATGGTATCGCCAGCCATTGGTCCTTCAACCGACAAGATTAATCTTACCGATATGCATGTAATGAGCAATGTTATAGTAAAACTCCAGACTACTGATGGTAATGACAAAGTAAAACTTGAAGGTGCAGAGGTATATGTTGCTAGATTATATAATGAAGGACAAGTTCGTATGGGTGATGGTCTTGTAACTCCTTCAGGTGATCTTGGTTCTCAGAAGATGGATGGTAATTCTGCCGGAACAGAATTCTCTTTCTCATTTGTTCCACAGTCGCTTGTTCGTGGAGATAATCCTACAGCAGATGATTATGTAGGTCTCAAAATCGTTACAGGAGATGGTAATCAGTATTTTATCGCAAAACTGAGTGATATTGTAAAACTGAGTGATGCTACATCGCATATCAATTTCTGGTATCCTAACCACGAATATACCTATACTTTTACACTGAAGAAGTCTGGTATTGATAAGGTAACCTGCTCAGTTCAGAAATGGATTTCTGTTACTGCAAAAGAGCAGAATATTTCTTTGGAATAGTATTACATTGTAATGAATAAAAAGAAAATCATATATACTCTTACCACTTCACTTGTACTGGGACTTGTTTCCTGTACAAGTGAAGACTTCTGGGATACCTTCGACCGCACAGCCGACGGCCCCATCGACTTTACCGTAGGTGTAGAGTCAGCCCCCGCTCAGCGCTCTCTGACTCGCGCAGGAGCCCCCGATTACTATGCTATGCAGGGTGAAACACAGATCCGTCTTAAGGTAGATGGAAAATGGGCAGGAAAGCCTATTGTGGACATTAGCCAAATAGCTACTTGCAAAGCAAACACATCGACTTCGAAAATAAACAGCTTGACATATGATGCAGGTCAGACTCTTTATTGGGATGACTATGGAGTAGGCGACCCAGCTAACTCTGAGAATAAAACTAAAGGACTAACTGTATATGGTGTAGCTGTTGATGGTAAGACTGAGGCGCCTACACCCGATAACGGGAAGTGGAATGCACTCGCTTGGAGTACTGTTGATAATAATGGAAACGCTGAAGTAAACAGTAGTAACCATTTGCTCACAAAAGATATTTTGGTATCTAACAATCTGACAGGTTATAAGTTTGTTGATCGCAATACCTCGTCTGCCAGTTTGTTGGAATTTAAACATGTATTGAGCAAGATTACCATCAATATTACTGCAAATAATGGCTTCACTACGACCGGTAAAGTGGGTAAAACCACGAATAAGTTTGAAAGTGACCCTATTCTTACATTGACTAATGCTGAAACAGTTGAAGCAGCAAACAGCGGTAATGGTGCTTATGCTCTTACAGAGGGCACTATTGATATAGAAAAAGCAGAGGCAAATGCCAATGATACAAAGAAAAATGTCATAGCAGTAACTACTAATGCTGAGAACGATATTGTTACTGTAGTCAAAGAAGTGCTAGTATATCCTGGCACACAGCTTGGTGCATCAAGTGGTGCAGATACAAAAGTAATTGCCCAATTGAATGTAGATGGCAACATCTATTATATCAAGGCTGCAGAGATTAGCAAGGCGATGCTTGAGGATGATTCACAAACTAAATATACGACTAAAGCAGGAAAGAACTACGTTATCAATATCCTCGTTAACAAAACGGATATTAACGTTTCTGCTACTGTTTCTAGTTGGGAGAATGTAACAGCACAGCAAGCAGATCCCAAGATTAATATAAATGAAGTATATGGGGCAAATAATAATGCTAAATTTGAAAAAACATTCAATATCTATCGTAGCTCAACAGGGCTAGATAATGGATATAACGAGAAATCCACAATTAGCTATAGTAACGCTTCTTGGACGATGAATCCCCAGCTTTACTGGCCCGATCACAAAACGCACTTTCAGTTCCGTGGCGTATGGCCTGAAACAACAACTGATGAGAACGTGAAGGATGCTCCTCGTATAGTATCTGCTACACATGATAGTAAAGAATATCAGGTTATCAAGGTTTCTAATGTGGCTTATAAGGCAGAATCCTTCCCCTCTGATTTGATGATTGCTCGTCCGGAGATAAATGCAGATGTTGAGTGCACAAACACTGAGGTGGGACACATTAAAACAAAGCTATATGATGGCGGTATATGCGCTACTGAAGGACTTATTACGCTGAACTTTCGTTATATGATGTCACAGGTTGAGGTGAATCTCTCTACTGTAGACCAATCTAATGGCAATTATGTGAACCTGACAGGTGCTAAAGTAGAGTTGGTTGGTATATATAACGGTGCTGATGTGACATTGGGTAGTCGCGAGGTGATACCAACAGGTACCACTGATAATTATTACTTAGACGTGGATGCTAACGATGCCAATAAACGTCTTAGTGCTATCGTGCCGCAGGATTTGAAGAATGTTCGTTTTCGCATCACCATTTTTAATGGAACAGACGATACAGATGTCTACTATGCAGATGTAGCATCAATCAAGGAGAAGAAATCAGATTCTATAATTGCTAAGTGGGAATCAGGCAAACACTATGTGTATAACTTGAATATAACCAAGACTAAGATTAATGCAACCGCCACACTTAAGGGTTGGGAGACAGTAACTGCCGAACAAGATGTGTGGTTCTAAATAGAAATAGGATAGCAATATGAAATTAAAGGATTATATATTTCTTTCGATATCAACCCTGACTCTGGCGGGATGCACTAGCGAGGACATCACCAATACGCCAGATGATGAGCGCATCCCCCTCCGCCTAGAGGCAACCCTCTCCGGCGATTGCCCCGTAACTCGTGCATATGATAATGTGTTCGAGAAGGATGATAAGTTGCTCAGCTATGTGCAGCATGTATATTATAACGGGAGTGTATATAGTGCAGTCACTGGTATTGAGGCTAGGCTTGTTACCTTTACTAAAGGTAGTGCAGAAATGGAAAAAGATGAAGATTCGAAAAAGAAAACTTCTGACTTGACACCTGATAAAGCATTATATTGGGATGACTTCAGTGAATCGAGTAGCGAAGATAAAGACTTAAGAAAGTCTGACCATGGACTGCGTTCATTTTATGGCTATTGCTATAATGGCGGCTCTGGTTCATTGACTAAAGAAACAGGTGTACTTGCTTGGTCGGCTAATACAGACCAAAGAACAAATGGTATAAAGACCAGCGATTTGCTGTGGTCAAAAACGATAGAGCCTGTAACTTACGATCATGCAAAAGAGACCCGTAAAGGTCTGTCCATCCCTTATACCCACGCCATGAGCAAATTCACTATTGTGCTCGTTGCAGGTGATGGATTTAAAGCAGAAGACTTGGATAATGCTACTGTAACACTAAACGGGATGAACGCAAAAGGAACTTTTACTGCACCAACATCTGAAGTAACAGTCGATGTTCCTACTGATGGCACCACTACAACTACAGTTAAGATGTATGCTAATACTGCATCTACAACTGCAGATAATAAGCCATGCCGTGCATATGAGGCAGTAGTTGTTCCCCTAACAGCACTTACAAAGGATAATTTGCTTGCTACTATTGAAAGTATGTCTGGCAATACATATATGGTAAATATTACCGATGATATGCTTACAAAATGGAGTGAAAAAGAAGCCCTGAATACAGGTAAAACCAAGAGCGGATATAATTACAAACTAACTGTTACTCTGAATAAGCAGACTGTAGGTGTGGTCGCAAGTCTTGCTAACTGGTCTGATGTTAGTGCAGAGGGAACTGGTGAAATACAGTTCTCAGCTGATATAAAGACTACTGATGCGACTTCTAGTACATTCGCTGAGAACGATGCCTTCTCTTTGTGGATGGCGACTGATAAAGATAATATGGGTAGTATTGCTACCACATCTAAATTTGATGGAAGCAAGTTCGTAAATTCTCCTGCAATATATTGGCCAAATGGTTCGGATTGTTATTATTTCCGCGCACTGGCAAAGACTTCTTCAGTCGCTAATAAGACAATGGACGCTGCAACATTGGATGATGTTACTCAGGGATCAGATATCCTTTGGGGTACAACTGCTGCGCATAAGGGTAATACCACAATTGATTATGCAGAGGGCGCTGCTATCAACCCTCGTACTGGCGAGGTTCCATTGGTATTCAAGCATGCTATGAGTAATGTGGTTATTACTCTAGTTACAACAGATGATGATTCGAAAGTCGTTCTAGATAAAGCAACGGTTTCATTAACAAAATTGACTAAAGAGGGTACAATATCTATTACTGATGGTTCGATTGCTGCAGGTTCCAAACTAGTTGACGAAGCTTTCTCTAGTAGTATAGATGAAAATAAGAAGATATCAGTATTAATGGTGCCTCAGGCTTTTGAAGATAGAACTTCAGATGCTGATAATGCGAGGTTAATAATTACCCTCGAGAACGGCACTACATATTCTATTAAACTCAATAATCTTACTGATGGTACTAATCCCATTAAGGCATGGGAGAGTGGCAATCAGTACAATTACACAATTACCCTTGCTAAGGCGGAGATGAAGTTTAGTGTTACTATAGCTCCTTGGGTTGATGTTCCTGGTAGTGGTAAAGCAACTCTTGATTGGGATTAATGCGATGAAGATAGATAAGTATTTATATATTGGTATAGTTGCGCTGCTGATGGTAAGCTGCTCGGATACCGAAGTTGAAAACGGCGGTACCCTGCAGAGCCGGGAGCCTGTGTTGTTTTCTGCTGGTAATGTAGGAGCTGCTATTACTCGTGGATTGGTTGGATATTTGCCTGCAGACAGTAGGTTTGTATGCTCGATGTTTTTCCATGCCGGTGCCAATGATACCGATGATAAGTCATTCTATTCAGATGATAATAAGCTGGCAAGCGATGTTAATATGGCAACAACCTGGCTTATAATTAATAACGCTACAGGTAATGCGGTATATCGCCAGAATACATTTAAGGATACAGATATTAAACTGGATGATTACGGTTTTGATAAGGCTGCCAAAATTTTTTATTGGCAGAACCGTTTGAATCATATTTTTGTAGCTCTAACAGATAACAATAAACTGAAGACTCAAGACGGTACTGATGATACAACGACTGGTACGCTGAAACTCTTCCCCGATGTACAAACCCAGTACAATAAAAAGTATTTGCTGGCATATGACTTGACAAAAGGTAAGAAGACGACAATGGCCGATCAGCCCGATCCAATTCTGGCTTTTACCACAATGAAGCCCGAAGGTGCCAGCCCCGAAGCTAACCGCGTTGAGTTGTTTTTTAAGCACCAGTTTGCGCAGGTTCAGGTAAACCTGAAGAATTCACAGGATACCACTTCGGTTATTATTGGCAATTCACAGATAATTTCGGTTGAGCTGTTGGGTGTTGCTGAAAAGGCTTATGTGCCTTATTGTATCAATGCTGATGGTACGCTGCCATCCGTTGAGGCCGAAAAGATTAATATTGATGACGAGACGTATAATGAAACCAAGAAAACAAACCCTTATGGTTCTTCGTTCAGTCTTTTCGTACGCGAAAATACCACCTCGGGCTATCTTAAAACATTCGAGGGTATTGCCTTTGGTACTATACAGCGAATTCGTGTAACTTGGAAAGAACCCGATAACGATATTACACATACGGCTATACTAAACAGCGTTATCGAGCAGGAATTGGAGAGTGGTAAGAAATACATCTACAATATTGAGTTACGTCGTAGCTCGATAGCTCAGGTAACCCCCAAGATAGTTGATTGGGGTACGGATGGTACTTATAAGGCCGATGGCACAATTAGTGAATAAAGATGATGAAAAGTAATATATATAGGATAATACAACTGCTTCTGTTGTTTGGTATTACGTTGCTTACTTCGAGCTGCAGCGAAACCATCGGAAATCTATTTCCGGGTGATATGGAGGCTGGCGACGAAGTAAACTTTACTGCTATTGTGCAGGAGCGTACAGCCACAACCCGAACTACCGAAACACAAGTGGCCAAAGTGGCCTATGAGTTTGCTATTGGTATGTATACCGACGATACTCATCAGGTAGGCGATGATGGCAAATATACCGTAGGTGAGAATGGTGGTCTCTTAGAGGCTAAAACACCGCTGTATTGGCCCGATAACACTACGGCTTATGGCTTTAAGGCCGTGGCAGGTACAGATGCACTCAAAGCCTCCCAAAGTACCAAGGCCGATTGGTTGAAACAAGATAGATTAGAGGGTGGCACATATGATGGTACTACATTGGTATGTCATACAAATAAAGCATGGAAAAATGCTACAGGCAGCACTATTATACCACTTGATGTATCGCACACCCGCTCGCTGATTACAATTATTTTGAAGGCAGGCGAGGGTGTTAGTCGCAAGGCTTTGGAATTTAATTTGGCCGAGAACGATCTGAGTGCCAATATTTATTCGTACACCACCGATGAAAACAACAAGGTGGTTCCCCTAGAGATAAATCCTTTGGCAGCTGCAACTACAGTTGATTATGATGACGACGAGAATGGTGCTGCCCAAAAAGGCGTTAGCTCTACCCGTTACTACGCTATTGTAATGCCACACGCTTATACAGCTACTCCCTCCGACGAGCTGATTGCTCGTATTACACTTTCGGGACAGAAGTATTCGTTTTATCGAGGCAACGATAAAACAAGCGCTCAGACTAATTATAATCTTGAGCCAGGCAAGCATCTTACCATTACCATTACTTTGGGGCGTTATGGAAGACAGACGTTGATGACAGCCAAACTTGAGGATTGGACCGAAGAGGTTACTACCACTATTTGCGACGACAATGGTAATGCTGGCGAGCCTATTAAGATTAGTAATCGTGATGAATTGATTGCCTTCCTTTCTGATAATAATAAGAATAAGGCAGGAAACGTAGCATTGGTTACAGAATCCTTTGATCTTGAGGTTCCATCATCCGATAATCCCTATGCATGGTCGGAGTATAATAATAAATACGACCTTAATTGCACTCTGAACTTGGGTCATAAAACACTAACAGGTAACCACCGTTTCCTTAGTAAAATTGCCAATGCAGGCAGTTTGCTTAATGGTACCCTCCAGATAGGCGGTACGGTTGATGCAGCAATAGCTACCGAGAATAACGGTACTATTAATGATGTGCAGATAACCGCTGCCGATGGTGTTACTGCTGCCTATGCTACGGTGGCTGGTGCTGTGATCGATAATAAGGGCACCATTTCAAAGTGCAGTTCTGCACTGAAGGTGGAAGGTTCCACAGCAGAGTATGTTGGTGGTATAGCCGCCACATCTACCACATCGGCAAGCAAAGCCTCGGTTATTGATGGCTGTACTGTTACTAATCGTGTTTCAAGTACTAGCTCTACAGCTGTAGGTGGTATTGTAGGTCGTGCTAATGGCTATGTTACCAACAATACCTTCGAGTATGGCATTACCTTGTTGCAAGGTAGCAACCATAAGAATATTGTTGGCATACAGAATAACGACCACACCTCTACGTTTACCGGTAATGCATGGCCCACCACCGATAGTAATCTGGAAATGACTAATACTTATTTAAATCCATATAATGGTATTATCAGTAATACCGATGAGTTGAAAGAGACGATTAAGAGTACTTATAATCAAAAAGAAAAACGTTACCGCATGTCGGAGAATATTCCTGTAAGTTCAACTATAGGAACCGCCGAAACCCCTGTGGCTTACGAACTGAATGGAAATAATAAGCAGATTTCTACTACTGCTATGATATTTAAAACCATCACCGGTAAAGTGCACGATCTTAAGATTCTGCTTAATGGTATTCTGACGGTTACGCCGCAAGACGATGGTACCGATGCGATGGCAGCATTGGCTGAGGAAGTGTATGGTGCAGATGCCAAGATTAGCAACGTAACAGTAGATATGGCTAATGATACGTATGAGATAAAGGCTTCTAACCCTGCTGGCTTAGTAGTGTGGTTGTACGGTGGTGCCACAGTTAGCAATTGTCAGGTTAAGGCAAATATCGTGTCGCAGGCACCAACAAAACTTGACGAAGGCTGGAAGTTGGCTGGTGGCGTTGTTTCTACCGTAACAAAGGGTACTGTTACCCAGTGTGTATTCTGTTCGGGCAGTACGCTCTCTAGTACAACAGATGCCAAAGTGGCTTATTATGGCGGTATCGTTGGCGGAATACTGTGGAAAAGTTCGAACAAAGATGATGTAGAACTTATCTTGACCGACTGTACCAGCTACGTTAGTGTGGGAACCGATAATGCAAAGTACGGCAGCGTGTTAGGTTATTCGCTAAATAAGGGCACCGAAAAGAATTACACCTCCAGCGCCTGTCAGGGTAACTGGTGGCCTACCGGTAGCCGTGCTGTTGGTACTTGTATTGGTAGCGACGAAACAGTAATAGGTAAGCGCAGTTCAATGTCAAAACAGTAAATCTTTAAAAGATGGATATCAAGAATAAATATATCAGTTTGGCGATGGGGGCTCTGCTTATGTGGAGCTGTAGCGCGCACGATGATGTTCAGACGCCTGTCGATGATGAGGCTCTGCCTATTCGTGTAGGTGGTGTAACAACTGCCGATATGACGGTTACAGCTACAACCCGTGCCGCTGCAACTGCTGCACCCGGTTGGTTGAACGAGGGATTGAAAGAAACGGGTATGAACATGGTATACGATTTGGGTACCACTGAGCAGTATGCCCTTTTAACATATGATGGTATCAGCAGCTATAGCATGAATATGTATGATAGCAACGGCAAACCCACAATACCAGCCAAGTGGCTGGGTAACGGTGCACATGTGTTCCGTGGCGCTTATGTTCCCGATGGTTTGCGAAAACCTAATACAACAAAGACCTACAAAGATCTTTGCGAGTACACCTCTTTACCACCCAAAAAGGAGATATATGCCACTATCGAGCAGATTACCATCCCCACACAGCACCGTTTGGCCCGCGTGGTGGCTTATGTGCTGATTGATAACTCTATTAAGAATTTCAACGGTGATAAGACAAAATTAAAGGGGTATGATAGCGACGCAACACATGCCGACAATACAAAACTGCGTTTTTGCAATGTAGATGTACTGGATTATGTGGATACTGATGGCCATCCGATATGGAAAACGGCGGATAAAGTAATTCCGCATTATATTAAAGAAGAGGATATTACCATCTATCAGGAAACAGGCACCAATAATTATGTATTCCCCACCGATGATAATTATGAATCGGCTAAAGAAAACAGCAGTAAATATACAGCTATCTCTTATGGCACGTCGCCTTGCTACGATATCATTGTGCGCCCCACATATACCGTAACTACCAATAAAGCTATGGTGATGGGCGATGAGTTGGACGCAAACAATACCGATGCCAATACTAATAAGATTGATTTTGAACTGACGCTCGAAAATGATTTGGAGTATGAGAAGACATTTAAGTTTGACTTGAATGCCAACTACGAAACAGTTGTTTATCTGCGTGTTAGTCCAGAGAAGGTTGACTATAACAGCACAGGCTCGCGTCTTTGGCAAAACAAGAGTTATGCCGATGATTATTATGGAGTAAACAACCCCGATCACGAACTGTCTATGGCTGGTAGCAGTTGGCAACGCGCATATACTATCGCTACTACCAATCCTGACATCACCGATGGTAACGCCTATAGTGAACAGTATATAACCACCGAATCAGATTTTATCACAAAGCTATCTCAGGCTTATGACGGTGGTGCTTATGATGGATGCTATTTTATATTGAAGAGTGATTTAACTATCGACTTAAGCACATTTGCCGATATTGTGTTTACAGGTCATCTGGATGCTCTCGACCATACCATAAAGCTTGAGAATGCTTCTGATAAACGAAAATACCTGTTTAAAGGATTGGGTACAGGTTGGGATTCTGAGGTGCTGAATACTAAGATTGTTGGCGGCACGCTGTTTAATGCCGATGCCGAGATTACCGGACATGTAAGTAACTGTTGGAATGATGGCAAGCGTATTACCGATGTAACACCAAAACTTAGCGACGTAAAGTAATATGTATATGAAGATAAGAAACACTATATATGTGATAACAGCCGCTATCATGGCGGCATGTACGGCCGATGATATCGACTGGCGGCTTACCCCCGAACAAAAGGGCTTGATAGGGCAGGGGGTAAACTTCAGCGCCTCTATGGCCAATCAATTTGTTACCCGCACCACTTATCATCACGATGGCTCATTTAACGAAGGCGATCAGATGCGCATATTCCGTCAGTATGCAACCGATGAAACGGGTACCACGTTTAATGCCGCTACTGAGATTTTCCGTACCTATTATTACAAAATGAACTATGCCGCCGGTACCATATCGCTAAATAACGATTGGTTGCCTGCTTATGAGAAATTGGGTAAACTAAAATCCGATGCTCCTGGCTCTACATCTACCCAGACCTCGGCCGACTCGTTGACCTGGGAGAATGGTCGCACGGTGCGTTTCCGTGCCTGGGGGCGCAGTAATCTGTCGGGTTGTATGGCATCTGGCGATACAGCTGCCGCACGAAAAAATTATTATCCCGATTATACTGTGAGCGATTGGGTAACCGTTTCGGGTCCTACAGAGAATATTCCCCTTACCATGCGCCATATTACCTGCCGTATAGCACTTGTGTGTAAGGGTGGAAACGAGTTCGGTTCGGCACAGGTGTGCTTAAGCGATGCTGATTACGACAATAATACTGCCGATGCTGCTAAAGTAAGGGCCGCTTACAGCAAGATGTGTATGCCTGCAGGTGTTGATGATGCAACATTCCAACTTACAGCTATGACTCAGCAGTTGTATGGTAGTAAAACCACCGATTTGTATCATATCGAGAAATATGCCGCCACCGACGATATCGTAAAGATTGGTACTAATGACTCAGCTTATATTGCCGACTATGTGCAACACCCCGTGTTTAAAAATAATGATGGCAAACAGTACCTGATGTCAATCCCGTTTAATATGAGCTCGGATAAAACAGGCGAGGCATTGGTACTACCCGCATGTACTCGTTTTAAGGTAAAATTGTATTATGTAAAGAATGGTGCCGAAGCACAAACGCACATCTTTAAATTAGGCGAGATTAAAGATAACCTTGGTAATCATCCTTTTGTAAAGGGGCTTACGCTTAAGGCAGGATATAGTTACTCGTTTAGTGTGGGTTATCAGTACAATAAGTTTACTGTTACAACTACCAACGACTTTTCGTGGACTGATGCCAATTTAGTCTCGGGTACAACTTCCGATGAAAACCAAACACAGAGCAATTTGGATTTCAAATGGTGGACCTATTCGTTGGCTGCGGCTGCAAAACACGCCATTGCTGGTAAAAGCTACTCCCCCTCGTTCAAACTCACAAATCAGCAGGAGTTCATATCGTTTATCCATTTGGTTAACGGTACGGCTGCTACCAAAACAAGTGGCCTTACACGAGGCGAGGTTTGTGCAGAACAAGGTCCAGAGGGATTCCCTACCTACTATTGGTTAATGGATGATGGAAACGGCAATACGGTACAGATGACTCGTGCTGAGGCTGAGGCCGAGGGCTACGTATTCTATCCACGTTTCTATCCCTCTACCGTTACGCAGAAAGCCTATGTGATAGAGGATTACGTACAAGATGCGGAGCAGTTTTACGATGCCGAATTTAATAAGCATTACTTGGTTGAACTTGGTGACGATCTCGATCTATATGATTGGGAGTTACCTAGTATAGGTACTAAGAGTAACAAACCATTCCGTGGGCGATTTAATGGTAATGGTAAAACGCTCTATAACCTCAACATGCCTAGCGGCTATCTGTTCGATTCAGTGGTCGACGGTGTAATTACCAACCTTAAGATAGAGAGCACCCACAATACTTGCTTACTTAAAACTGCCACTAATAGCGGCACCTCAGGTTGGGGCTGTTATATTGCCGGCATTTCTATGCTGTGCCCCAGTAGCGGCAGTTCTATTGCAAAATCGCTTACTGGTAACAGCTATGTGGCAGGTTGTATACATGTGGGACAGGCAGGTGGTGCTTTGGTCGGCTCTATTAGCTCGGGTTTTACGCTTACCATGCTGGGTTGTATGCAGGCTGCTACCGGTCTTACAAAGAGTACCGGCGCTCTGTTAGGTGGTGTAGCCGAGGACGGTAGTGTTAAGTGGGGTACATTTAAGTATAATTACTACGACATAAGCTTATCAACTACCGCTGTAGCCGTTTCGAATAAAATCGATGCTTACGATTACGACGACTATATTCGTGGTGCTAAGTCGCATGTACTTAAGGCTAAGCACGATTACCTGATAAATGCCGATGCTGACAAAACCAAACTTACAGCTGGTATGCTTTCCGAAATTTATGGTCTGGCACCATGGAATGCTATGAACCAGGGTATTGATGTTTACAATGCTACAGCAGTAGGCAAATCATATCCCTGCACTATGGTGTATAAAATGGTAGGCGATGGCTATACCAACCGTTATCCAACGTTAAACTAAAATACTCATGATAGTCATGAAGATGAATAAGATATACACTCCTTTTATTGCCCTGCTGTTGGTGGCATGTCAGGCCGATGAACTGCAGCCTGCACAGCAACAAACTGGCACACTCTCGTTTACCACATCGGTACAGCAATTCGAGAGTGGTGCAAATACCCGTGCAGAAAATGATATAACACTTGGTGACGCCAATTTTGTGGCAGGCGAGAAAATTAAGATAAAGATTGTTTGTCCGGTGTCAGATCGTGTCGAGTTAGGCGAGGATACCTATAGTGGCAGTTTCGATGGCTTTTATCTGCTAAAGTGGCATGCCGATACTCTTGCTACGCTTACCTACAATGATGGCTATGATATCAATGGCGATTATTCTGCCTCTGACTCGCCCGATATCTACAGTCGCTACCTGGCTCAGCCCACGCCTTATGTATTTACGGCACAGTCGTGGATCGAGGAGCAGGTGTTTATCGCTGGTACTACTACTAACGAAAAGCGTGTTGAGCAGTATAGCAATGTGTTCCATGCCAATCAGAGTTTGTTGGCTAACTACCGTGCCAGCGATCTGATTTGGGCGCAGACCGTGATGCAAACGGGTTGCTACAACGTGCACCTGAGTTTTAAGCACGTGATGGCCGTATTGCTTATAACCATCGATGGTGCCATATCTGATGATGCTGTACTAACAGTTACCGATATGCCTGATATCGACCAGGCCGAGGTGATTGTGGGCGATTATTTTGCCTGCAAGAGTCAGGTTAATGCTTCAGGTTCAGGCTATGATTGTAGTTATAAAACTAAGAGTAGCATTACTGCTGAGGCCGACAATGGTAAGGCATTAGGTATTGCAGTTGTCGACGATAATACTCCAACCGTTAAACGTGTGGCTTTTGCCGATATCAATCAATCGGCTACTTATACAGCTTATCGTGTACCTAATACCAACACCTTCCGCCTTATTGTGCCACCTTGTGTTATCAAAAATGCCACCATCTGGCTGCGTACTGGCGAAAATCTCAAAAACCGTTACAGCATGCCGCTTAACTCTGGTAGTTCGTTCACCCCAGAGGCTGGCACCCGCTATCACTTAACAATGACAATATAATATGTTGCGTATATATATGAAACTACATAAGTTGTTATCTCTTACTATTGTGCTATCACTCCTTGTGGCATGTGATGCCGACGATGAGGCTTTTGTACCTGATTCGGCACTCCAAATCAGCGGCATTACGGCTACATTAAGTAGCACTCAGGCTGGCACACGTGCCACCGAAGAATCTACTACATTAGGCGTGGGACGTACAGCCTTTGCCGATGGCAATGTAATTGTGTTTACTACCATCAAGCGTACCGATAATCCGCTCGATTATTTTTCCTATAGTAATATTCAGTATAGTTACAATGGTAGTGGATGGAAACGTAGTAAAAATGGTACCGAAAAAGACCCCGAGAAAATATACTGGAGCGATGTAACTTCGGCGCATACTTTTACAGGTTACTGTTTGCCAAGTAGCAGCTACTATTGGAAATCAAACCCTACTAATAATATTGTTACCTATCAAGGCGAGTTGGGATATGGTGTGGATGATAAAGGTACCATCGATTTCTCTACAGGTAACGAATCGATTGTTGCCGAAGACCTGTTGGTTAGTCATAGTAAGAATGTTAAGCCCGATACAGGTGGTGCTTCGGCCCAGGTTGATTTCAAACACGCATTAAGCAATGTGTGTGTGGTGGTTAATGTAAAGGGCTTTGCTACTAACGCACTCGATAAAAAAGTAGATGTTTCGGATATGGTTATCTTGAATCAGCCATGTGTGTTTACCTGGGGAGCCGATACCACAGTACTCTCTACACTCAATGTTACTGATACTAATAATAAAACAAAGAATATCAAACTTTGGCGTAAATCGGTATCGGGCGAAAATGAAGACAAGACCTTAGTGTTTTACGGTCTTACCACACCACAGGATGCCGACTATCGTAAAATTAATGGTAATGGCGATAACCTGTCGTTCAAGTTTACGGTAAAATATCCCAATGCTTTAGACGCTAGCCAAACAGTTACTCATACCTATAAAGGTTCTGTAAGTGATGAGGAAGGTGATGTGTTGTTTAATTCAGGTAAGTGTACCACAATTAATGTATCGCTGAATCACCGCAATGAGCAGATGCTTGTTGACGTCAACTATAGCGATTGGAACTACGTGGCCTCTCCTGATTTGGGCAAGCTGCGCAAGAAGTCTACCTATATGGAGATGACTATTGATAATGTGTCTACTCATTTTGATAATGGATTGACCATTGATAATGCAACTTGGCTTTATATCGATCATAATGATGAAGATAAAGTAAAGGATGTTTATGGAAATGATGGAAACTTGGAGCATCCTTATGTCATCAAGTCGGCGGCTCAGTTGTTGTCGTTTGCTAAGGAGGTAAATAACGGGTATAGCTTCAGTGGTGATTATATCCGCCTGGATGCTGATATTACAATGCAGGCCAGTACGGCTAAGACCAATGTGGAGAGTGAGACATCAACAGTTAAGCCTGTCGCGTGGATAGGTATTGGCGAAGATGGTAAACCCTTTAATGGTACATTCCTCGGTGGCGATCGATATATCAACCGCCTATATGGTAAGCCATTGTTTGTTAATCTTGGCGCTCTGGCTGTCGTTGAGCAGTTGCACATTGCGCCTATTGGTACTATCACTGGCGGTGGTGCGCTGGCTGAAACTAATGCTGGAACTATCGGTGGTTGTAAGGTTGTGGAGGATGTAACGTTGTCTACAGACGGTGAGGCTGGTGCTTTGGTTGGTAAAAATATTAAAACAGAGAATAGTATAGGAACAATCTACGCGTGCTACCATATCGGTAATGCGTCTATTGTTAGAACTGATAAAACTACAGGTACTGCAGGTCTTGTTGGTAGTAATGAAGGCACTATCGTTGGGTGTTATCACGCAGGAGATACCTTTACTATTGCAAATACTAATACTGGTACCATCAAGTGTCCTGAGGCTACATCGATATATCAGATTCAGCAGAAAGATTTCGTTGAGGCTTTGAATAAAAAGTTGACGGAGTGGAATCTCGAAACCAAATTCCAATTCGTACACAATTCCGCCAGTTACCCAACTGTAACCATAATGTAGTCTTTCTCATAAATACTGGTATTGATAAAACATGAGCGAGCTCTTGTTTTATTCTCACTTAATCACGACCTTGTGGCCATGAACAATGTAAAGGCCCTTATGCGTGGGCTTGCTGGTTAGTCGGCGACCGTCGATGGTGTACCACACATCCGGCTTCTGACTTCTTACATCGGTCATAGTCCTGATGCCCGTAGGTGTTGTGGCGTCAATCCATTGGAAATGGTCGAAGAAGTTTGTTCCTAAGCCCATCAGAAAAGCGGTGCCGCTCCTCAGATGGTCGCTGTCACTATAGGTGTCGTCTATGCGATACATGTCGCCCTCGCCGTCGGGATGGGCATCGCGGAAGGCAAGGAAATTGCTGTAAGGCACAATCATGTCGCCCTTAGAGTGTGCAAACTGTATGCGATGTTGCGGCTCCCAGCCAGTGCATACGTTGTTCGACACCAGGGCATAGCACATGTCCTCATAGGCGTCGCCCGTTGCAACTGGCGCATTGCTGAAGTTGGCGGTATTCTTAAGATAGTTGTAGAAACCTGGGGTGAAAATCTTTTCGAGACGGGCCCATGCTACCGTCTGGTCGCCCCAAATAGCACCTGGAACCTCTTGCTTGAAAAACATCTCGCCCATGTTCAGTGGAGCAGGGTAGGTCTTCTCGCCAACGGTGGCAGTGCCTTTGTCTATCTGGCTAAGCCAGGCCGCGTTGATGGCGTCATTGCTTGCAGTCTTACTGTTCAGCCAGTCCATTACGCCAGTGTCGAGAAACGACTGTTCGAAGTAGTCGTCCAGCGTGTGCTGAGCCATGGCTGGGGTGCCTACAATCATGCCGTTCATAATCATTGGAATTACAACGGGCAGGGTAACCTGATCCTTGCGGTGTACGGTGGTTACGTCGTAGCTGGTACCGTCGTCGTCAAGATAGTATCGCAGAGTGGCGATGAGGTCGTAAGGGCCGTCGCCGCAAAGTGTGCCGCGGAAGTGCAGCTGGTCGCTGAGTCCGTTCTGCTCTATATGGCGTTGCGCGGCCAGGGCTACTGCACCGCCTTGCGAATAGCCAATGCTGAAGCAGCGCCAATTGTCCTTCAGCGGCAGGGTATTGTCAGCACCGTTTAGCTTGCCGTAAAGTTCCAGCCCATAGGTCAGGGCATCAACCACCTGCTGTGCCGTTACCGTCTGCACAAGGTAGGGATGCACCCTGTCGCTCGTCACACCGTAACCCTCGAAGTCGGGCATGATCACGATGCTGCGCTTTACGATGCTTCTGTAGGGCGCTTTCTCGTTGTATTCATAACCTTCGAACAGAGAGGCGAGAACCATAAAGTCGGCTGTTGCGGTCGTAGCGCTGGTGGGACACTGCGAATTTGCAGTTACAGTATAGTGGCTATACAAGTGTACAGACTCTATGCCAGCGTCGGCCTCAGGCGAAGTAGGCGCCCAGCAACATAGCAGCGACGATAGCACAACGGGCTCGCCCGTCACGCTGGTCGATGGGTAGTTGAACTTGTACACCATTCGGTTGTTCAGAGTCGTGATGTACGGTTCCAGTGCGGTGGATGGTGTTGGCTCCTGTGCCCATGAGCCCTGCACAACTACGCACAACAGGGCAAGCAATGTAAGTAAAGTCTTCTTCATGGTAACAGATCTAGGATTGTGCCTTTGCCGGCCACCTTGCCTTTTGTTCTGGTTTTACCACTACCTCCACAGTATGTACAATTGCCTTGTCCTGATCGTCCACTTCCATTACAATATGAGCATTCCTTTTCTACATCTCCTATGTGGTAGTCGCCACTCATCTGTTGATCATTTATTCCCTTCAGGATAGAGAAAACCGTTGCCTTGTCCTGCTGCTTCTTCTGAGCCATCACAGCCTTGGTGTCGGGCTGGAAGTTTATCATCTGTCCCTCCGACAGGATGACATTCTTATTCATGTCAACCACAAAGGCTTTCAGGTAGAAGGTTTTCCCGTCTCCCTTCAGAAATTGGGGCTCCAGCAGTATATCGATCGGAATGTTTACCGTCTTGCTGGCAGTGATGGGAGTCAAAGTGGCCTCGCCCTCACACATCATTTCACATAGTTCACCAAGTTCTTCAATCGTCATCTTGTCGCCATCCCATGGGTGGTTGGTCATTAACACGATAATACCGCACTCTTCCTTGCGCACATTGCTGGCTTGCATCTTCACGTTGATAGTGAAGTATGCTCCCTCAGAACAAATGTCCATAGTCGAGAACTCCGTTGCCAGCACCTTCACGTTGCCTGCCATACTTATGCCTGCAGTCAACATCGCAACCATTAATAATACAATTCTTTTCTTCATAGGCTTATTACTTTAAAACTACTTTCACGTTTGTTATCATGTCGTTATGTTTGGGATCGGGTTTGGCCAGACTGCGATTAACTGCCAGATTACCGCCCTTTTCGTTACTGTTGAACATGGCCGAATATACCACGTCGCTTTCGAAGAATAGAGTACCTTCTACATATACTCTGTAATTGCCTTTAGGCACGGGTTTGCCCAGATCATCCCTAAAGTCCCATACGAAGGTCTGCGTGCCGTTTTCCTTCGGTGTGGCTCCTGTCACTGCATCAAGCTGAACATCAAGTTTGGTATCAGGCTTAGCTATCTTCACCCATTTGGGCACACAGTTAGGACGAACCAGATATCCGCGCTTGGGTTTCTCCTCGCCGCGTGCACGGCCTTTAGTGGTGTACGAGGTCACGAAGATGGTTTTCACCACTTCGCCATTAGTGTTTTCTATCCATACGGCAAACTGGTTGGAACCAGGTCCTGGCTGCACCTGATAGTCAAACGATATCTCAAGCAGTCTGCCAAGCTGTGCCTTTGCAGTAGTTGCAGTTCCACACAAAATGACTATAGCCATCGCGATTCTAGTGATTAGTTGTTTTGTACTCATAACATTATTATATTTATAGTTTAGGACTAGCTTCAATGTTGCAAATATAAGGAAAAAACAGCAACTTGCAAAGCAAAACCATATTTTTTTGCTTTTTGGTGGGATTTCGTGTAGTTTTTTGTAACTTTGCTGCGTCAAATGGGCGAAGATTCAAAAAAAACAGAACGACAATGAATGCATTAGAAAAGCAATTTGCGCAAACCGTAAGTGAACATAAGAGCACCATCTACACCGTGTGCTACATGTTCTCGCAGGATGCCGACGAGGTGAACGACCTGTTCCAGGAGGTACTAGTCAATCTTTGGAAGGGCTTCGAGAGCTTCGAGCATCGCAGCGACATCAAGACGTGGATCTATCGCGTGGCCCTAAACACCTGTATCTCGATCGACAGGAAGAAGCGCCGCCAAGCCACAGCCCGACTAACCATGGACATCAACCTGTTTGAAGACCGTGATGAGGATACTCGCCAGGTGGACATGCTCCACAAGCGTATATCCAAACTGCTGCCCTTCGACCGCGCGATCGTACTGCTCTGGCTCGAGAACCTGTCGTACGAGGAGATCGGACAGATAGTCGGCATCAGCACTAAGAACGTCAGTGTCCGCCTGTTTAGAATCCGTGAACAACTTAAGAACATTAAAGATTAAACATTAAACATTTGACATTATGAACAACGATTATCAGAACCCACAAAGCGATATGGAACTGGATGCTATGCGCCAGCAGATGAACACTCTGAAAAAGAAGCTGGACCAGCAGCAGATAGTGAACGATCACATCATACGCCTGTCGATGTGTAAGACTGCCAAAAGCATTAAGACTCGCTATTACGCCATCATGGCACTCTCGCTGCTGATGATTCCATATACCTATTTGATCTTTATCGAGCGACTGGGCATCTCGCTTGCATTCTGGATTGCTACCGCCGTATTTATGCTTATCTGCTGCGGAGCAACTTACTACAATAGCCTGAATGTGAATATACCCAATGCGATGGGCAGAAACCTGATAGAAGTAAGTAGCAGGATGGCCCGCGCCAAGAAGTTCGATGCCAACTGGCTGTTCTTCGGCATACCAGCAGTAATAGTATGGTTGGGATGGCTCACATGGGAATTATACCAGCTGGATGCAGAGATGACACGCTATATGGTCTACGGCATCATATGCGGAGCTGCAATTGGATTGATCGCCGGATTCAAAATGCACCACAAGACTCAAAGCCAGTATCAGGAAATCATCGATGCTATCGAAGACATCACCGCCGACGAATAATCTGCCGAATCTGCCAGGGGGACTCTAATTTTGCACTCTGATAGAATATTTCAGTGAAGAATTTGCTAAATCCCGGCCAATTCCCTACCTTTGTTGTTAAAAGGAGGAAAAGGCCGACAGGAAAGGGAACCTATCAGAGGGACAACAGTTCTAGAGTCTATTACCTGTCTTAGTCCTTCCTGTTTTAGTTGCAAAGTCCAGATAGAATGCCAGCGGCACTGTAGCCTATTTAGAGTCCAAGACCAGACAACTATTGGCCAATTCCTTCATTAAAACGGTACAAAGGTATGAAAAAAATCTTTATCGGCATCGATTTCTCTAAAGAAAAGTTTGATGCGACCCTCATTAAAGCAGAGGGACTGAAGGAATGTGCCCCCAGTGTGCACGAAGTGTTTGACAACAAGACAACGGGTTTCCGTCGTCTGGTAACGTGGGTAAAGGCTCAGGCTGAGTCTGCTTCCATTGACTCCTGGCTCTTCTGTGGCGAGAATACTGGAGGCTATAGTATTGGTCTAAGCAATTTCCTTTATGCCTCTGCTTACGACATGTGGCTGGAGTGTGCTTATAAGATCAAGCACTCGGTAGGTATCCAACGTGTGAAGAACGACAGGGCTGACTCCAAAGCCATAGCCGAGTATGCTATGCGTAACTACGACAAGATGATACTGTATAAGCCACAGAGCACCTCGCTGACGTGTCTGAGAGAGGTTTTCTTGTATCGTCACAGCCTTGTCCGTCAGAAGGTATCGTTGCAGGTCAGAAGGGACGAAAAACGGCTTACACAGGAGAGAACCGACGTAAGGGCTTTTATGTCTTTCACCAGCAAGCATCTCATCACGGAGGTGAACAAGGCCATTGCTAAATGCGACCAAAAGATAAAGGATATCATTGCTGCTGATGACGAGCTCAAGGAGATATTCGATATCATCACCTCCATGCCAGGCATTGGCATACAGAATGCGACATGCCTGATGGTCTATACGGACAACTTTCAGAAGTTTGACATGAATGCAAGGAAGATAGGCTGCTACTACGGCATAGCACCGTTTGGACGGCAATCAGGAAGCAGTGTCAACAGTAGGCCACAGGTCAGCCCGTTTGCCAACAGGATGATTAAATCTCTGCTCTCACAAGCAGCATTAGCCGCAATCAAGTTTGACATGAATGTATACAACTACTATCAGCGTTTAAGAGAACGTGGCAAACATCCTCTGTTGATACACAACAATATCAAAAACAAGATGTTGCATGTGTTAGTTGCAATGGTTAGAGATCGAGTGAAATACAATCCTGATCATGTCTATCAGACAAACAAAGAAATTGCCTATTCTGCGAAATGTTAAATATATAGTTAAATATCAATTAATGTTTGGAATTTAGCATAGAATGCTGGTACGTGGCATACAATAAGAAAATCTCCAGCCGCTATGGCTGGAGATCTTTGTATTCGCGGGCTACGTTGTCGATGCAAGGGCAGGCCTTTTTTGGGGGGCAGTCTATGGAGTGTTCGAGTCGTCTCTACGCGCTATCCGGATAGTTTCTTCGAGGTGTTCGACTGATACTTTAGGGGGTGAAAGTATCATCGGAACGATCGCTTCGAGTCATCGGAACAGGCCGTTCGACTCATTGCGACGAGTCGTAACTATGTGGTTTTTAAAATATTTATGTAACTTGTTGATAATTAGCTGTTTATATGCTTATGTGTGATAGTGTGAAATAATCATGTGCAAAGTTTCTATGCAAAAAAGAAAAAGTGGTACTTTTTTATTATTGTAGAGGAAAGTTTTATATATACTAATTCACTCAATCACACAAATAATTAAAATGGTAACTCAAGTTGTTGATTATCAGTGCCTTGCGGATCATTCGATTCTTCACTTTCAAAGTCCTCATCTAATGCAATATAATTTTGCTGCATATTACTTGAAACGAAACCAACAAATAATTGGGGACGTTTATATAGAAACATCCATAAAATCAGCAAATTCTTATACCCACCCAAGATTTTTAGCCATAAAATAGATGAAATATTCGAAAAGATTTGGAAGTTTGAAATAAACTTCCTATCTTTTAACCATGAAAGGTGGAACCAAGTAGAGCCACGATGTGCGGCGCTCGGCTTTGCCGCTTCGCTTGCGAAGGTTACTATTTCAGTTTCTTGGAATTAGCTTACCCGCAGACACGTGGCCTGCTGACGGGCTGGCTGATGGGTGCAGCTGGAAAGCGCGATGGTGAAAACGAAAACCAGCATGAGCAAACTCTTGTTGTGACGATAGAACCAGAGGGTGTAGATGAAATAGCCCAGGAGAGTGGTGTATATCACTACAAGGGGAATAGTGAACCACAGGGGCATAGAAAAGAAATCATGGATTAAGTCTGTCATATCGCTTTCAGGATTAATATTTCGGGTGCGAAATTATGAAATAAATACGATACATGGTGTGAAGAAAACACACTTGGTGTGAAAAAACTAGGGTATTGGTGTGAAAAAACACTGATTTTTTTACACTTTTCTTTGGTGGTTCGGAGTTTTTTCATACCTTTGCGGTCATGATTACGATAGGCGAGATGCAGATAAGCGGCATGCTGACAATGATGATGTTGTCGGTGATGCTGATGGCATGCGTACGTAATCGGTCAACCCATCGCAGCTGTTTTGCCCGTGCGCGATGGATGATGGCAGCGGGCACAGGGCTTATAGCAGTGCAGTTTCTGCTGCAATACATCTTCGGATTCAGCAGTCGTGAGTATTTCCACCGCACGTTCCGCCAAATGACCGGATCAACCCCCGCCAATTACCAATAAAAGATATATTTATTAAACATAGCATAAAGTATGAAAAAAATTCTGTTGATTGCCCTCTGTCTGGTATTTGGACTGGAAACTTGGGCACAAGAAGGAAGAAACGCTCGTGTAGTGATAGGTATGAACAATCTGACCTACACAGTAAAAAAGACAAAGACACTTGAAAAGGTGCTGGATGTACTATTGACTGGTGAAGTTTCGAAGGATCAGTCGCAGTATCAGGACGCAGTGAGAGCTGCTATCCTGAAGGGTATGTCGCAGTCGCATCGCATATCGGCCATCGACGGACAGCTGTCGGCCGAAGAGGCTGCACGTCCGGGTGCACGCTATGTAGATGCTACAGTATCTACACTGTCGACCACATCTAAAACAGAAACTGAGTATCTGGACAAGGAGAAGAAGAAGTCGCGCACCAAGACCTACTATAAGGCGCTGATAGGTGTGACAATGCATATTAAGGATGCAAAGACCGACGAGATAATTGCCAGTCCGACGTTTAACATCACAGAGACCGACTTGTCGTGGATTGAGAGTGAAGACGGTGCCATGGTAAAGGCCCTGGAGCGCCTTTCGTACTACGTGAACAGATACTGCAACCGCTGGCTGCCATTGAGAGCTAACGTGCTTGAGGGTGCTCGCGAAAAGAAGGACAAGCAGAAGGAAGTGTATATCGACCTTGGCGCACGCGAGGGTGCCTACAATGGTCTGCATATGGGTGTATATACCGTGAAGATGGTTGCCGGCAAGGAGGCCAAGAAGCAGATTGGCAAGCTGAAGATAGAGGATGTACAGGGCGACGACATCAGTCTGTGTAAAGTGCAGAGTGGTGGCCGCGACATCAAAAAGGCTCTTGATGACGGCGAGACACTGGTAATCGAGACAACAGATTAATAATCACTTATCATAAAAAAAGATGCAGGATTTTGAAGGTCCTGCATCTTTTGTTTTATTATTAAATTTGTCTGTTGCGGAGTGTGTTGAGCACGATGCGCATGTAGAGGGCAAACTGTTTGTCGTTGAGCACTTGTTTCATCTGGTGAGCATCCTTTCTTACTGCTCGATGTACCAGGTGGCGCTGTAGTGGTCCTCTTACTGAGGCTAATGACTGCAACTCTGTGTTGAAGTTGTTGTGGATAGACTCAACGGCGTCTTCCTGATTCTCGTCGAGGGCGAGTACCTCTGAGAGGCGGTCCATGTCGCAGCTCATGTCGTAGCGCTTGTCAACCTTGTTACTGTTAGTCTCTGCAAAACTAAATGTCACTGCCATCATGGCAACCAATGTAACGATAATCTTTTTCATACCAGAATACTTTTAAATTGTTATTATTTTATTTGTTTATTTGTCTTTTGTACTTCTGGTATTTTGACGCAATGGGGCAGATGAATGTTTAATCATCCACCGCTCGCTTTCAACGAACTGCCCGATTCGTTAAGTGAAAAGTCAAAATTTAGAAGCAAAAATTATGGGAATTCCTAACATTTTTAGGGATTTTCCTTATACGAGATTAAAAAATAATTCTCATCTTTGCAGCGTCAAACATTTTAAAACATTGAAGCGTATGAAAGAGAATCGTATTATTGCATCGGCCCTTGTAGCTTTGGGCATAGTAATGCTAGGATTGTTTATCAAAGGTGGAATCGATAACTTTGCCAATAAGGATCGTAAGGTAACGGTGAAGGGTCTGGCCGAGCGCGAGGTTCCTGCCGATAAGGTTACGTGGAGCATCGGAACTAAGGTGACTGGCAACGATCTGCCTCTGCTTTATGAAAACATCAACAGTCAGACAGACAAGATTAAGAAGTTCTTGCTACAGAATGGTCTCGAAGACAAAGAGATCACGGTGAACCCACCATCTATCAGCGACCTGGAGGCACGCGAATGGGGCGACAACCAGAAGAATTTCCGTTATATAGTTAACACTACCATCACGGTTGCCACCAACAAGGTTACTGAGGTAAACAAGGCTATATTTAAGCAGGCAGAACTGCTGAAGCAGGGTGTTGCCATCGATAGCAGCAACCCTCAGTATGAGTATGCATCATTCCAGCAGATGAAGCCCGAGATGATGGCCGAGGCTATCAAGAATGCCCAGAAGACTGCCGAACAGTTTGCCGAAGCAAGCAAGAGCGAGCTTGGACAGATACAGACAGCCGGACAGGGTCAGTTCGAGATAGAGGATCGCGACCAGAACACGCCTTATATCAAGAAGCTGCGTGTAGTAACTACTATCACTTATTCGCTAAAAGATTGAGTTTCTCTATCAGCGGAACGTACCATGTCTTAACTTCCTGCTCGGTTGGCGTGTGCGCACCAGTGAAGTGGTATGAGTGAGTGTAATGCTCCAGAAAGAGAGGTTCAAAGTGAGCCAAGGTGTCTTGCTCGCCAAACAGACCCCAGATACGCTCTTTAGATTCGGGTGTGCAATACTGGAACTGTTGAGATTCTAACTCTGCAAACTCATTTATTAAAGTTTCGTCTATAATGAAATCCTGATTGCCGTTGGCGCGTGGCGACTTGTATCTCTGCGCGCCAATTCTTGGTTTCAGAAACTCAGTCATCTTGAAATGAGGATTACCAAGCAGAGCCGGAATGCCGATTACTGGTGCTATCATCTGAGCATAGAATGATCCGCAGCTATTGCCAACAATGACGTCAGGCTTTTCGCGGTCGCACAGATCACGAATAAATGCCAGGGCCTCCTTGGGATGCAGCGGTAGGTCAGGTGTCAGCACAACGGTTCTACCATCAAAAGCCTCCCTCAGAGCCACAGCCGGCACACATTGCCCGCTGGCATAGAATCCATGTAGAAATAGTATCTTATTCATTATCTATTTAGTAAGACTGGTGCAAAGGTATGAAATTATTTCTATAAATCTTAAATTAATTTGGTATTTTACTCGCTTATTCGTATCTTTGCACCAAGAATATTAATATCAAGTATAAATGTAACTCGATCTATGTTGGAATTTATGCAGACCATAGGAAAGGGTATCATACAAGGGGTCAAACAGTATATAGATAATGACCTGAGTAGCTATGTGCCTTTTTTTATCATTGCATTAGTGATACTGGTCGGCTCTCAAGTTATGAGAATCATTCGCAAATATAAGTCAAAATAAGACGCATAATATGAATACAACTACTATCCGCCAGAAAGTTTGTGGGGACGGACGTTATCCGCGACGTGCCTTCATGGCATCATCAGGCAGTGCGCAGCGTGGAGGGGACACCTCTGAAGGTGACCGCCATTACACCAACCGAGGGCATCGACATCATCGAGGCTGTGGAACGCACCGACAAGCGTTTCATCATCGGTGTGCAGTATCATCCCGAAGTGGCGGTGGCCAAGCATACTGACCATGTGTCAGGTGCTTCAAACTATATGCCATATGACGAGGCGCTGTGCTACTTCCGCGCACTGAAAGAGATGGCTATTAATCATTAATGAAAATATCGAATGGAAGAAATACACAATAGTGCTCAGCTGATAGAACTGATTGGCAGGATAGGTTTCCTGCCACTACTGGATAGTGGCATACAAGGGTTCTCGGCCGAGGATATCGTGGCTGATGACTGTAGGTATGTGGTGCTGCCCGAAGGGGGATGGGACTGGCCGCTATGGAAGTGGAAGGGGAGTGTGATAACCGAGGGACACCATGTGTATGGAAAGTTCTTTGCGGGCAAGGCTGGATTTATCAGTCGAGAGTGGTGGCCCGACTTCTGCAACTATCGCCGCAGCAAGCATGCGGAGCCCGAAGAGGGTAGTATAGAGGAGGCTATACTGCTGACGCTGGCAGAGCAGGGGAGTCTGATTACGCGCGAACTGCGAGCACAGTGTGGGTTTACCGGGCCAAAGATGCGAAGTAAGTTTGACGGCTACGTGACCCGACTGCAGATGGCTACGCGCATAGTGACCGAAGACTTTGTGTATCCAGTGGATAAACATAATAATGAATATGGTTGGGGATGGTCATTGCTAACCACCCCCGAGCAACTCTACGGTAGAGATGCTAACCAGTGTAATCGCACTCCCGAAGAATCGTTTGCCCGTATCTGCGCCCACATGCATACAGTATGCCCGCATGCCACAGACGCCCAGATAAAGAAAATGCTAAGATAAATTCAACTACAATGTATAAATTCGAAGAACAATTGAAGCACGATCTGCACCAGTTTCTGCAGACAATGAATGAGGTAGACGAGCGTCTGCCTGAGTGTCCCGATGTAGAGGATAAGTGGGAGGCGATAGCTAAGGCTTACATCCCAGATGGCATACGCGAGTTCCAGGCTTTCCCTTCGGCATCGCTTGGATGGATGATGTATATCGGTATGGCAGTAGCCAAGATGTGGGACACTGACTGGGAAATATATTCTAAGGTAGAAGATCTTTACGCCTATATGCGCGACAAACGTGGCTACGACTCGATGGATGAGTATATCCGTGAAGAAGTGCTACTGCTTGAGGGCGAAGACTATTCTGCTCTGGAAAAGACTGTGGGCGAGTGTGCCCAGCGTGTGTACAATGCCCTGATGCACCAAGGCCTGGAGCCTGGCACCCGAGAGGCTTTTGATGCCTACGTGGCATGTCTGCACCAACTATACCTGATGGGCGCCGCCATGCAGCTGCGCCGCTTAGGCTATCACATGACAGCAGTAAACTAGACTACAGATGGACTATTTACCAAAAGACCCGGCGATATTGGTTTCGAGCGTGAATATGCTGCTTCGCGATGAGGAGTTTGACACGCTGGAATCGCTATGCTATAATTTCGGGACAGAACCCAAGGATGTTAAGGACTATCTATATGGATACGGATTTGTGTACAGCGAAGAGCAGCGCCAATTCCGCCCAATAGGATATGATGATGCAAAATGATAACAAAGGATAGTATCGAGACTGCTTATAGTTTCATGCATCAGAAGCAGCGCATATATGTATATTCCACGCTCGACTGGCAGAAGGATGATATAGAGATAGCCATTGCCAGTTATGTGGACGATATGAGCAAGGAACTATATGATGCTATAAGTGATGGTAGAGAAGATTTTCTCCGCGACCATAAGCGATTCAGGGATGATATCACTATGGCCGTGGAGAAATTAGAAAAATTGCTATAGTTATTTAGAGGTTCTTGTTCTTTTCTCTGATATGCTCCTCATACTCGGCTAACTCACGCTCGCCGATGTGAGCAAGACCATAGTGCTCGTCGTGCTGCGAGAAGTCAAGTCCTACCTTCTCACTATATGCTGATACGCGCATAGGGATGAGATGGTCGATGAGCTTGTAGCCCAGCCAACTCATAACAAACGTGTATGTGAAGACAATGACAATGGCCAGCAGGTGATAGAGGAAAATCACAAATCCGTCCCATGTACCAGCAATCAGACCTTCCTGGATAAAGATACCGGTAAGCACGGTGCCGAAGATACCACCTGTGCCGTGGGTGGGGAACACGTCGAGGGCATCGTCGATGCTGCTGCGTGAGCGCCAATACACGGCGATATTACAGATAAGTGTGATGACAAATGCAATAAAGATGCTCTGACCTACAGTGACGTAGCCTGCTGATGGAGTGATGGCTACAAGTCCGACCACGCAACCCACAGCTGCACCCATGGCCGATGGCTTACGACCGCGCAGACAGTCGAAGAATATCCATGTCATCATCGCAGTAGCCGAGGCTGTATTTGTATTTAGGAACGCCTTGACAGCCACACCGTCGGCATGAAGCGACGAACCGGCATTGAAACCAAACCATCCCAGCCACAGCATAGCTGCACCAAGCAGTACGAACGGGATGTTGGCAGGTTCGCTTTTACGTGTCTCGGCCTTACGTCGGCCCAGGAAGATGGCTCCTGCCAATGCTGCTACGCCCGACGATGCATGTACTACGATACCACCGGCAAAGTCGACTACGCCCCAGCGCAGGAACAGACCCTCGGGATGCCACGTCATGTGTGCCAACGGACAGTAGATGACAAAGAAGAAGAACATCATGAAGAACATATAAGCCGAAAAGCGTACACGCTCGGCAAACGAGCCTGTAATCAGCGATGGAGTGATAATGGCAAACTTCATCTGGAACAGGGCAAACAGGGCCAATGGTATTGAGGCTCCACCAAGAATATTGCCAGCAGGAGTGGTATACACCTCGCCTCCGACACCATGGAACATCAGGAACGTTAGCGGGTTACCAATCACACCACCGATATCATCACCGAAACAGAGCGAGAAACCTACTACCACCCAGAGCACCGAGATAAGGCCCATGGCGATAAACGACTGCAGCATGGTAGAGATAACATTCTTTGCACCTACCATTCCACCATAGAAGAAAGACAAACCTGGAGTCATCATCAGCACGAAGATGGTAGCCGTAATAAGCCATGCCACATCGGCAGCCGAGATTACAGACCAGTCGCACTCGAACGATGGCTCACCAACAAACACACCTGCGGCAGCAATCAGAGTCATTGCCGCCATCAAAATTTTCCAACGTCTCTTTACTTTCATAGTTGTTTGATTAATTTTTGCCTGCAAAGGTACAAACAAATAGAAAGAAAACCATCGTGTTTGTTTCATTTTGATTATAAAATAATCTCTAAACTATCAATCTGTAATGTAATTGCTTTATAATACGGTGTTATTGTTTGAAATTGTAACAATAATACGCCAATTTGTTACAGATTATCATTATTCTCTTTCTAAACATATATAGTATAATGAAAAAAAAAGCGTAAATATTTGGAAACTTGGGATAATCTTCTTATATTTGTGCCAAAGTATTCTGTGAAACAATAATTATGTATAACTATGAAACGAATAAATGTATATGAAGAGGCTAACCGATGCCTGATGTGTCAGGATGCTCCCTGTACTAAAGCATGTAAGACGGGTGACCCGGCAAGGGCGGTAAGAGCTATACGTTTTGATAATCATAAGTTGGCCACTCGATGGGTGGCTGAGTGTAGCGATTCCGACCTTGAGGCGGCCGAGAAAGCTTGCATACGATATGACTGGCCCATACGCCTGAAAGAGATGTTGCGCAGCATACACCCCGATGATGTCACTGCGGAGTATCCCAGTCTGGAGATAGATTTCTGTGGTATACATTGTGAGAACCCGTTCTTCCTTGCTTCGTCGGCAGTGTGTACTAATTATGACATGGTGTCACATGCCTTTGATGCAGGATGGGGTGGCGTGTTCTATAAGACCATCTGTATGCAGGAAATCAAGGAGGTGTCGCCACGTTTCGATGCTGTGCACAGCAACGGATCGCATGGTGACTTCTATGGTTTCAGAAACATGGAACAGCTTAGTGAGAACCCTGTTGAGATGGATTTTGACATACTGCGCAGACTGAAGCAGAATTATCCCACCAAGGTGGTGATTGCCAGTATCATGGGGCAGACCACGGAGCAATGGGCTGAGCTGGCCAGTATGGCAGAGCAGGCTGGTTGTGATGCTGTAGAGCTGAATTTCTCGTGTCCGCAGATGAAAATGGCGGGTATGGGAAGCGACGTAGGCCAGAACCCGGAACTGGTGGCCGAGTTCACACGCGTAGTAAAAGATACTGTGAAGATACCTGTTATCCCAAAGATGACGCCCAACATTACTCAGATATGTCATCCTGCTATGGCGGCCCTCTTTGGCGGAGCTGATGCTATTTCGGCCATCAATACCATTAAGTCGGTAACCATGGCCGACGATGCCGAAGTGTCGGGACGTCGCACCGTTTCGGGTTATTCTGGTCGTGCAGTTAAGCCAATTGCCCTGCGCTTTATACTCGAAATGTCTATGAACCACATGTTGAAGGGCGTGAATCTAAGCGGTATCGGTGGTATAGAGACTTGGCGTGATGCTTTGGAGTTTATACAATTGGGATGTAGTAATGTGCAAGTATGCACAGCCGTGATGCAGTATGGCTACCGAATCATCGACGACCTGGTACTGGGATTACAGCGTTATATGGCAAAGAATGGCGTTAAGCATCTGGATGAACTAGAGGGTTCGCAACTATCGAAGTTCACTACAGCCAGTGAACTGGATCGTGATTCTAAGGTTTATCCTAAAATTGACCGAGAACGTTGTGTAGGCTGTGGTAGATGTGAAATATCGTGTAGCGATGGCGGTCATCAAGCCATATCTTTCGACACAGCCACTCGCCAACCACATATTATCGGTACCAAATGCGTGGGCTGCCACCTCTGCCGTCTGGTATGTCCAGCCGGTGCCATAGGTGTTACAAAACGTGTGCAACGTTAGTGATTAAGTAGTGCCTGGCAGCCTTTAAGTACGTCTTGCCAGGTGGCTTCGAAATCGCCGGTGTACCATGGGTCGGACACGTCGCAACCGTAGCGGCGGTCGGATGTTGGTATGAGGTCGAGTAGTTTCACTATCTTGCCCTCGGGATCGCTGCCACCACATATGCGGGTCATATTGCGGATGTTGACCGAGTCCATGCCAACCAGCAGGTCGTAGCGATTGTAGTCGGCACGTGTCATCTGGCGTGCGGCATGGCCATTGCAACTGATGCCGTGTTCGGCCAGTTTGCGGCGTGCGGGTGGATATACGGCATTACCTATCTCCTCAGTAGAAGTAGCAGCTGACTCAATCAGATACTGATCGGTCAGCTGCTCCTGTTCTACTAAGTATTTCATTACGAACTCTGCCATCGGACTGCGGCAGATGTTGCCATGACAAACAAATAATATACGTTTCATAATTATCCGTTCATCGACAGCAGGAACTCCTCGTTAGTGCGTGTTGTTACCAAACGGTCGCGAACGGTGTTCATAGCCTCCATAGGATTCATCTCGGCGATAAACTTGCGCATAATCCACATGCGGTTGAGCGTGGTCTCGTCAAGCAGCAGGTCGTCGCGACGAGTAGAAGACTGAACCAGATCGATGGCAGGGAAGATACGCTTGTTGGAGAGTGCACGGTTGAGCTGTATTTCAGAGTTACCTGTACCCTTGAACTCCTCGAAGATAACCTCGTCCATCTTACTACCGGTATCAACTAGAGCTGTAGCGATGATGGTGAGCGAACCGCCGCCCTCGATGTTACGTGCAGCACCGAAGAAACGCTTAGGCTTCTGCAGAGCGTTAGAGTCGACACCACCGGTAAGAATCTTACCTGATGTAGGCGCAACGGTATTGTATGCACGGGCCAGACGGGTGATAGAATCGAGGAAGATTACTACATCGTGACCGCACTCTACCATACGCTTAGCCTTCTCGAGCACGATACCGGCAATCTTTACGTGGCGGTCGGCTGGCTCGTCGAATGTAGAGGCGATAACCTCAGCGTTGACGGTGCGGGCCATATCGGTAACCTCCTCAGGGCGCTCGTCGATGAGCAGCATCATGATATAAGCCTCGGGGTGGTTGGCTGCGATGGCATTGGCGATATCCTTCATCAGGATGGTCTTACCAGTCTTAGGCTGGGCCACGATAAGTGCACGCTGACCTTTACCGATAGGTGAGAACATATCGACGATACGTACAGATGGGTTAGTGGTGGCACGGTCGCCGCAGAGTGTGAACTTCTCCTCAGGGAAAAGTGGTGTGAGGTGCTCGAATGCCACGCGGTTGCGAACCTCGCTTGGGTGGCGGCCGTTTATGCTCTGCACATCGGTCATGGCAAAGAACTTCTCGCCCTCGTGAGGTGGACGAACCTTGCACTGTACTACGTCACCGGTCTTAAGACCATACTTCTTGATCTGCTGTGGCGATACATATACATCATCGGGAGATGAGAGGTAGTTGTAGTCGCTAGAGCGCAGGAATCCGTATCCATCGGTGAGCATCTCGAGCACACCGTTGGCATCGATAAGGTCGGCAAAATCGTAGCGAGGCATAGAGCTGGCCACGCTGTTGCGTGTAACAGGAGCCTCGTTGATGGCAGGAGTCATCGGACGGTCGAAGATATCGAGGGTAGGAGTGGCCATCTGGTCTTCGATAGGGATATCGACGATAGTGATAAAGTCGGTACCATCGCCTGGATCGCCAAGCCATACACCGTTTTCATCTACAGCATCGGTAAGTGGGTCGAACTTATCGGCAGGTGCATCGGCTGGAGCTTCATCAACAGGAGCCTCAGCCTTGCTGTGTGACATTTTTTCGCGCAGCTGCTCGATGGCGTTTGGCATAACCTCGTCGTCGGCGCTATCGGCACCAACGGCAAACTGTGCAGCCTCGGGTACTACGAAATCGTCGGCAGCAGCCTCGGGAATAACTGGTTCGGGAGCAGCGGCGGCCTGTGCAGCCTCTTCGGCAGCACGTGCTGCAGCCTCCTCGGCCTCCTTCTCGGCCTTGGTCTTGCGTCCGCGCTTCTTGGGCTTAGCCTCTTCGGCAGCGGGGGCAGGAGCTGGCTCCATAGCAGGAGCTTCTGCTGGCATGTCGGCAAAGAGTGATGGTGTCTCAACCTTCTTACGAGCGCGGTTTGACTTTGCGTCGAGGTTGCTACCTTCCTCGCCATTTACTGTATAAACTCGGCTTGTATCTTTTTTAGCGATACGAGTACGCTTGCGCTTTGGGGCATCATCGGCTGTGGCGCTGTTTTCGGCGGCCTTGTCGAGGATGGCATAAACTACGGTTTCGAGCTGGTCATCGGGCGATACCTTGATGCCAAGCTCGTCGGCAATACCCACAAGCTGGGGTATGTCCATAGACTCTAATTCTTCTTTTGTATACATATAGTATGTACTTAATACTTTATTATTCTGAAAAAAAATAGTGGAAATGCTTCGCGAACGGAAGCACTGTTTTGAAAAACGATGCAAAGGTACGCATATTTTTGTGAACTACCAAACATTTTCGAAAAAAAATCGTATCTTTGCACCCAAAAATATTATTATATGGAAATTAAGAAAGCTGAATTCACACTTAGCGCTCCGATGGAGTCGATGTGTCCGAAGGATACCAAACCCGAGTATGCGTTCATCGGAAGGTCGAACGTAGGTAAGTCGAGCTTGATAAACATGCTGACTGGCAAGAAGAATCTGGCCAAGACTAGTGCTACACCAGGTAAGACACTGCTGATAAACCACTTTATAATAAACAACGAGTGGTATCTGGTGGACCTGCCCGGCTACGGATTTGCCAAGCGCTCGAAAAAAGAGGTGCAGAAACTGGAGCAGATGATAAACGGCTACATACTGCAGAGAGAACAATTGGTGAATGTATTCCTGCTGATAGACGTAAGACTGGAGGCACAGAAGATAGACCTGGAGTTTATAGAGTGGCTGGGTACCAGCAGCGTGCCCTTCGCCATCATATTTACCAAGGCCGACAAGCTGAGCGCATCGAAGGTGCTGCAGAATGTGAATGCATATAAGAAGGTGCTGAGCGAGACATGGGAGGAACTACCACCGATGTTCGTGACATCGTCGGAAAAGAAACAGGGCCGAGAAGAAGTGCTGGATTACATAGAACAGATAAATAAGGAGTTGGCCAATGGCTAAGGAAATACCATACTTAGACGTTCAAAAGCTGACGAAGTCGTTTGGTGCGCTGGTGCTGTTTCGCGACCTGAGTTTCTCGATAGCTGAGGGTCAGAAGGTGGGACTGATAGCCAAAAACGGTACCGGTAAATCTACACTGCTATCGATACTGAGCGGCAAGGAGGGATACGACCAGGGAGAGATAATATTCCGTCGCGATCTGAAGGTGGGAATGCTGGAACAATCGCCGGTGTTCGACCCTGCAGAGAGTGTACTGGATGCTTGCTTTAATCATCAAGGTGATCCTGATAAAGTACTGAAAGCCAAACAGATACTGACGCAACTGAAGATACGCGATATGGAGCAGCCGATGGGGCAACTAAGCGGTGGACAGCAGAAACGTGTGGCGCTGGCCAATGTGCTGATAACCGACCCGGACCTGCTGATACTGGACGAGCCAACCAACCATCTGGACCTGGAAATGATAGAGTGGTTGGAGGGATATCTGAACCGTGGCAACAAGACGCTGCTGATGGTTACACACGACCGATTCTTCCTGGACCGTGTGTGCTCGGTGATACTGGAACTTGACGACCAGACCATCTATACCTATCGTGGCAATTACAGCTACTATCTGGAGAAACGCCAGGAGCGTATCGACAACCGTAGAGCAGAGATAGCCCGTGCCAACAATCTGTATCGCACCGAACTGGACTGGATGCGCCGCATGCCACAGGCCCGCGGTCATAAGGCTCGCTATCGCGAGGAGGCATTTTACGAACTGGAAAAGGTGGCCAAGCAGCGCATAGAGGAGCGACAGGTAAGACTGAAATCGCGCAATGTATATATCGGAAGTAAGATATTTGAGTGCCAATATGTGAGCAAGGCGTTTGAACGTCCCGATGCTGAGCCGCTGACGATACTGAAGGACTTCTATTACAACTTCTCGAGATTCGAGAAGATGGGTATCGTGGGCAATAACGGTACCGGTAAATCGACATTTATAAAAATGCTACTGGGACAGGTGGCACCCGATAGCGGAAAGTTTGATATCGGCGACACAGTGCGATTCGGATATTTCTCGCAGGAGGGACTGCAGTTTGACGAGCAGACCAAGGTAATCGACGTGGTGAAGGATATCGCCGAATATATAGATATGGGCGGCGGTAAACACCTGACTGCATCGCAGTTTCTGCAGCACTTTATGTTCACTCCAGAACAGCAGCACAACTATGTGTATAAGTTGAGTGGTGGTGAGCGCCGAAAGCTATATCTGTGTACGGTGCTGATGAAGAATCCGAACTTCCTGGTGCTCGACGAGCCTACCAACGATCTGGACATCGTGACGTTACAGATACTGGAGGAATATCTGCAGGATTTCCCAGGATGTGTGATCGTGGTGAGTCACGACCGCTACTTTATGGATAAGGTGGTAGACCATTTGCTGGTGTTCAAGGGTGAAGGCGATATACAGGATTTCCCTGGTAACTATACGCAGTATCGTGAATGGGAGAAACTGCAGCCATCAAGCGCCCAGTCGAGCGCTGCCAGCAAAGGTGGGAAGATTAATTCCAGTAATACTGTTTCGTCTAGTTCTTCTTCTGGTGATACTACCAGCAGCGGAGGTAAGCGAAAGCTTACTTACAAGGAAAAGCGCGAACTGGAGCAGCTGGAGAAAGATATCGAAGCCCTGGAGGCTGAAAAGAAACAGATAGAAGAAGCACTCTGCGGCGGAACAACATCTGTAGAAGAAATAACAAAAATGAGCAAGCGTCTGCCCGTACTGAACGACGAACTGGACGAGAAGAGCATGCGCTGGCTGGAACTGAGCGAGATATGATACAACAACAATACCCATCGCAACTACTGGAAAAGGCTGTGCAGGAGTTTTCGAAACTGCCTGGCATAGGCAGAAAGACCGCACTGCGCCTGGTGCTGTGGTTGCTAAGACAGGATGATACCGACGTGGCTGCATTTGCCGAGGCTGTGAGTAGGCTGAAGGCCGAAGTGAAATACTGCAAGGTGTGTCATAACATAAGCGACACCGATGTGTGTCCTATCTGTGCCGACCATCGTCGCGATCAGGCGACGGTGTGTGTGGTGGAAAATATCCAGGACGTGATGGCCATCGAGAATACTCAGCAGTTTCATGGATTGTACCATGTACTTGGCGGTGTGATATCGCCTATGGACGGTATGGGCCCTGCCGATATAGAGATAGATTCGCTGATAAAGCGAGTGGGCGAAGGAGAGGTGAAAGAGGTGATTCTGGCGCTAAGTCCTACGATGGAGGGCGACACCACCAACTTCTATATCTATCGTAAACTGGCGCCTAGCGGTGTAAAGGTGAGCGTTATCGCCCGAGGCATAGCCGTAGGCAACGAGTTGGAATATGCCGACGAGGTAACGCTGGGTAGATCGATAGCCAACAGAACATTATTCGAAGAGAAATAAAAAACTAAAGATATGAAAGAGACAAGAAACCTGCTGATGACACTGTTCTGCATACCTATCGGATATGTAGCGGCTGTTGCCTTTGTGTTTGAGACTAACATCTTTGAGCCTGGATATAGTGCTGGTGATAAGAATGTGGAATTTGTGATGACTGCGATAATGGAACTGGTGACGCTGGGTACGGTGTTTCTGGCACTACGACTGTTTAAGTTTAATAAGGTACACGATGAATTGGTGACCCGCAAGTACAGCGCCCTGAAAAAGTGGGGAGTGCTGCGACTGCTTATGTTGGGCTTGCCAATGATGTATAATACCAATTTATATTATATGTTTATGAACACCACATTCGGTTACATGGCCATCATCCAGATGCTCTGCATGCCGTTTGTGTATCCATCGAAGAGTCGTTGCGAAGCCGAGGTTGAGGAATGAAACTGAGCGTAGTAATAGTAAGCTATAACGTAAGAGAGCTGCTGACTGCCTGTATCGACAGTGTGGTTAAGGCTGCCGAGGGCATTAACACTGAGGTGTTTGTGGTAGATAATAAATCGGTAGACGACACAATCGAGGTAATCAGCCGTGACTATCCGTGGGTACACCTTATTAATAATAAGGAGAATCTGGGATTCTCGAAGGCTAATAACATCGCCATCCGACAAGCTGAGGGCGAGTTTGTACTGCTGCTTAACCCCGACACAGTGGTGGCCGAGGGTACACTGCGCGGTGCGATAGAGTTTATGGACCAGCACCCCGAGGCAGGTGGCGCCGGTGTAAGGATGCACAATGCCGACGGCACACTGGCACCCGAGAGCCGCAGAGCTGTGCCAACGCCAATGGTGGCTGCACGCAAGATGCTGGGATTTACCAAGCGATACTACATGAGTTATCTGTCGTGGAATGAGCCGGGACAGATAGAAGTGATAAGCGGTGCTTTCATGCTGTTGCGTAGAAAGGCCATAGACCAGGTGGGAATGCTCGATGAGGACTTCTTTATGTATGGCGAGGATATCGACCTGTCGTATAGACTGCTTAAGGGCGGTTGGCAGAACTGGTATCTGCCCCTGGATATCATCCACTATAAAGGACAGTCGACACAGAAGTCGGATTTCCGTTATGTGCATGTATTTTATCAGGCCATGCTCATCTTCTTCCGCAAGCACTACAGTCATCTAAGCTTCTTCTTTACACTGCCGGTGAAGGTTGCAATCTACTTCCGTGCATCGCTGGCGCTGGCAGACTTGATACGTAAAAAACTGCATCTGGGATGAAACAGATAAAACTAAGAGCAATAGAGCCCGAGGATCTGGACCTGCTGTATCACATCGAGAACGATGTTGAGTTGTGGAATGTCGGTACATCAAACGTACCATACTCGCGCTACCTGCTGCACGACTATGTGGCGAACGCCAAAAACGATATCTACACCGACAGACAGGTGAGGATGATGGTGGAAAATGAAGAAGGTAATGTGATTGGAGTGGTTGACCTGGTGAGTTTCGATCCTGCCAACCGTCGTGCCGAGGTGGGAATAATAATAATGAACGATTATCGTAGACAGGGTTATGGCGCTGCTGTGATTGATGCTATCAAGGACTATGCTTTAAGAATTTTGCACCTTCATCAACTATATGCGTATGTGGATTGCGATAATAATGCATCGATGGGACTATTTGAAAAGACAGGTTTCTGTGAGAGTGCAAAAATCAAAGATTGGCTCTTTGATGGGGTAAAATACCACGATTCTGTGCTATTTCTGTACAGATTTTAGAAAAAATGCAGTTTTTATCGTAAAAAAACGTCGAAAAGTTTTGGTAGTTCCAAAAATATCACTACCTTTGCACCCGCAAATAAGAAAAAGCGTTCTTTGGTGCGTTAGTTCAGTAGGTTAGAATGCCTGCCTGTCACGCAGGAGGTCACGAGTTCGAATCTCGTACGCACCGCAAGTTTTTTTTCATTCGTTCCATAGTAATGGTGCGTTAGTTCAGTAGGTTAGAATGCCTGCCTGTCACGCAGGAGGTCACGAGTTCGAATCTCGTACGCACCGCAAGAGTCCATCAAGATGTGAATCTTGGTGGACTTTTGTTTTTATGTAAGAAAAAACAAAGATTTTTTAGCAAAATGTTTGTGGATTCAGATTTTTGTTGTAATTTTGCAGCCGAAAAAATAACAACGACGACAAAACGACAAAACAGCGTATGTGTGGAATCGTAGGATACATCGGGAGTAAGGAAGCTTATCCCATACTTATAAAAGGCTTGCGCCGACTGGAATATCGCGGATACGATAGTGCTGGCGTAGCTCTTATCAATGACAATGGAGACTTGAACGTTTACAAGTCGAAAGGTAAAGTCGATAATCTTTGTGAATACTGTAATGATAAAAATGTAAGCGGAACTATAGGTATCGCTCACACGCGTTGGGCTACTCATGGTGAACCTTCATCGCGCAATGCTCATCCACATTATTCGGAGAGCAAAAATCTTGCTATCATTCACAACGGTATTATCGAGAACTATGCCGAGTTGAAGGAAAAGCTGCAGGCAAAGGGTGTACACTTTGTGAGTGATACAGATACCGAGGTGCTGGTACAGCTTATAGAATATATTAAGGAACACAAGCAGGTAGACCTGCTGACCGCTGTTCAGGTGGCCCTGTATCAGGTTATCGGTGCTTATGCAATTGCAGTGCTCGACAAGAACGATGCAGACCAGATAATCTGCGCCCGTAAGCAGAGTCCGCTGGTAGTAGGTATCGGTAAGGACGAGTTCTTTCTGGGATCAGACGCCAGTCCTATCGTAGAGTACACTGACAAGGTGGTATATCTGGAGGATGGTAACATTGCAGTGATTCGTCGTGGCGAGGAGTTGCATGTAGTAAATATCCACGGTGAGGATCAGGATCTGAAGGTTAAGACAGTGGATATCGACCTGGGTCAGATCGAGAAGGGTGGTTACCCACACTTCATGCTGAAGGAGATATTTGAGCAGCCAGAGTGCCTGACCAACTGTATGCGCGGACGTGTGAACGTAGAGGCTACTCATGTTACTCTGTCGGCTCTTATCGACTATCGCCGCCAGTTGCTAGATGCAAAGCGCGTGGTAATCGTGGCTTGTGGTACATCATGGCATGCTGGATTGATAGGAAAGCAGATTATCGAGACTCTTTGTCGTATACCAGTAGAAGTAGAATATGCATCAGAGTTCCGCTATCGCAATCCTGTAGTAGGCAAGGGTGACGTGGTAATAGCCATCAGTCAGAGTGGTGAGACTGCCGATACACTGGCTGCTGTACAGCTTGCAAAGGAGAAGGGTGCATTTATATATGGAATATGTAATGCCATCGGTTCATCAATACCTCGTGCTACAGATACCGGTACTTACATTCACGTAGGACCCGAGATCGGTGTGGCATCGACTAAGGCATTTACCGGACAGGTAACAGTGCTCACGATGTTCGCCCTCGCACTGTCGGAGGCTAAGGGAACCGTTGACCGTCAGGAGTATCTCAAGATAGTTAAGGGACTGAGTGAGATTCCGATGAAGATACGTGAGGTGCTGCAGACCAACGAAAAGGTGGCTGATCTGGCACGTACATTTACATATGCGCACAACTTCCTGTATCTGGGTCGTGGATTCTCGTATCCAGTAGCACTCGAAGGAGCACTGAAACTTAAGGAAATTTCATATATCCATGCTGAGGGTTATCCCGCAGCTGAGATGAAGCACGGACCTATCGCGCTGATCGATTCGGATATGCCTGTAGTAGTTATCGCTACACATAACGCGATGTACGAAAAGGTGCTCTCGAACATTCAGGAGATTAAGGCTCGTCAGGGTAGGGTAATTGCTCTGGTTTCAAAGGGTGATGACACCATATCGAAGATTGCTGATGAGGTGATTGAGTTGCCGGACGTTCTGGAATGCCTCGAACCGCTGGTTGCCACTATTCCTCTTCAGTTGTTGGCTTATCACGTTGCCGTTTGCAAAGGTAAGAACGTTGATCAGCCGAGAAACTTAGCAAAATCAGTTACTGTTGAATAAAATCAAGGGCGATTCGTTTTCTAAACGTTTCGCCTTTTTTATAAAAGAATATAGGTATTATAAAGAAAGAATATGAGAGATGTAACACTGGTCCTTTCGGACGGAACAAAATTTCACGGAAAGAGCTTCGGTAGCGAGCAGCCCGTGGCAGGCGAGGTGGTGTTCAACACTGCGATGATGGGTTATCCCGAATCGCTGACAGACCCCAGCTACGCCGGACAGTTGATGACCCTTACTTATCCTCTGGTAGGAAACTACGGAGTGCCACCATTTACTGTAGAGAAAAATGGTCTGGCTACATTCATGGAGAGCGACAAGATTTACGCTTCGGCTATAATCGTGAGCGACTATAGTCAATCTTATTCGCACTGGAATGCAAATGAGAGTCTGGCCGACTGGCTTAAGCGTGAGGGTGTGCCCGGCATTACCGGCATTGACACACGTGAGCTGACTAAGGTGCTCCGCGAGCATGGTGTGATGATGGGACAGATAATATTTGACGACAAGCCCGACAATATCCCAACAGCAGAATACGAGGGAGTGAATTGGGTTGATAAAGTAAGTTGCAAGGACGTGGTACGCTACAATGAAGGTGCCGGTAAAAAGGTGGTGCTAGTTGACTGTGGTGTAAAGAATAATATCATCCGTTGTCTAATAAACCGCGGTGTAGAAGTGATCCGTGTACCATGGAACTACGACTATACCGGCATGGAGTTTGACGGTCTGTTCCTGGCTAACGGTCCTGGTGACCCTGATATGTGTGTGGATGCTGTCGAGATACTGAAAAAGCAGATGTCGGCATCGCGCAAGCCTATCTGTGGTATCTGTATGGGTAACCAGTTGTTGGCCAAGGCCGGTGGTGCTACAATCTACAAGTTGAAGTACGGACACCGCTCACACAATCAGCCTGTACGCGAGATAGGTACCAACCGCTGCTATGTTACATCTCAGAACCATGGCTATGCTGTTGACACCTCGACACTGGGCGATGACTGGCGTGAGCTCTTTGTAAATATGAACGACGGCTCGAACGAGGGTATACGTCATCTCTCAAACCCATGGTTCTCGAGCCAGTTCCACCCCGAGGCATGTTCGGGTCCTGTTGATACAGAATTTATGTTTGACCGTTTTATTGAGACATTATGAAAGATAACAGTATAAAGAAGGTATTGCTGCTGGGTAGCGGCGCATTGAAGATCGGTGAGGCCGGTGAGTTTGACTATAGTGGCTCGCAAGCCCTGAAGGCACTGCGCGAAGAGGGTGTGAAAACGGTATTGATTAACCCGAATATCGCTACAGTACAGACATCAGAGGGTGTGGCCGATGAGATATATTATCTGCCTGTTCAGCCATATTTCGTGGAGCGTGTAATAGAGAAAGAGCGCCCCGACGGAATACTGCTGGCATTCGGTGGTCAGACAGCACTTAACTGTGGTGTGGAACTGTATCAGAGCGGTGTGCTAGAGAAGTACGGCGTTAAGGTATTGGGTACTCCGGTGCAGGCAATCATGGATACTGAGGACCGCGAGCTCTTCGTAAAGAAACTGGACGAGATTGGTGTAAAGACCATCAAGAGCGAAGCTTGTTCGGACATCGAAAGCGCTCGTAAGGCTGCTGCCACACTGGGTTACCCAGTAATTCTGCGTGCTGCATACGCACTCGGCGGTCTGGGTTCTGGTTTCTGCGACAATGAGGAAGAGTTGAACAAACTCGCAGAGAAGGCCTTCGCATTCTCTCCACAGGTGTTGGTAGAGAAGTCGTTGAAGGGTTGGAAAGAGATTGAGTATGAGGTAGTACGCGATAAATACGACAACTGTATCACCGTATGTAATATGGAGAATTTTGACCCGCTGGGAATACATACCGGAGAGTCGATCGTTATTGCTCCATCGCAGACACTTACCAACTCTGAGTATCATAAACTGCGTGCACTGGCTATCAAGATTATCCGTCATATCGGTATCGTGGGTGAGTGTAACGTTCAGTATGCTTTCGACCCACAGTCGGAAGACTATAGAGTAATCGAGGTTAATGCCCGCCTGAGTCGTTCGTCGGCACTGGCATCAAAGGCCACTGGTTATCCTCTGGCATTTGTAGCTGCAAAGCTGGGTATGGGTTACGGACTGTTTGAACTGAAGAACTCGGTAACCAAGACAACATCGGCATTCTTTGAGCCTGCACTCGACTATGTGGTATGTAAGATTCCACGTTGGGACCTGTCAAAGTTCCATGGCGTTGACAAGGAGCTTGGTTCATCGATGAAGTCGGTAGGTGAGGTGATGGCTATCGGTCGCAACTTTGAGGAGGCTATCCAGAAGGGACTGCGAATGATAGGTCAGGGTATGCACGGTTTTGTTGAGAACAAAGAACTGAAGATAAATGATACGGATGCTGCACTGCGCGAGCCAACCGACAAGCGTATCTTCGTAATCTCGAAGGCCATGCACGAAAAGCAGTATGACATCGATCGCATACATGAGTTGACTAAGATCGACAAGTGGTTTCTTCAGAAACTTAAGCATATCATCGATATCGATGAGCAGCTGAAGAAGCAGAACATCAACACGCTGGAAAAGGATCTGCTGCGTGAGGCTAAGGTGTACGGATTTACCGACTTCCAGATAGCACGTGCTATCGGTCTGGAGAGCGAAAGCCGTAACATGCACGAGGCTCTGCTGCTGGTTCGTAATCGTCGTAAGCAGTTTGGTATCCTGCCTGTAGTAAAGCAGATAGATACACTGGCTGCTGAGTATCCCGCACAGACCAACTATCTGTATGTGACCTACAGTGGTGTGGCCAGCGATATTCAGTTTGAGAATGATAAGAAGAGTATCATCGTGCTCGGTTCGGGTGCTTACCGCATCGGTTCGTCGGTAGAGTTCGACTGGTGCGGTGTACAGGCACTGAACACTATACGCAAGGAAGGCTGGCGCTCGGTAATGATAAACTACAACCCAGAGACTGTGTCGACCGACTATGATATGTGTGACCGTCTGTACTTCGACGAGTTGACATTTGAGCGTGTGCTTGATATCATCGATATGGAACAGCCTTACGGTGTGATAGTATCTACCGGTGGACAGATTCCAAATAATCTGGCAGTATATCTGGATGAGCAGCACGTGAATATTCTCGGTACTCAGGCCGTGGATATCGACGGAGCTGAGGACCGTGCCAAGTTCTCGCAGATGCTGAATGAGATAGGTGTGAACCAGCCAGAGTGGAGCGCACTGACATCGATGGAGGATATCGATAAGTTTGTGGATAGAGTAGGATTCCCAGTACTGGTTCGTCCATCGTATGTGCTTTCGGGTGCTGCAATGAACGTATGTTCGAATAAGGAAGAGCTGGAGAAATTCCTGCAGTTGGCTGCCAACGTATCTGAGGATCACCCTGTAGTGGTTTCTAAGTTCATTGAGCATGCCAAGGAAATAGAGATGGATGCTGTGGCTAAGGACGGCGAAATACTTGCCTACGCTATCAGTGAGCACATCGAGTTTGCTGGTGTACACTCGGGTGATGCTACCATCCAGTTCCCACCACAGAAGCTGTATGTAGAGACTGTGCGTCGTATCAAACGTATCTCGCGTCAGATTGCAAAGGCACTGCATATCAATGGTCCGTTCAATATACAGTACATGGCTCGCGAGAACGATATATTGGTTATCGAGTGTAACCTGCGTGCATCGCGTAGTTTTCCATTTGTAAGTAAGGTTCTTAAACTTAACCTTATAGATTTGGCTACCAAGGTGATGCTTGGTCTGCCTGTGGAGAAACCGTCTAAGAACCTTTTCGACCTCGACTATGTTGGTATCAAGGCTTCGCAGTTCAGTTTTAACCGTCTGCAGAAGGCCGACCCAGTGCTCGGAGTTGATATGGCATCTACCGGTGAGGTGGGATGTATCGGTGATAATACCGACACAGCTCTGCTCAAGGCAATGCTGAGCGTAGGCCATCGTATACCAAAGAAGACAGTTCTGCTGTCAACCGGTTCGGCCAAGCAGAAAGCTGAGATGCTGGATGCCGCCAAACAGTTGGTTGATAACGGCTACGAGCTTTATGCTACAGGAGGTACTTCTAAATACCTGACTGATAACGGTATCGAGAATACATTGGTACACTGGCCATCAGAAGATGCACAGCCCCAGGCACTCGACTTGTTGCATGAGCATAAGATCGATATGGTAGTAAATATTCCAAAGAATCTTACCACTCACGAGCTGACAAACGGATACAAGATCCGCCGCGCAGCCATTGACCTGAATGTTCCTTTGATTACAAACAGCCGACTTGCGAGTGCATTCATACATGCATTCTGTAGCATTAAATTAAATGAAATCGGTATCAAATCTTGGTCAGAATATAAGTAAAATAGAGGCGCGATAGGCTTTTATTGCCTATAAAATGCAAAAAAATGGTGTAATAATTTGGTTATTTCAAATTATTGCACTATTTTTGCAAAGTCATATTCAACTTTTTACGAAGTATTACTGACTAAAGTCATGGATGTAGCAGATACACTAGAATCTAAAATAAACCGCAGTGAGTATAAAATACTTATTGTAGATGATGTAGTGAGCAATGTCTTACTGCTTAAGATATTGTTGACTAACGAAAAGTTCCAGGTATGTACCGCGAACAATGGTACGACATGTATAGAACAGGCCAAGAAGGAGCATCCTGACTTGATCCTGCTAGATGTTATGATGCCCGACATCAGTGGCTTTGATACTGCGGTGGTACTGAAGAAGGATGAGGAAACAAAAGAAATCCCTATCATCTTCCTTACGGCATTGAATACTCCACAGGATCTGGTACACGGATTCCAGGTAGGTGCAAGTGACTTCCTTACTAAGCCATTTAATAAGGAAGAGTTGGTGATGCGTGTGATGCAGCAGATATCTCTTGTTGCAGCTAAGCGTATCATCGAACAGCAGAACCGTGATCTGCGTGCAACTCTGGCTAACCGTGACAAGATGTACTCGGTTATAGCTCATGACCTGCGTTCGCCAATGGCTAGCATACGTATGGTGCTGAATTTGGTTGTTGCTTCAACATCTCCCGAAACTGTAGGTCAGGAACTGTTTGAATTGTTGGATAAGGCAAACCGAGAATCGGAGGATGTTCACGATCTGCTGGACAATCTGCTGAAGTGGACAAAGAGTCAGACAGGAAGACTGAACGTGGTAGTTCAGGATCTTGATCTGAACGACATCATTCCTGGTGTAGTAGAGATTTTCGAAATGATTGCGCAGACTAAGCACATCAAACTGGACTTGCAGCCATCAGCTGATAGTCTGGTTGTAACAGCTGATAATGATATGCTGAAAACTGTTATGCGTAATTTCCTTTCGAACGCCATTAAGTTCTCGCCAGAGAATTCTACAATCGAAATAAAGATGACTGCCGAAGGTGATTTCGCAAAGATAAGTGTTACTGACCATGGCGTGGGTATTGCTGCCGACCGAATAGGTTCTATATTTAAGAAAGGTGATACTACCTACGGAACCGGTGGCGAGGAAGGCTCGGGACTTGGACTGCAGTTGTGTCAGGACTTTGCACGGAAGAATGGTGGTGACTGCTATGTAGAATCAATAGAAGGACAAGGAAGTACATTTAGTTTTACCGTACCGCTAAAGAAATAATGAATACACCTATTTATATTATAGAGGAATCTAAACTTCGCCGTAACCTCAAGCTTATCGCTGATGTTGCGGCGAATGCTGATATAGAGATCATACTTGCCTTTAAGGCATTTGCACTTTGGAAGACATTTCCAATCTTCCGAGAGTATATCAATAGTACTACGGCTAGTTCGTTGTCGGAGGCTCGTCTGGCGTATGAGGAGTTTAAGGCACCGGCCCATACATACTCGCCTGCATATACCGAGGAAGAGTTCCCTGAGATTGTGAAATGTTCATCGCATATCTCATTCAACTCGCTGTCGCAATACGAACGATTCCATGATCAGGCTAAATCTGTATCGTTAGGTCTGCGTGTAAATCCCGAATACTCAGAGGTGTCTACCTTATTATATAATCCATGTGCACCAGGCACCCGATTTGGTATAACTTCTGATAAACTCCCAGAGCAGTTGCCTGCCGATATCGAAGGTTTTCATTGCCATACCCTATGTGAGAGTGGGTCAGATGTGTTCCAGCGTACACTGGTACATATCGAAGAGAAATTCGCAAAGTGGTTCCCGCAGCTGAAATGGATTAATTTTGGTGGTGGTCATCTGATGACACGCAAGGACTATGATGTGGATTTGCTGATAAAGATAATTAAGGACTTTAAGCAGCGTTATCCGTGGTTGAAGGTAATACTTGAACCAGGTAGTGCCTTTGCATGGCAAACCGGTCCGCTGGTATCGCACGTAGTTGACATTGTAGAAGACAAAGGTATAAAGACTGCTATATTGGATGTAAGTTTTACATGTCATATGCCTGACTGCTTGGAGATGCCATATATGCCCGAAGTGCGTGGTGCGGAAATCGTAGAAATGGAAAAGGCTACCGAACCAATGATATATCGTCTTGGTGGTAACAGTTGTTTAAGTGGTGATTATATGGGATCTTGGCTCTTTGATCATGAATTGAAAATTGGTGAAGAGGTGATATTCGAGGACATGATTCACTACACAACGGTAAAAACTTGCACTTTTAACGGAATTTCACATCCAGCAATTGGTATGCTGCATACAGATGGACGTTTGGAGATTTTGAGGAGTTTTGGGTACGAAGATTACCGAAATCGCATGGATTAGGGGGATATTTGTAAACAAATCGATAAAATGGCACTTTTTTCGAAAAAAAATCGCTTAAAAATTTGTCAGTTCAAAAAAAAGCATTACCTTTGCACCCGCAATCAAGAGAGATGCCTCTGAAAAAGAGAATAACGCGGAAATAGCTCAGTTGGTAGAGCACAACCTTGCCAAGGTTGGGGTCGCGGGTCCGAGTCCCGTTTTCCGCTCACTTGTTGAACAAAAAAGAGACGTTAAGGAATGGCCTTAATGACAAAATGCCCAGGTGGCGGAATTGGTAGACGCGCACGTTTCAGGTGCGTGTGCCGCAAGGCGTGCAGGTTCGAGTCCTGTTCTGGGCACTCTTTTTTATTCAGCGTATGTTGGAGAGGTGGCGGAATTGGTAGACGCGCTACTTTGAGGGGGTAGTGTCAATTGCGACGTGGGAGTTCGAGTCTCCTCCTCTTCACCATTTTTATTTGAAATATTTGCGGAAATAGCTCAGTTGGTAGAGCACAACCTTGCCAAGGTTGGGGTCGCGGGTCCGAGTCCCGTTTTCCGCTCTTATTGTTAGGAAACCACATCTTTTTCAAACACAATGAATTTATACTTAAGATATTTTGATCGGGAAACTCTCGTAACTACTGTTGACGAGGCTATTGATTTTTTGAGTTCAATCGAAGAAATTGAAATGAATCCACTTCTTGAGGCTGATATACGTGAATACGCTTCGAGCGACGTATACTATCCTAAGAGATATAAGGTTCATCCCAGAGTATATTTCATTATTATAAAGACTGATGCACAGACAATGCAAGATTTCAAAGATAAAAAGGCTGTTCATGAACCAGAAAGTATTGAACAGGCAACTAAAAACACACCAACCCTTATGCGACTGAATGAAATAAACGATGGCTGGTATGAGGGTGTCATAGATTTTAAGCGTGTATTACTTGTTCCAGGTACAGGTAAATTCCAATATCGTGATACTCAGTTTGTGGCCCGTCTTAAGGCTGTGTCAGGTATGGAGTGCTATGACCGTATGATTGACTATCTGAGAGATAGAGTAGATACTCGTAGTCAGTTTCCATCACCCAAGGGCAAGAACTTTAAGTTCCGCTACTTAGGTAGAGCAAAATAAAAACCTTTTTAAATCGACAATTATGAATAAAGTAATGCTAATAGGCAATGTTGGTCAGGATCCTGAAGTAAGATACGTGGAACAAGGTGTGGCTGTAGCACGTGTAAGACTTGCTACGACTGAACGTGGTTATACACTTCAGAATGGAACACAAGTTCCTGATCATACTGATTGGCATAATGTGATACTATGGCGTAGACTAGCCGAGATCGTAGAGAAATATGTACATAAAGGCGATAAGCTATATATAGAGGGACGTATCCGATATACTACTTATGATGATAAGCAGGGCCAGCGTCGTTATGCTACAGAGATCTGGGCTGATAATATGGAAATGCTTTCACCAAAATCAGACAATGGATTATCTTCAACAGATCCTGAATGAAGTAACAATCATAACACCCTCTTTGGGTGCGCTGATTGCAATCTTGATAGCAGGTATATTACTTATCTTCTCAGGCTTCGCTTCGGGGTCTGAGATAGCGTTTTTCTCACTTTCTCCTACAGATCTGAGTGAACTTGATGAGGAGAGAAATGACTCGGATCGTAAAATACGTGAGCTGCGTGAGGATTCAGAGCGTACACTGGCCACAATACTGATTACCAATAATCTGGTAAATGTAACCATTATTATGCTCTGCAATTATTTCTTTGCACATGTTATTGACTTTGGAGCTGCTTATTGGTTGCAGTTTATTGTAATCACTGTATTACTTACATTCTTGCTATTGCTGTTTGGCGAGATCATGCCAAAGGTCTATGCAGGGCAGAAAGCTTTGTTATTCTGTCGTAAGGTTGCTGGCAGCATTATGATACTACGCAAGGTGTTCTATCCATTGTCATCGATACTGATTCGTTCTGGTATCATTGCAGAAAAGGTTGTTCAGAAGGAGAATCATGTACTGAGTGTAGATGATTTGGAACAAGCCCTGGAACTAACTGACGAAGAGGAACTGAAAGACGAGAAGGATATGCTTGAAGGCATTGTGCGCTTTGGAGACGAGACGGCCAAGGAAGTAATGACTAGTCGTCAGGATGTAGTTGATTTGGACTTTAGCCTGCCTTTCCCCGAAGTGTTGAAGTGTATCGTAGAAAACAATTATTCACGTATACCGGTATATCAGGATACTATCGATAATATTCGTGGAATACTGTATATTAAGGACTTGCTTCCATATCTGTCGAAGCCTGCCTCATTCCGTTGGCAGTCGCTAATTCGTCCACCATATTTCGTGCCAGAGACAAAGAAAATTGATGACCTGTTGCGAGAGTTCCAGGAGAACAAGGTTCACATCGCTATCGTGGTCGACGAGTTTGGAGGTACCAGTGGTATCATCACGCTCGAAGATATCCTTGAGGAGATAGTAGGTGAGATAAACGACGAATACGATGAGGAAGAGAAATCGTATACCCGTATAAATGCTAATACCTATATATTTGAGGGTAAGACTCTGTTGAGCGACATATATAAGATTCTGGATCTCGACGATGAGACATTCGAGGATGTAGAAGGTGATGCCGACTCGTTAGCAGGACTTCTGCTGGAGATAAAGGGAGATTTTCCCGAACTGCATGAACGTCTAGATTACAAGAACTTTACATTCGAGGTTACAGAACTTGATGGTCACCGCATCTCGAAGATAAAGGTAGTAATCCACGATACTGAGAAGTAATTACCAGCCGTAATTGCTCCAATCCACAGCATAATACCACTGGTAGTTCTTTATGCGTGTATTATACTCGAATTTAGAATCAGAACTATCGTAGTCGTTCTGGGGGAAAAACATACTAACGCATCCGTAAACACTTTCGTCGCTTGGAAACGTATAGTATTTATTTTTAATTTTAGAGTATATCGTCATCCATCTTTGGGATACCAATGAATATACCACAGCTTTGTTGTATGCGGAGATCCACTGAGAGTAATCTAATGATGGAGCGTATTTCTGGATTACTGATTTCATGTCGTACATTACCGGATAATCTAATCCAAAATAGAAAGGAAGATATGAAAGATCTAATTCCTCGGGATAGTTGGTTGCAAACGACTTTAGTACCTGATTAGTAGCTTGAGCCAGATTATCCATTTTTGACAGATCTATCGCAGATAGTGGTAAACTGTATCCAATAAAGTATGAATTAGAAGATTTGTCTATGTATGGAGGCATTTGATATGCCTCCATAAAGTAATCATAATATGTGTCGCAGATATCCTTATAGAATGTGGTAGATTGCGAAAATAGCTTTGGTAAAAGAATGTGATAAGGACCACCTTCGCCTGGAATTTCAGCAGGTGATCCAATTAGGTAGTCTGCAACATTACGGAGTTCGTATGCGCTTTCTACGCACATAAAACAGCAACAATCCGCAAATATATATTTAAATTTGGGTAGGCCTTCGAGTGCTTTCGCCATCTGGGTGATATTCATCCACCTCTCCGAATTGCTACTGTTACTGCTATTATCCCAACCTTTGTCTTGTCCGTAAGCGCGAGTATACTTGCGTGCAGATGCAATAGTGTCATTGCTAACAGCCCAACCCGTAGCATGGCCCCATAGCACAAGGGCATAGTCTTCGGATGGATAGTTATCCATAGTCCACTTAACAATCTCACGGAATTTCTGAGGATCGCTTGCATAGAATTCTTTGTCATAGCGGTAAACTTCTGTAGCTTTACCATTAGCAATCTCTACGATATGAGGATAGTTATTTGTACCAACAGAATCGATGAAAGCTATAAAACGTTGATCTTTTGAGAGAAGATATGATCCTTCTTTCATCTCTTCCAAATCGTCGGCAAGATAGGATTCGTTTGGGTATCTGGAGTCTTTTGTAAGGTTATTCTCGCCCGACATATAAACCAATACCGTATGCTGAACAACAGGCTCTGGTATTGGTTCTATATCATCCTTCTTAGAGCATGAGCAACATACTAAAATACCTATAATCGCAATTATTAATCTGTTCATATATCAATTTTTGCGGCAAAGGTACGAATAAATAATATATAATGGATGATTTTTAATTGTTTTTTGCTATCTTTGCACCTCAAAATAAAGGAAATAATGAGAAAACTATATATTCTGCTGACATTATGCATGCTGATGTTCGGCGCTAACGATGGATTTGCACAACGCTCAAAATACAATAAGAACCACTCGAAACATCGTACACAAAGGGTGGTGAGCAAACATAAGAAGAATAAGAAGTCGAAGAAACGGACGGTTGCTGCTTTCCGACCAGATTCACGATTGCTTAATGATCCGTATTACGATCCTTTCTTGCAGTGTGAGGATACATGTAGCCATGTACATGGCATCGACTTATCGCATTATCAGGGTGAGGTGTTTTGGGAAACTGTAGGAGATAATACCAAGATGGCTTATGTATATCTGAAGGCCACTGAAGGTGGTGATCATATAGATGCACAATACGAGCGTAATATCGAACTGGCTCATCGACATGGACTGAAGGTTGGATCGTATCATTTCTTTAGGCCAAAAACGCCACTAGTAACTCAGTTGCAGAACTTTATCACCCAGTGTCGTCCTGGTGAACAAGATCTGATACCTATGATTGATGTGGAGACAACTGGCGGACTGCCAACAGATGAATTCTGTGATTCTCTATTAACTTTCTTAGATATGGTAGAGCAGGCATATCATCAGCAGCCTCTGATATATACTTTCAGAAACTTCTATAATCGCCATCTTATTGGTCAGATAGATAGTTATAAACTAATGATTGCTATGTATACCGATGAGGAGCCGGTATTAGCCGATGGTAGAGATATCACAATGTGGCAATACACTAGTCATGGTAGGATTATAGGAATAAGAGGTAGCGTTGACAAGAGTCGTTTTTTGGGCGATCATGGTTTGCGCGAGATAAAATTCAACCATGTGCGACGACTCGAAAAACATGTGTCATTCTTCAATGTGCGTAAGGGAGTGGGCAAATGATGCAAAGAAGTTTGTAAGTGCCTCGGAAGGAATAAAACGCATGTACCTGGCCGAACGCTTAATGTGACTAATCAGTGCTCCGCCATTGCTTGTGTGCACAAAGATGCTGTCGGGTGACTGCGAGAAGTAGAAGTCTTGGTGATCGTTGGTATACTCTGCCAACTCTTTGGCTACAATTGTAGTATTCTTGTCAACATTGCCTTGGGCAAAGGGAATGTCGTTAGAATCTACACCAAATAACTCTATCAATAGAGCACCCTCTAGTTGTGCCATCTGCTGGAATCTTAGTTTTTTGAGCCATTCCGAAAGAGTACTATAGTCGACTTTACTGTCTTTATCTTTTATCATCAGCCCTAAATCGATAAGTAGTCTAAGTGGCAGGCCTTCGTTTAGAATGTGACGTGCTATCCTAATAATATGAATCAGCATCTTGCGAGTGTTGAGGTCCGACTGCTCATCGTCTAGAATATTCTGCAGTTGACGGTTTAGTATAGGATTTGTAAGTTTGTATGGTTTTAGCAATTCTTCTTCTTCATCGTTCTTTTGGGCTTCGGTTACTTGAGCCCATTGTATCCATTGGGCTTCGGTTAGATTAACAAAAAACTGCTCCTTGCATTTTTTCAGTCCCTTGTATGCATAAGGCTGTACATCGTGAAGTATGGATAACTGGTGAAGTTTGTCCCATTTATGGACAGACATCGGCTCAAGTGTTTCTGTAGTATTGAAAACACCACATCTTAATAATCTGAAGAAGTTTCGCTGTATAGTGTTCATGAGAATCTTTTTGGATAACGTAGAAGGATGGATAGTATTGCTACCAATCCCAGAGTAAATGGATAGTAAAGATAGGGTAGGATAGATACCGGATTGACTGAGGCTAGTCCTGCAGCTATCAGTATCTGTGCACCATAGGGAATAAGGCCCTGTACTGTGCATGAGAATGTATCGAGTATTGATGCACACTTTTTATTGTCAACACCATATCTGTCGCCTATCTGTTTGGCTATGCTACCTACAGTAAGTATCGCTACTGTGTTATTTGCCGTACAAACATCAACAAGTGATACAAGTGTTGCAATGCTGAACTCTGCACCACGTTTGCCATTTACACGACGTGTAAGTAGCTTTATTATGAAATCTATACCGCCTTGATGTTTTATCAGTTCGAGCATACCACCGGCCATCATTGTGACAATAATAAGCTCGCCCATCGACAAAATGCCTTCGCCCATAGCCCCAAACCATCCATATATGTCCATAGAGCCAGTGATGATGCCGATTATACCACACAAAACAATTCCGAGTGTAAGTACGGCCATAACGTTCATTCCACATATGGCTGTAATTAGCACTGTAAGGTATGGTATTACTTTCACCCATTCTACAGCAGGAATCTGTTGTGGAGCAGCTGTGTTCTGACCTAGAATAAAGTAGACAATCAGTATGACCAAGGCTGCGGGGGCAACTATAAAGGCGTTTACCCTGAACTTATCGCTTAATCGGCATCCCTGTGTCTGAGTGGCCATGATGGTGGTATCAGAGATGAATGAAAGATTATCGCCAAAAAACGAACCGCCAACTATTATAGCGGTCATCATAGCTACGTCAGCCCCAGTTTCTTGTGCTAGTCCCACTGCAATAGGAGTAAGGGCGGCTATTGTACCAACACTGGTTCCTATCGATAGTGAAATAAAGCATGCTGCCAGAAACATGCCGGCAAAGATCATTTGTGGTGGCAGGAAACTTAAAGCCAGATTAACCGTAGCATCAATACTGCCCATGTTCTTTGCTGAATGAGCGAATGCTCCGGCTAAGACAAATATCCATATCATTAGCATCATCTGTTCGGTGGCGGCACCACGACTATAGCTGTTTATGCGTTGCATCAGTGGCATGCCTTTAAAAATACTGATGGCATAGATGCTGGAAACCATAAACGCTACAGTTATGGGAATCTTGTAAAAGTCACCAGCTATGATGCTGGTGACTAAATAAAACAGGATAAACACCACTATTGGTGATAATGCTATGATACCTTTCTTCACAGTGTTACACCGTTTTTAAAGATTGATATTTCACGATAATCGTTCTCTTCGTTCTTTGCCTTTTCGCCACTGGCAACCGATAATACTTTGTCGATAAACTCGGGAACTAATTCCTGCATGGTTCTTCCCTCAATCAGCTGACCTGCAGAGAAATCAATCCAACTCCTCTTACGGCTGGCCAAATCAGGATTGGTGGCAATCTTCATTGTGGGAACAAATGTTCCAAATGGTGTGCCTCTACCGGTGGTGAATAGTACCAAGTGACAACCACAAGAGGCTAGGGCGGTAGATGCTACAAGATCATTGCCTGGGGCCGAAAGTAGGTTCAGACCAGGATTCTGTAGTCTGTCGCCATATTCCATTACTCCGCTAACAGGAGCCTTTCCGCATTTCTGTGTGCATCCCAGTGCCTTATCTTCGAGGGTAGAAATACCACCGGCCTTATTGCCTGGACTTGGATTTTCACCAACGGGCTCGCCATGTGAGAGGAAGTAATTTTTAAAGTTGTTGATCATTGAGACTGTCTGGTTGAACAATCCTTCTGTCCGGCAACGGTTCATTAGGATAGTCTCTGCACCAAACATTTCAGGAACTTCGGTCAAAACCGATGTGCCGCCTTGTGCAACTAACCAATCGGAGAATTCGCCTACCAGCGGATTGGCTGTGATACCTGAGAATCCATCGGATCCTCCACACTTCAATCCTACGCGTAATTTGCTAACGGGTACTTCGGTACGTTTATCCTTGCTGGCGAGCTGATATAAACTGCGCAGGATTTCCATACCAGCCTCCATTTCATCATCTACACGCTGTGTTACTAGCAGTTTGATTCTGTCCTTGTCGTAATCACCAAGCATCTTCATAAAGTCCTCTGGCTGGTTGTTCTCGCATCCCAGACTTAGCACCAATACAGCGCCTGCATTTGGGTGCAGACAGATATCTCTGAGTACTTTACGTGTATTCTCGTGGTCCTCTGACAGTTGTGAACAGCCATAGTTATGATGCCATGCATATATAGCGTCCACTCCTTGTTCGCCAGTCTCCTTCTTCAACTCTTTTACAAGTCTTTCTGCAATGCCGTTCACGCAACCTACAGTAGGTACAATCCATACCTCATTACGGATACCGACATCACCATTCTTGCGAATATATCCCTTAAAGGTTCTATTCTCGTTTTTGATGCTAAGTTCCTCGTTTACAGGACTGTATGAGTATTCAAGAGTTCCTGATAAGTTGGTCTTAAGATTGTTCTCGTTTACCCAATCGCCTGCTTTAAGATCTTGCATTGCATGACCGATAGGGTAACCGTATTTTATGATGTCGGTACCCTTTTTCGCGTCCATGATCAGAACCTTGTGTCCTGCGGGCGTGTCTTGATTTACTGTAATCTGCTGACCGTCAATCTCGATAATGTCTCCCTTCTTTTTGGGCTGAAGGCACACAACAACCGAGTCGGCCGGATTGATTTTAAGAAATGTAGCTTGTTCCATTTTTCCTTTATTATTTTGTTTTAGTTTAAATTGCTGTTCTACGATAGAAATCTACGTTCTCCTTTGTAAGGATTTCAATTGGCATGTAGTTAACAGGATTTACGGCACGCTTCATCACGATAGCGTTAAACAGTGCGTCAACACTGGCATATCCCTGCTGATATGCATGCTGGGCTATCAGGAACGAAATGCTTCCCTTGCGTACACACTCCTCATTCTTGGCCACCATATCATATCCCATGATCTGCACGTTTCTGCGATTGCTTTTCTGAAGGAATTCGCCTACGATATGCGCTTTCGAATTAAATGTAATACAATGATGTACGTGCGGGTGCGTAGAGAAGAACTTCTCAAGTATTCCATCATAGTCCTTATGGTCCTCATCCAATGGAAGATCTACCTCGGTAATCTTAATCTGTGGGAAGTGGTCTACCATATAATGGCGGAAACCAGTCTCACGGTTTGCCTGCTGTTTTGATCCCACTATTCCGTCGCGTGTCTGCTTCATCAGTGCAATCTCTTTCTCCTTGTTAGCAATTAGCATAAGCATCTTTGCGGCAAAATATCCACTGGCAAAAGAATCTTGACCAAAGAACGAAAGTGGCTTAAGGTCGGGCATATATGAGTCGAGCAGTACATATGGAATGTTGCGCTCGGTCAGCTTCTCTGTAAATCTGGATGTCTGCTCCAAAGTAGATGGTACAATTATCACTCCGTCAATCTTTGCGGTAAACAATTCACGTACCATTTTTGTGAATGCTGGTGGATTGAAACGCTCGTAATAAATAAATTTAAGCTTAATGCCAAAATCGCGGCGGAACTCTGTACAAGCCATGGCACCTTCTTCAATCTCATCCCAATATGCTTCCTGCTCATGCTTAGGCAGCACGCAATAGAATGTATATTCCTTGTTATATGCTAGAGCTGATGCATACATGTTGGGACGGTAATCCATCTCTTCGAGTGCCTTGTTTACCTTTTCCAATGCACTTTTCGACACATTTGGACGATTGTGTAACACACGATCTACTGTACCTGTTGATACGCCCGCTCTAGCAGCGATATCCTTAATAGTAATATTTTCTTTTGCCATAATCTAAGATATTTTGTGCAAAGGTACATATTTTTTCTGATTCACCAAACATCTTGGGCAAATAATTGCCGCGAAATCGTTTCCGTAATATTTTTGGCTGAAATACTCTCAAAAATTTGCGTGGGTCAAAAAAACTTGCTATCTTTGCCTCGCAAACGAAAAAAAGTAAATAGAAATATATCAAAAAAATCAAACAAAGCAATGGCAAAAATTGTAACTTTGGGCGAGATTATGCTCCGCCTTTCGCCTCAGGGCAACGATCGTTTCATTCAGAGTGAGTCTTTCCGCATCATCCCTGGTGGTGGTGAGGCTAATGTAGCTATATCTGTGGCTAATTATGGTCACGAGGCATATTTTGTTTCAAAGCTTCCTAAGCACGAAATCGGACAGATTGCTGTTAATGCACTTCGTCGATATGGTGTTAACACCGAGTTTGTGGCTCGTGGTGGTGATCGTGTAGGTTTGTATTATGCCGAGACTGGCGCATCAATGCGTCCTTCAAAGGTTATTTATGACCGCGCTCATTCTTCTATTGCTGAGGCTGATCCATCAGACTTCGATTTTGATAAGGTTATGGAAGGTGCTGCATGGTTCCACTGGAGTGGTATTACACCAGCTATCTCGGATAAGGCTGCCGAACTGACCAAACTGGCATGTGAGGCTGCTAAGCGTCATGGTGTTACTGTATCAGTTGACCTGAACTTCCGTAAGAAGCTTTGGACCAGCGAGAAGGCAATTTCAATCATGCGTCCACTTATGAAGTATGTAGATGTATGTATAGGTAATGAGGAGGATGCAGAGCTCTGCCTTGGTTTCAAGCCCGATGCTGATGTAGAGGGTGGTCAGACTGACGCAGCAGGTTACGAGGGTATCTTCAAGCAGATGATGAAGGAGTTTGGATTCAAGTATGTTGTTTCTACTCTTCGTGAGAGCTATAGTGCTACTTATAATGGTTGGAAGGCCCTTATCTATGATGGTAAGGAGTTCTATCAGTCTAAGCGTTATGAGATTAATCCTATCATCGACCGCGTAGGTGGTGGTGATTCATTCTCAGGTGGTCTTATCCATGGTCTGCTCACTAAGGCTACTCAGGGCGAGGCTCTCGAGTTTGCTGTTGCAGCATCAGCACTTAAGCACACTATCAATGGTGACTTCAACCTTGTTTCTGTTGACGAAGTAGAGTCGCTTGCAGGCGGTAACGCTAATGGTCGAGTTCAAAGATAAATTAGATTATGAAACAGTTTGAATATAAAGTAATTAACTGCGTGATTGGTGTCGAGAAGAAGCTCAATCAACTGGGTTTTGAAGGTTGGGAGTTGGTTTCGGCCGAGTGTGGTAAGTACATTTTCAAACGTGAATATAAGGAATAATTATGGCAAAGTTTGATAAATTGCAGGTGATGGCAAAGATTGCCGAGGCACCTATGGTTCCAGTTTTCTATAACAAGGACGTCGAAGTTTGTAAGAATGTAGTAAAGGCTTGCTACGAGGGCGGTGTTCGTGCTTTCGAGTTCACTAACCGTGGCGACTTTGCTCAGGAGGTTTTTGGTGAGTTGGTAAAGTGGGCCGACAAAGAGTGCCCTGAGCTGGCTTTGGGTATTGGTTCAGTTGTTGACGCTCCCACAGCAGCTATGTACCTGCAGCTGGGTGCCTGCTTCGTAGTAGGTCCTCTGTTCAACCCCGAGATTGCACCTGTTTGCAATCGTCGTCTGGTACCTTACTGCCCTGGTTGTATGACTGTTTCTGAGATTGGTAAGGCTCAGGAGTTGGGTTGTGACCTGACAAAGGTATTCCCTGGTGATGTGGTAGGTCCTAACATGGTTAAGGGCCTGAAGGCTCCGATGCCTTGGTCGAAGATTATGGTTACTGGTGGTGTTGCTCCCGAGGAGGAGAATCTCACTAAGTGGTTCAAGGCCGGCGTATTCTGCGTAGGTATGGGCTCTAAGCTCTTCCCAAGCGATAAGGTTAAGGCTGGTGACTGGCAGTACGTTACCGATAAGTGCCGCGAAGCACTCGGTTACGTTGCTAAGGCACGAGCATAATTATCAAATACTTAGTCCCTCTCGCCAAGTAACGGACGAGGGGGACTCTTTCTTAACTAACATGAAACTTTGGCTATTCATATTATCAACCATACTTATATCAGCCTGTTCGCGCTCTGATAGGCAAGCGGTGGACAAGTTGAATTCTCAATCTTATGCCTATCACTATCGAAATATTGATTCTACCGAAGCCCTTGCACGCCGTTCGTTTGAATTGGCAGAAAACTATCCAGCTGGTCGTGCTGAGGCTCTTAACAATATGGCATTTGTAAACATCGTACGTATGCGTTACGATGATGCAGAACAACAACTGAACGAAGCTGTTGAGACTACAGACAATCAACTGCAACAGCTGATAGCTTACGTACAGCAGATGCGACTTTGTCAGCGACGTTCGCGCAATCGTGAGTTTCATGAGTATCGTGAAATGGCCAATCGAACTTTGCGGCGTATTTATGAGGAGCGCGATGAACTAAATGAGCGCGACCTTAAACAGTTGTTATATGCAGAAACGGAGTATGCTATCGTCAATTCTACATATTATTATTATGTAGGTTTGGAACAACAATCGATAGATGCTCTCGAAGCAATAGATCCTGATGAGGTACAACGCGATACTGCACAGTATCTTAATTACCTGTATAATATAGGTGCAGGTGGTATTATCACCCAGGGTACGCAACAGGAGATAAACCAGCAGGAGTTTGATAAGTTGATGCGGTGTTTCCTTACGGCACGTAAAGGTGATTACCCGTATTTCGCTGCCAATGCTCTGGAGGCACTTTCTGAGCATCTTATGGATCCGGATTATCGCCAACAACTTACAGAAGATAATCTTCCGGCGATGAAGTTTATTAATCCTGTAGGTGTTGATGACGAGATGTTGCCTGTATTCCTGGCAGAAAACGCTTTGAGCATATTTGAACGTTATGGTGATGTATATCAGATAGCGGGTGCATATCGTACTCTGGCTTCGTGCTATCGACAAATAGGCGACTATCGTTCGGCTCTTTATAATTTGGAGCAAGCTCTATCGGATAGCATTATCAATCAGGCTCCCGATCTGGTTGCTTCTATCCGCGAACAGCTTAGCGTGGCTTACGCTGCAATCGATGACAAGCAGCAGAGTGATGAAAACCGCAATATTTATCTGGATTTGCAGGAAACAACCCGTCAGGATCGTCAACTTGAGGCCCGTGCATATCAGTATGAACGACAGTTGTCACAGCTTAACATAATGCTTGTAGCGGTAGTTGTGGCTATTGTGCTGTTGCTATTCTCATTGTGGTTGTTTAACTATCTGAATAAGAAGCAATCTAAGGCTAATGAGCCTGATAATATTTTCGAGCAGAAGAGTGAACAACTTGCAGCTCAGATGTTACAGGTAGAGAATGATGAACGACGCAATCTTGAGCAGCGTGCTAAAGTTTCGTTGATATGCAACATCACACCGTTCATCGACAGAATGATACACGAGGTATCGCGACTACAGAATGATGCTCCTGACCGTGAAGAGCGTCTTGCGTATATACGTGAACTTATCGATCAGATAAATTCGTATAACGATGTGCTTACATACTGGATTCAATTGCGTCAGGGTGAACTAAGTCTGCATGTAGAGAGTTTCCCATTGCAGCCTTTGTTTGACGTGCTTTATAAGGGACGCACATCTTTCCAGATGAAGGGGGTAGAGCTGAATGTGGAAGCAACCGATGCTGTAGTAAAGGCAGACCGTGTGCTTACGCTATTTATGTTGAACACTCTTGCCGACAACGCACGTAAGTTTACTGATCGTGAGGGTAGGGTTGACGTTTCTGCTACACAGACAACTGATTATGTCGAGATATCTGTAGAAGATACCGGAAGTGGAATGACCGATGAACAACTAGAGCATCTTTTTGATCATAAGATAGTTGAAGGTCATGGCTTTGGTCTACTTAACTGTAAGGGCATTATAGAGAAGTATCGTAAAATAAGCCAGATATTCTCTGTATGTCAAATTGGTGCTACGAGTACGTTTGGTAAAGGCTCGCGCCTATATTTCCGTTTGCCTAAGGGGATTGCTCGCATAATTATTGCCTTGTTGTCTCTTGTTCCTATGCACATGCAGGCTCAACCTGATAAGATAGATAATCTGGGTATGGCAAGCATATATTCTGATTCAGCCTATTTCTGTAATATTAATGGAGAATATGAGCGTACGCTTATATTTGCTGATTCTTGTAGATATTATCTTAATAAGCATTATCTTAGTCAGGTTCGTAGTGGTCATTATCTGATGCGCCAGATGGGCAATCCTTCATTAATGGCACCTGAGATTAAGTGGTATCACGATAGTATCAAGACCAACTATCATATCATTCTTGACATCCGTAATGAGAGTGCTGTAGCTGCTTTGGCACTTCACGAGTGGCAATTATATAGCTATAACAACCGTATCTATACACAACTGTTTAAGGAGATGTCGGCTGACGTAACGCTTGGTGAGTATTGTAGTACCATGCAACAATCGCAAACCAATAAGACTATAGCTATCATCATGCTGGTGCTCCTTATGATATCTATTATCCCAGCATATTATCTGCTATACTATCGCCATCGTCTTTATGACAGATTCGTGCGAGAACAGCAACGTATAACCGATCTTGAGATGCTGGATGATGAATTGCATCGTGCCGAACTCGAAGATAGTAATCTGCACGTATCGAATGCTGTTCTAGACAATTGCCTGTCGGCCCTTAAGCACGAAACTATGTATTATCCATCGCGCATTCAACAACTGTTGGATACCGGTGATATGGAGTCACTTGGCGAGGTTACTACATATTATCGTGAGTTGTATGGTGTGCTCAGTCAGCAGGCTCTGCGCCAGACTGAACGTACACGACTGCATCTTAAACCTCTGCATGATGATATCTTAGGTGATGAGACACTTGTGCGCTACCTCTTTGATATACTCCGTAAGTTGGCAGGTAGAAAGTTGCAGCCAGAGTATACCAAACGTGATGGCGGATATGTTGAGGTGCGTGTGCCTATGCCGGAACTCAAACTTACAGAGGCCGAAGCTGCCGATCTGTTTACTCCGTCTAAGGATCATTTGCCTTATCTGCTTTGTCGCCAGATAGTTCGTGACCTGGGCGAGGCAACCAACCGTCGTGGTTGCGGTATTTATGCCACTATACAAGATAATACAACAAATATGATTATAACATTACCAAGCGTATGGAAAAGTTCAAAGTAATAATAGTAGAGGATGTGCCCCTAGAACTTAAGGGTACTCTCGGAATTGTAAGAAGTGATATCCCTGAGGCCGAAGTTATTGGTACTGCCGAGAACGAGCAGGCTTATTGGCGATTGATTAAGCAGCAGGTTCCTGACCTAGTCTTGCTCGATTTAGGTCTGGGAGGATCTACTACAGTGGGCGTAGAGATATGTCGTCATACCAAGGAGACATATCCTGATGTAAAGGTGCTTATCTTTACAGGCGAAATCCTGAACGAGAAACTCTGGGTTGATGTTCTTGATGCAGGAGCTGACGGTATCATCCTTAAGACAGGTGAACTCCTTACACGTCGTGACGTTTCGGCTGTTATGGATGGCAAACAGCTTGTGTTCAACGAACCTATACTCGAGAAGATTGTTGAGCGCTTTAAGCGTGCCGTCAGTGGGGAACTTGTGAAACAAGAGGCCATCGTAAATTATGAGATTGATGAGTACGACGAGCGTTTCCTGCGTCACTTGGCACTAGGCTTTACAAAGGAACAGATTACTAACCTGCGCGGTATGCCATTTGGCGTGAAGAGTCTCGAGAAACGTCAGAATGAGCTGATCCAAAAGCTGTTCCCTGAAGGTGCCAGTGGTATTAATGCTACACGTCTTGTAGTGCGTGCTCTAGAGTTACGTATACTCGATATCGATAATCTGGAAGCTGATGAAGAGTAGCCGATTGTGCATGGTGCTTTTGGGGGCTGAGGGCGTGTTGGTCATCGTGTCGTGGTTGCTTTCTGCACTGCGACTCGAAGGCGTGCGCTCTATGCTGTCGTCAGAGGGTATCCGTTGGTTCGTTGGTGGTTTCTCCAATATTGTTGCTAGCCCTTTGCTCGCGTGGCTATTACTTATCCTTATAGCATGTGGTAGCATACAGCAGAGTGGGGTGATATCACTTTTCAGAAGTAAAGGCAATATGTCGTTTCGCGATCGTCTTGCCTTACGTGTAGCAAGTGTTTTTATTATCCTCTATGCTATTGTTATCTGCATGCTCACCATTATGCCCCATGCCATTCTACTCTCAGTCAAGGGCAGCCTGTTCCCATCGGCCTTCAGTCGTAGCATTTTGCCTATTGTATGTTTTGGCGTTACCTTATTCTCAGTAGTCTTTGCTATGATGTCGGGACATAAAAAAACAGGAGAGGACATTATCGACATTCTCTCCTATGGAATTCGTCAGGGTGCCTCGTATATTATAGTATATATACTAGCTATACAGTTTTACGCCTCATTGCGCTTTGTCTTTGGATAGCGATTATTTGCATGGTAACTTTATACTTGTTTCTGCCGTAGATACAAACTGTTTCTACGGCAGAAACAAGTTGTTCCGATGAAGGGAACTACCCCTAAAGTTTCATTCGAACACTTCGAAAGTATCATCCGAACAAGTCGTAGGGACGACTCGGACAACTTATAGACTTAGCATGTTGCCTATCTGGTAAACCAGCATACTTACAACCCATGCCACAACCGTAGTATAAACAGCTGCAAAACAGGCCCAGCGCCACGAACCTGTCTCGTTCTTAATGGCTGCGATTGTGGCGATACATGGGAAGTAAAGCAGTATAAATATTAGATAGGCATAAGCTGCCAGCGGTGTTATACCCTCCTGTAGCATTGTTTGGCGTAGGTGGGTGTATTTCTCTGTATCATCGCTAAACTCCTCGTCGTCGCCAAACGAGTCGTCACCGCTGTAAAGTACGCCGATAGTTGATGCAACAATCTCCTTAGCTCCCACACCTGCCAACAGTGATACGTCAAGCTTCCAGTTGAATCCTTGAGGAGCGAATACTGGCTCGATAGCTTTACCCATGCGTCCAATATAACTCTGTTCCTGTTGCTGCTCTTGTGGAATGCTCTCGTTGTGTGGGAAGTAGCCTAAGGCCCATACAATAATGCTGGCCACAAGGATAATTCCTCCCATCTTCTTCAGGTATTCTTTTCCTTTCTCCCATGTGTGTCGCCAGATAGCCTTTGGTGTAGGCCAGCGATAAGGTGGCAGCTCCATTACGAAAGGAGTGTCTTCGCCCTTTATAACTAACGATGAGAATATCTTGCTTATGATTACTGATACCACGATTCCTATAGCATACAGCGAAAGCAGTACCCATGAGCGGTATTGCAGCGAGAAGAATGTTCCAGCTATCATAATATAGATAGGTAGACGAGCAGAGCACGACATGAATGGTAGTATCATCATTGTGATGATACGCGATCTGCGACTTTCGATAGTACGTGTTGCCATCACAGCAGGAACATTACATCCAAATCCCATGATAAGTGGGATGAATGATTTTCCGTGCAGTCCCATTTTATGCATCAGTTTGTCCATGATAAATGCTGCACGTGCCATATATCCCGAATCCTCCATCAGCGAGATGAAGAAGTATAGTATCAATATCTGTGGCAGGAATACAATCACACTACCAACACCGCCGATTACTCCATCTACCAGCATTGCCTTCAGAGGACCGTCGGACATAGTAACCGTCAGTTTTTCGCCAAGCCACGCAACACCTTCTTCAATCCAGTCCATTGGGTATTGTCCTAATGTAAATGTGGTTTGGAACATAATGTACAGCAACAAGAAGAAAATTGGGAATCCCAAATACTTGTGCGACAACAACCAGTCTATTCTATGGGTCATCTTATATGTATCCTTCTTATGACCGGTCTTGTATTCTGCCTCCTTTAGAGCTCCATTGATAAAACCATATTTGGCGTCCATAATAGCAGTCTCAGAGTCGCTGCCTGTTTCCTCTTTTACACGTGCTGAGGCTTTGTCGCGCTCTGTTGCCAGATGATGGAAATCTTGTATACGTTGTTCGCCAGCCATGTGTGTGCCAAGATAATCCAACACCTGACTATCGTGTTCCAATAGTTTCAGTGACAGATATCGGGTAGAGTAGTGCTGGGTAATGTGTTCATCTGCCTTCAGATACTTCTGAATATGTGATATTCCATCCTCAATCTCGTGTCCGTAGTTGATATGCAGGTGGCGCGAAAACTTACTGGTGCCCTCATAAACCTGAATCACCGCGCGGAACAACTCCTTTACACCCATACCGTTCTTAAAAGAAGTTGGTATCATAGGTGTACCAAACAGTGTACTAAGTGTGTCGATATTCACATAGTCGCCACGTCTTTCAAACTCATCGTACATATTCAGTGCGCACACCATGCGTATGTTCATATCAACCAGCTGAGTGGTAAGATACAGATTACGTTCCAAGTTTGATGAGTCGATAACGTTTATGACTACATCAGGCATTTTTTCTGTAAGATGTTCACGCACATATAGTTCTTCGGGCGAATAGCATGAAAGCGAGTATGTACCAGGCAGATCGGTAAGGTTAAACTCATATCCGAACATCGAAGCATGCGCCTCGGTAGCATCAACAGTTACACCAGAGTAGTTACCCACATGTCCGTGTGCACCCGATGCATAATTAAAAAGTGATGTCTTTCCGCAGTTGGGATTACCAACCAGTGCCACATTGATGGTGCGGCGCTCTTTCATTGCCTCGTGGCGTATATAGTCATCTTCGTGACGATTTTTGTCTGTTGCAAGGTTGTTAAATGTAGTAGCCTCGAATGGTGTATCGGCCGAAACAACTTCGATATTGTCGGCTTCCTGATGTCGCAGACTTACCTCATATCCCATCAGTTTATATTTTACGGGATCTTGTAGCGGAGCATTTAATAACACCTCAACTTCTTGTCCGCGGATAAATCCCATTTCGATGATGCGCTTGCGGAATCCACCATGGCCCAACACCTTAACTATTATGCCTTTTTCTCCTGTTTTCAGTTCTGAAAGTTTCATAACTCTTTGATTTTGAGTGCAAAGGTAATAAAAAAAACTTGCAACTCGATTGCAAAGAGTCGCAAGTTTTATAAAATACCTAAAAATGATGATAGGTTATTCTGTCTCAAAGTAATTCTCGAGCTCAGCTTTGGCATTTCCGTCGGCATTAGGCAAATCGCGAACAATATGACCTTTCTCCAGTAGCGCTATGCGTGTAGAGATGTCGATGGTGTGTGCCAGGTTATGGCTTGAAACCAGAATGGTAGCACCTGTCTGCTTGTTGTAGTCAGTCAGTACGTGCTTAAGCGTATTCTGGCTCGATGGGTCGAGGAAGTTGAATGGCTCATCAAGAATCACCAGCTTGGGGCGATTGAATAGAGCGGAGATGATTCCAACCTTCTGCTTGTTACCAGCCGAGAGGTTGCGTATCAGTTTCTTCTGTCCGAATATCTCGCCAGCGGCCAATTTCTCAAAATCCTTCAGTCTTTCGTCGACCTGTGCCTGAGTCATATTTGTAATCTTGCCGATAAAGGCAAAGTACTCCTCAGGTGTAAGGAAGTCGATCAGAAATCCCTCATCGATGTACGAACCGGTGCTTGCCTTCCATTCTTCGCTCTGTGCGGGGTTGATTCCGTCGAGCGCTACTTCACCCTCATCGGGTTTCAGTAGGTCAAGAAGCATGCGGAAGAGTGTAGTCTTACCGGCTCCGTTATTACCTACAAGACCAAGGATGTCTCCATCGTTTACCTGGAACTGTTCGATGTCACAGGCAATGGTCTTGCCAAACGCTTTCTTCAGATCTTTAATGGTTATCATATAGCTCAAAGTTTATATTTAGACTATTCCTTTTCCGTGACAGTTCTTAAACTTCTTACCTGATCCGCAAGGGCATGGATCATTACGTCCGGGCAGTTTGTCCTTAACGATTGGTTCGTGGTTCTGCTGGGCACGTGTGTCGTGCTGAGCTGCTGCCTGCTGATTGCGGTCAACCAACTGCTCCTCGCTGATGTTCTGCTTGCTCTCGGTGTACTGCTGGCGCTGAGTGTGCTGCTCAGGAGCTGCCTCCTGTACCTGCTGCATCTCAGGTATCTGTGCTCGTGTCAGGATAGAGCAGATGCGGTTGTACATCTCGTTGATCATCTCATCCCATACCTTAGCACTCTCCAACTTGAAGATAAGCAATGGATCTTTCTGCTCGTACGATGCGTTTTGTACAGAGTGCTTCAGTTCATCGAGCTGACGCAGGTTCTCCTTCCAAGAGTCATCGATGATATGCAGCAGAATGCTCTTCTCAAACTCCTTAACGATACTCTTGCAGTCGCTCTCGTATGCGTCCTTAAGGTTACATGGGATGTTGAACATCTTACGACCATCGGTCAGGGGCACCATAATGCGCTCATAGATTTGTCCCTGAGTCTCGTATACCTGCTTGATGATAGGTTGTGCAACGGTCTGGATACGCTCAGTCTTTCTGTTGAAGTTGCCGATAGCTGCCTGGAAGGCATTCTCTGTCAGTACCTCGCGTGGCTGATTTATGAACTCCTCGCTGCTGAATGGAACCTCCATAGAGAGAATGTGCAGGAACTCCTCCTTCACACCCTGATAGTCTCCAGAGTTCTCAATGATGTTAACTACACGGTCCCAGATGATATTAGCGATATCCATACCGATACGCTCACCCATCAGGGCGTGGCGACGCTTCTCGTATATTACGGTACGCTGCTTGTTCATCACATCATCGTACTCGATAAGGCGCTTACGTATACCGAAGTTATTCTCCTCAACCTTCTTCTGGGCGCGCTCGATGCTCTTAGAGATCATAGGACTCTCGATCATCTCGCCATCCTTGAATCCCAGACGGTCCATTACTGATGCGATACGCTCAGAGGCAAACAGACGCATCAGCTTATCCTCGAGTGATACATAGAATACTGATGAACCTGGGTCACCCTGACGTCCGGCACGACCACGCAGCTGGCGGTCTACACGACGGCTCTCGTGGCGCTCTGTACCGATGATGGCCAGACCACCTGCAGCCTTTACTTCGGGCGACAGCTTGATATCGGTACCACGACCAGCCATGTTTGTGGCGATGGTTACGGCACCCTTACCGTTAGTGCTCTGTCCGGCCAGTGCTACGATGTCGGCCTCCTTCTGGTGCAACTTGGCATTAAGCACCTGATGGGGGATACCCTCGCGCTTGCCTGTCTCAGGATTTACATACATATCGAGCATACGGCTCAGTAACTCTGATATTTCTACCGATGTGGTACCAATCAGTGTAGGACGGCCCTGATTTCTCATCTTTACAACTTCCTCGATTACAGCCTTATACTTCTCACGAGCGGTCTTATATACGCGGTCGTCCTGGTCGTTACGGATTACTGGACGGTTTGTCGGAATCTCAACTACATCCAGCTTGTAGATATCCCAGAACTCACCTGCCTCAGTTGAAGCGGTACCGGTCATACCCGACAGCTTGTGATACATACGGAAGTAGTTCTGCAGTGTGATAGTAGCAAATGTCTGAGTAGCAGCCTCAACCTTTACGTGCTCCTTGGCCTCAACAGCCTGGTGCAGACCATCGCTCCAGCGGCGACCTTCCATGATACGTCCTGTCTGCTCGTCAACGATCTTAACCTCACCGTCGATAACCACATACTCATCATCCTTGTTGAACATGCAGTAAGCCTTAAGCAGCTGCTGCAGGGTGTGCACACGCTCGCTCTGTACAGCATAGTGACTCATCAGTTCGTCTTTCTTATCAAGACGCTCCTGATCGGTCAAACCTTCCTGAGCCTCCAGAGCAGATAGCTCGGTTGTGATATCGGGCAATACAAACAGTTCGTTGTCGTTCACCTGCTTAGCAAGCCATGCTGTACCCTTATCTGTAAGATCACATGAATTCAGTTTCTCATCTACTACAAAGTAAAGAGGCTCAACACACTCTGGCATACGGCGGTTGTTGTTCTCCATGTAGATGTTTTCGGTATTCTGCATACCGGCCTTGATACCTTCCTCCGAGAGGAACTTAATCAGAGGTTTGTTCTTTGGCATAGCCTTGTGCGAGCGATACAGCGAGAGGAATCCTGCGTCGAGCTTCTCCTGACCTTCTTTCTTGTTGCCAGCCTCAATCAGACTGTTACCTTCGCTAATCAGTGTCTTGGCATCAGCCAGATACTGTGTGGCCAATTGGCGCTGAACGCCTACCAGCTTTTCTACCAATGGCTGATACTCCTCAAACATCTGGTCGTCGCCCTTGGGGATAGGACCTGATATAATAAGAGGTGTACGGGCATCGTCAATCAATACCGAGTCAACCTCGTCGACGATAGCATAGTTATGTGCGCGCTGTACCAGGTCGGCAGGAGATGTTGCCATGTTGTCACGCAGATAATCGAAACCGAACTCATTGTTGGTACCGAATGTGATATCTGCCTGATATGCCTTGCGGCGAGCCTCAGAGTTTGGCTGATGCTTGTCGATACAGTCAACACTCAGGCCATGGAACATATAGAGAGGGCCCATCCACTCAGAGTCACGCTTAGCCAGATAGTCGTTCACTGTTACTACGTGAACACCGTTACCGGTCAGTGCGTTCAGGAATACTGGTAGGGTAGCCACAAGTGTCTTACCTTCACCAGTTGCCATCTCGGCAATCTTACCCTGATGCAGAACAACACCACCAAACAGCTGTACATCGTAGTGTACCATTTCCCACTTCAGGTCATTACCTCCTGCAGTCCAGTGATTATGATAGATGGCCTTATCACCATCGATAGTGATGAAATCCTTCTTTGGGTCGCCGGCCAATTCACGGTCGAAGTCAGTAGCTGTTACTACAGTCTCCTCGTTTTCTGCAAAACGGCGTGCTGTCTCTTTTACGATTGCAAATACCTCCGGCATTACCTCATCGAGAGCCTTCTCGTAGATTTCCAATACTTCCTTCTCGATCTTGTCGATCTGAGCGAAGATATCGGCACGCTCGTCGATAGGTGTATTCTCGATTGTTGCCTTTAACTCTTCGATACGGGCTTTCTGCTCTTTGGCTGAGTCCTGTACCTGCTTCTGCAATGTCTTTGTGCGATTACGCAAAGCGTCGTTATCCAGCTTCTGTACCTCGGGATATACTTCCTTTACCTTCTCTACGAGTGGCTGGATAAGTTTCATGTCGCGGCTGGATTTGTCACCGAACAGCGACTTTAAAAATTTGTTGAAATTCATATCTAATTTTACTTTTTTACTTATTGTTTATGTATGACTGATTCTAAAACGGCGGCAAAATTACAAAAAATAATTGTAATAACCAAGCCTTTTATTAAAAAAGAGGTGTAGCCATACATGCATTAGGCGCACGAATGCGAATTGTCTTTGCAATAGTAGGTGCAATTCGCTCGATGCTTACCGGTGTTTTCACCCTTTCGGCAGGGATGTTGACACCATAGAATATGATTGGGAAATATGCAAGTTGCTGTTTTGTCTGTATCTGCTCGTGAGTGTCGTCGTTCTGCATCTGCCAGCCGGGGTTAAGCTCAACCACCAAGTCGCCCATGTGTTGCTCATACAGATGCGTGCTTACACTCTTCACTCCTGTCATCTGTAGCAGAAATTCCTTTGCCTTCATTGTGGCATCGCTCAGTGCGATGCGCTTTGACTCCAATAGCTGGTGGTTCAGATACAGATGGTTGCGATATGTGCCTTCTACATACTTACCCTGACCCCAAAGTGCTCCCATATACATGTTAAGCAGATTGGCAGTACGGTTAGTATAGTATACACCGGTAGGGATGTTGTATTTGGCATATTCACTGATGTTCTCATCAGCATATCCGCTTGACGTTACTACAAATAGGGTGTTGTCCTTACCTATCAGTTTTTCTATCTCACTTACCAGTTTTACCAGAGCATTGTTTAGAGTCTCGTTGTCGGATTTATTCTGCTCTTTGTTTTCATAAGTAAGTAGTAGTAGGTCTGGGATGGAATCTTGTCCTAGTTCTTCTTGAATTAGTATTTGTAATGCTTTGTCTGTCAGACTGATAGCATTCCATTTCTTTTTCTTGTCGTCGTTCCATACTATCTTGTCGGCGTTGTGTCCGGTAGATAGTGCTGCTGTCTCTTTTTTTGTAGCTACTGCGCATACCTTACCTTCGCCCTTGGTGGCAATCTTAAGTTCGTCGCTGATGGTCGATACGGCAATGTCGTTTGGTGTTGCGGCTACTGTTTGAAGTGTGCTTCTATCTAGCCATTTGTCGGCGGTCACAGTGTGGTAGAAAGGCGATGTGCCTGTCATTACTGACGAAATGGCAGACGACAGGTCAATCTGGCTGTATGGGTAAAAACCTTGCTCATATACGCAACCATCATCAAACAGAGCAGGATAGTCGTTCCTTAGCTGATCGATAGTGATATTCACTACCAATCTGGGACCAGCTCCCTTTTCTGTCTGTGCCTGCGAGCTGAGTGCCAGCATCGTCAGCAGGGTTACGTATAGATATCTATTCTTCATTTCTTTAGTCTACTCAGCAAACATAATGCCACAATCCATATGCCCTCGGCGTAGCTCTGGAATATGCCGCCAATTGTAAATAATATCAGCATGGCAAACTGCACCTTGCGCCATAATCCGCGCTTCCCTTTAATAATGGCAGGAATGAATATTAATGGCAGTGGGTTAAACAGCAATAGATTCAGGTTTAGTGATGTGGTAGGATGCTGCGAGAATATCATCACCGTAAGCACTATACCTGCTAGTCCTTGAACTGTCATCAGCAGTACATCGTACCATTTAGCAACCTTTTTACGCTTCCATTCATACAGAGCTATTGCCAGCGATATTACAAGCAGTATTAGCGCCATCTCTGTAGGAGTAAGTATAAAGTCGGGCTCTATCTGTTGTACTCCAGGCATTACCAGCATGTGTTGTTCCTTTACCAGCGGACGGTATTCACCATCTTTATATATCTGCGCATGTGCAAAATCCTGCATCAAGTTCATTGGCAGAAATTCCTGCTCGCTGCGATTTGTCTTCATGTCGGCCTTCAGACCTAGTAGCATGTCATTGCCGAATTTCGACCATAGGTGATTTCTGTTGCATTCGCGCACCATATCGCGGAACGATGGGGTATAGTCCTCGCGTTCGTTGTATATCACCTGTCCGTTGATGCTCTTCTCTACAACATCGCGTGGCTTTGTCGAACAGTTGTTGTAGAAGAAGTTGTAGCGATATACGCGATTCTCTGGCTCCAGGTTCTCGGCAAGTAGCTTCTTCAGTTTTCGTTTCTCGTCGTTTGTCAGGTTCAGTACCTGTTCGGTTATGCTGCTTCCCCATTGCTGGTAGTATGGCCAGAACCTGTCAAAGGGGTAGGCTGCCAACTCGTAGTCGGTAAGTCCGAAAACGAACCTCAGTGCAAAGTATGGTTTGCTGAAGCTAAACATGCCCCAATTGAATACCAAGTCTGTATCGCCCTCATGCCATCTCAGTGCAGCATGACCATACAAACTGTATATCTCCTCATGTGGTGAACAAGTCAATAGACTAACCTCAACCGAGTCCATCGGATCAAAATCAGGTCCGATGTGCTCAAATGCGGCAATTTCGGGTTTTGCATCAGATTGTGCAAAAATTGGCGTTATGTGGCTGACACTCAGCACGATAGCTATGGCCAGTAACCTCTTGTTATTTATTTTTAAATGTTTCACGATGCAAAAATAACTTATATTTTCGAAGAAAAAGCCATTACTTCGGTTTTTTTTTGATAATTTTGCACGCTGAAATGTTTTTCAATAGAATTAAAGTATAAAATATGAATAAGATTCTCGCCAGTTTCGTCTTGGCATCCTTGACGACATCGGCTTTTGCGCAAAGCAACACCAACTCTCCCTACAGCCAGTTTGGCTTAGGCGACCTTACCGACCAGAGTGTAAGTTTTAACAAAGGTATGAATGGCGTAGGCCTTGCTATGCGCCGCGGTAATGAAGTCAACCCAATGAACCCTGCCTCGTACTCTGCAATCGATTCGCTTACAATGCTTTTCGATGCAGGTCTTTCAGGTCAGATTACCAATTACAACGAAAACGGCACTAAGCTTAATGGCAAGAGTGGTGGTTTCGATTATGTGGTGGGATTGTTCCGAGCATTCAAGAATGTAGGTATTTCATTCGGCGTTTTACCTTATTCAAATATAGGTTACAAGTATTATAGCACAGAGAAGCTTAACGATGCTCAAACTACTGTGGCTACTACCAATGAAGGAAGTGGTGGTATGCATCAATTGTTTATCGGAACAGGTATTCGTCCCATCAAGCCATTGTCTATCGGTGTAAACCTATCATATTTGTGGGGCGAGTACAATCGCAGCGTAGCATCTAGTAGCTCATCGTCTATTAACACACTTACCAAGCAGTATTCTGCCGATATTAGCAGTTATAAGCTTGATTTTGGTGCTCAGCTTGAGTTGCCTATCAGCAAGAAAGATAATATCACTCTTGCTGCTACTTGGACACCAGGTCACTCGCTTAAGGCTGATCCTGAGATGGTCATCACTAACACAAACTCAAGCATCAGTAAAGCTGATGCCGATACATTCAAGATTAGTAATGGTCTGAGCATTCCTACTGCTTTTGGTTTCGGACTTGCATATAATCATGCTCTGAACCTCCGTGTAGGTGCCGATCTTCAGATTCAGAAGTGGGGTAGTGTTGACTATCCTGATTACACCAATGGTACATATGCGCTCAAGTCAGGATTGCTAAAGGATAGCTATCGTTTTAATCTTGGCGCAGAGTGGACTCCACGCCCTCTTGGTCGTAAGTTCCTACAGCGTGTTCGCTATCGTGCTGGTGTTGGTATGGCTACACCTTATTATTATATTAATGGTAAGGAAGGTCCTAAGGAAATATCTGCCAGCCTCGGATTTGGTATCCCCATCATGAATGGATATAATGCTCGTTCTATCCTTAGCATCAGTGGTCAGTTCGTTCATCGTTCGGCTGATAATCTGATTAAGGAGAACATGTTCCGCCTTAACATTGGATTTACTTTCAACGAGAAATGGTTCGCAAAGTGGAAGGTAGAATAATCGCCGTTGCCACTGTTGCGGCGATGATATTAGGCTCTTGTACTGAGGTGCAGGAGCATATCGCGCCTGCCATCCACGATCGCGATTCGGTCTCGGTTATGACGTCATATGGTGTTAACACACTTATCAGTGATAGCGGTGTTATCAAGTATAAGATTGTTACCGAGCGGTGGGATGTAAATATCGTTAAGAATCCTTCGTGCTGGACATTCGAGAAGGGAGTGTTCTTCGAACAGTTCGATGAGAAGTTCCATGTAGAGGCATATATCCAGGCTGATACAGCATGGTATTATGACCAGAAGAAACTTTGGCATCTGCGCGGACGTGTGCGTATCCGCAATATCAACGGACTGGTATACGAGAGCGAAGAACTGTTCTGGGACGGTTTGAAACACGAACTCTATTCTAATGTGTTCTCAAAGGTTACTACTCCAGAACGCAGTATGGAAGGATCGTATTTCCTTTCAGACGAGCGTATGACTCACTATATTGTAACCAATTCCAAAGGCTCATTCACTCGCGAGGATATGACTGGCGAGAAGACCGACGAAAGTCAGGATAAGCCTGGCGAGAAGAAGGATACAGTGCAGGCACCACCACAGCGTCAGCAATTACAGAAACACAGGAGGACTGGACAATGACAGAACTGATTATCTGGCTGCTTGTATCGATGCTGTTCTCCGCCTTTTTCTCAGGTATGGAGATAGCATTTGTGTCGTCAAACCGACTGAGAGCCGAGATGGATCGCGAGAAGAACCGCTTTTCGCAGCGCATCATCAAGATTTTCTATCAGCATCCCAACAACTTCGTTTCAACGATGTTGGTAGGTAATAATATCTCGCTTGTAATCTACGGTATTCTCTTTGCAAAACTTTTCGACGATACACTATTTGCACCTTTTAGTGATGGTGTCAGAGTAACGTGCGATACTTTGTTGTCGACACTTGTTGTTCTGTTTACGGGCGAGTTCCTGCCAAAGTCGATTTTTAAGAACAATCCCAATACTTTACTCGTAGTATTTGCGGTCCCAGCATGGATATGCTACGTGGTACTTTATCCCATCTCACGCTTTGCTACGTTGCTGTCAAAAGGACTGCTGCGATTGGTAGGCGTTAGGATGAAGAAGGGTGGTGAAGAGAAGGAATTCACCAAGGTTGACCTCGACTATTTGGTGCAGACAAGTATCGACAGCGCTGATAATGAAGATGATATCGAAGAAGAGGTAAAGATATTCCAGAATGCACTCGACTTCTCTGAGACAAAGATACGTGATTGTATGGTTCCTCGCACGGAGATTGATGCGGTTGAAGATATCGCTACCATCGAGCAACTGATGCAGGTGTTTATTGAGAGTGGACATAGTAAGATTGTGATATATCATGAGGATGTAGATCATATCATCGGATATATTCATTCGTCCGACATGTTCCGCTTGGATAAGAGCGCCTCTCAGACCGCAATTGTAGATACAAAACTTATCCGTGAGATTACGTTTGTTCCTGAGACTATGCTGGCTTCTAAACTTATGGCCCAACTGATGCAGCAGAAACGCTCTCTGGCTGTTGTTGTCGACGAGTTTGGAGGAACTAGCGGACTTGTATCGCTCGAGGATATTATGGAGGAAATTACTGGTGAAATTGAGGATGAACACGATAATACTAACCATGTGGCAAAACAACTCTCTGATCACGAATATATCCTGTCGGCCCGACTGGAGATTGCAAAGATCAACGAGATGTTCGACCTTGATTTACCTGAAAGTGATGAATATATGACATTGGGCGGACTTATTCTGCACGAATATCAGTCATTCCCAAAATTGAACGAAGTAGTAAAAATCGACCATTACGAGTTCAAAATCGTCAAGAATACAGCGACAAAAATTGAGTTGGTTCGCTTAAACATCACTGAATAACCAAATTTCTACGAAAAAATTTCGTGGTTTCAAACAAATTTATTAATTTTGCACGCGTTTTATGAATAATAATTAAAAATTTAAATATTTATGGCAGCATTAGGAAAAATCCGTAAAAGAGGCGTAGCCCTCGTTTGCATTATTGGCTTAGGCCTTTTCGCCTTCATTGCTGAAGAAGCTTTCCGTTCTTGTGAAGCAACCAAGAACCAGCAGCGTCAGCAGATTGGCGAAGTGTTAGGAAACAAAATCAACGTACAGGAGTTTCAGGCACTTGTTGATGAGTATCAGGATGTTCTGAAGATTACTCAGGGTCGCGAGAACTTCTCTGAGGAAGAGCTTAACCAAATCAAGGATCAAGTTTGGAGTCAGTACATCAACGAGCAGATCATCAGCAGCGAGTGTGAGAAGCTTGGCCTTACCGTTACCGATGAGGAACTCCAGAACATCATGAAGGAGGGCACCAACCCAATGTTGATGCAGTCTCCATTCGTTAACCAGCAGACTGGTCGTTTCGACGTTACCATGCTTACTAAGTTCTTGGACGACTACAAGAAGGCAGGTCAGAACCCACAGCTCGCAGAGCAGTACCAGACTATCTACAAGTACTGGCAGTTCATCGAGAAGAACCTCCGCACACAGACTCTCGCTCAGAAGTATCAGGCTCTGCTCAGCAACTGTCTGATCTCTAACCCAATCTCAGCCAAGATGGCTTTTGAGGGTCAGAATTCTGAGAGTGACATCCAGCTTGCTTCAATTGCTTACTCTTCAATCAATGACAATGATGTTAAGGTTGACGATAAGGATCTCAAGGCCAAGTACGATGAGCACAAGGAGATGTTTAAGCAGGACGTTGAGAGCCGTGACATCAAGTATGTTGACTTCCAGGTTGTTGCTTCGGCTGCTGACCGCAAGGCCCTGATGACAACAATGACCGACGCAGCCCAGAAGCTGCAGAGTGGTGCTAACGCCGCTGAGGTTGTTCGCAAGGCTCAGTCACAGTTCGCTTACACAGGTTTCGCTGCTACCAAGCGCGCTTATCCTTCAGACATCGCAGCTAAGCTCGACTCTATGGCAGTTGGTCAGACCTCTGCTGTATTCGAGACAGCTTTCGACAATACTCTCAATGTAGTTAAACTCATCGCTAAGTCACAGCAGCCTGACTCTATCGAGTATCGTCAGATTCAGGTTGCAGGTGCTACACCTGAGGCAGCTAAGAAGACAGCTGATAGCATTTACACTGCTCTTAAGGCTGGTGCCGACTTCGAGCAGCTTGCTCAGAAGTATGGTCAGACTGGTGCTAAGCAGTGGCTCACATCTGCTATGTACGAGAGCAGCAACTCTATCGACGAGGAGTCAAAGAACTACCTCAACTCAATCAACAGCCTGGCTGTAAACGATGTTAAGAACCTCGAGTTTGCTCAGGGCAACATAATCCTGCAGGTAACTGCTCGCAAGGCTATGGTTGATAAGTACGAGGCAGCTGTTGTTAAGCACACTATCGATTTCTCTAAGACTACATACTCTGAGGCTTACAATAAGTTCAGCCAGTTTGTTAGCGAGAACAAGACTATCGAGGATATGGAGAAGAATGCTGCTAAGTTCGGCTTCAAGGTTACTCCACGTCAGGATCTCTTCAACTACGAGCACAACGTAGCTGGTCTGCGTGCCACACGCGAGGCTATGAAGTGGATCTTCGATGCTAAGGCTGGTGAGGTTAGTCCTCTGTACGAGTGCGGTAATAACGACCACCTGCTGGTTGTAGCACTTACTAAGGTTAACCCTGTAGGCTATCGCGATATGAACAGCGTTAAGGAGATTCTGAAGTCAGAGGTTCTCCGCGACAAGAAGTTCGAGCAGATCAAGGCTAAGCTTGCTGGTGTTAAGGACATCGCAGGTGCTCAGGCTAAGGGTGCTAAGATTGACTCAGTAAATCAGATTACCTTCAGTGCTCCTGTATTCGTACAGGCCACAGGTGCTTCTGAGCCCGCTCTTGCTGGTGCTGTAGCAGCTGTTAAGGCTGGCGAGTTCAGCAAGGCTGTAGTTAAGGGTAACGGTGGTGCTTACCTGTTCAAGGTGCTTAAAAAGAGCAACCGCGAGGGTGCTAAGTTTGATGCAGCTCAGACAGAGCGTCAGCTTCAGATGCAGGCCACTCAGGCAGCTCGCATGTTCATGCAGGAGCTCTACCAGAAGGCTGGTGTAGTTGATAACCGCTACCTGTTCTTCTAAGAGATTAAGTTAATCATTATAATTAAAGGTGCTTTTCTTTCGAAAGGCACCTTTAATGTTTTTAAATAATGCTATGTTTAATAATCCTTGTCTGTAAACACCACATCCAGCAGTATCTTTTTTGGATCCTTGTCTGAACGATATGTGTAAGCAAATCTATACTTGGCATCTTTATACGTCTTAACTACTGTTGCGTTTTTAAGACTATTCTTCAAGGTGTTTACTGCATCTATCTCATTCAGCAGCTTCTCTTCGTCGGCTGCACCAGTCAGTCTATAATAATAATGTATAGTGTGAGTGGCTCGTTCAAAGGTCAGCGAATCAATGATAGTGTTGCTGTCGATAGCTGCCGGACACTGCTTGCGTGTATATTCTTTAGCATCGCGCTCACATCTGTCCTCAAGCGACTCCTGACATGCTGTAAAAAATATGGCGATTACGGCCAATAACCAATACTTTTTCATAATGAATACTTTTTTTTGGCTGCAAAGATACAAAAAAAAGCAAAATTATGCGTAATTAGCGACTTTTTTTGTACTTTTGCACTCTAAAGCGTAGATATATCAATGAATCATATAAGAAATTTCTGCATTATTGCCCATATCGATCACGGCAAGTCTACTCTGGCAGACCGTCTGCTGGAGTTCACTAAGACTATACAGGTGACCGAGGGACAGATGCTCGACGATATGGATCTGGAGCGTGAACGTGGTATCACCATCAAGAGTCATGCCATCCAGATGGAGTATACTTATCAAGGTGAGAAGTATGTTCTGAATCTGATCGACACCCCGGGACACGTTGACTTCTCTTACGAGGTAAGCCGTTCGATTGCTGCCTGCGAGGGAGCGCTGCTGGTGGTTGATGCCACACAGGGTGTTCAGGCTCAGACTATCTCTAATCTCTATATGGCCATCGACCATAATCTGGAGATTATCCCAGTGATTAACAAGATCGACATGCCCAGCGCTATGCCTGATGAGGTAGAGGACGAAATCATCGACCTTATCGGCTGCGACCGAACTGACATTATCCGTGCATCGGGTAAGACGGGCGAGGGCGTAGAAGAGATACTCAACGCTGTAGTTGAGAGAATTCCGCACCCAGAGGGCGATGAGAAGGCTCCTCTGCAGGCGCTGATTTTCGACTCTGTGTTCAACTCGTTCCGTGGTATCATAGCGTACTTTAAGATTGTGAACGGCTCAATCAAGTCGGGCGATCATGTTAAGTTCTTCAATACAGGCATGGAGTACGATGCCGACGAGATTGGAGTACTTAAGATGGATATGATACCTCGCAAGGAACTTAAGACTGGCGACGTAGGATATATCATTAGTGGTATCAAGAACTCTAAGGAGGTTAAAGTGGGTGATACCATCACACACGTTGCTACCCCTTGCGACAAGGCCATTGAGGGATTCCAGGAGGTTAAGCCTATGGTATTTGCCGGCGTATATCCTATCGATCCTGCCGACTACGAGAACCTTCGTGCATCGCTCGAAAAGCTGCAACTTAACGATGCTTCGCTCACGTTTATGCCCGAGAGTTCTGTAGCTCTGGGATTCGGATTCCGTTGCGGATTCCTGGGACTGTTGCACATGGAGATTATTCAGGAACGACTCGATCGCGAGTTTGATATGGATGTCATCACCACCGTGCCCAACGTAAGCTATATGTGCTACACCAAGCAGGGCGAGGTTAAGGAGGTGCACAATCCATCAGGACTGCCCGATCAGACTATGATTGATCATATCGAAGAGCCATATATCCGTGCTTCGATCATCACAGCAGCCGACTATATCGGTCCGATAATGACGCTATGTCTTGACAAGCGTGGTGAGTTGCTCGACCAGCAGTACGTCAGCGGTAATCGCATAGAGTTGCACTTTATGCTGCCACTTGGCGAGATTGTGATCGACTTCTACGATAAACTTAAGTCGGTATCTAAGGGATACGCTTCGTTCGACTATCATATACATGGTTTCCGTCCATCAAAGTTGGCTAAACTTGATATATTGTTGAACGGAGAACCTGTCGACGCTCTTAGCACTCTTACACACCAAGACAACGCCGTAACATTCGGTCGCCGTATGTGTGAGAAACTTAAGGAGCTCATTCCGCGTCAGCAGTTTGATATTGCTATTCAGGCAGCCATCGGTGCTAAGATTATTGCTCGCGAGACTGTTAAGCAGGTGCGCAAGGATGTTACCGCCAAGTGTTATGGTGGTGACGTGAGCCGTAAGCGTAAGTTGCTGGAGAAGCAGAAGAGAGGTAAGAAGCGTATGAAACAGATTGGTAACGTAGAGGTGCCACAGAAGGCATTCCTCGCAGTATTGAAATTGGACTAAAAACAAACAATAATCTATGGCAAATGTAAGTTTGACAACACGCGACGTGGCCCGCGAATTGGCACGCAGATACAGTACAATGACCCACGAAGAGCTCGACCTGCTTGAGAGCATCCTGGTGCCAATGAAGTTTGCAAAAAACGAACTGGTACTGAAGGAGGGCGAGGTTTGTTCAAACATCTATTGGGTTGTGCGCGGACTTGTGCGTCAGTATTACTTTAAGAACGACAAGGAGTTGACCGAATATATGGCAACCGAGAACAGCATCGTGATGTGTATCGAGAGCTTGTTCCGCGAGCAGCCATCTCAGCTCCAGATTAAGGCGCTCGAGCCAACCATCCTTATCGCTATGCCAAAGGCCGACCTTGAGGCTGTGGCAATGAAGAGTGTTAACATCCAGATCCTGTATCGTAAGATACTTGAGGAGAGCCTGATCCTGAGTCAGCACCACGCTGATATGCTGCGCTTTGAGAGTGCTCAGGACCGTTACCAGAAGTTGGTTAAGAATCAGCCACAGCTGGTACTGCGTGCCCCGCTGGTTTACATCGCCAGCTATCTGCAGATGACACCAGAGACGCTGTCCCGTGTTAGAACAGCGGCCCTGATGGAGAAATAAGAAAACACTGATTAGTTTTTCTTCAGATATAATGAGTTATCGATACAGTTCGGTAACTCATTTTCGTAATGTGTAACGTAGATGAGTGTGCGGTCGGGATTCTCGAACATATAGCGATCTACCACAGCCTTTACCAGATTGCGGTTACACAGATCAAGACCGTGCAGAGGCTCATCTAGAATAAGCAGATCGGGACTCTTAACAAACGCGCGTGCCAACAGCACCAATCGCTGTTCGCCGCTCGACATCTCCTGGAAGTTGCGATCGGCCAGATGTTTTATACCAAACAGATTCATCCACTCTATGCAGAGATCCTTTTCCTGCTTGGTGGGTTTATAGTATAGCCCCACGGTATCTTTCAGTCCGCTGGCAACTATCTGTATGGCAGGTATGTTCTGCTTGTAGCTGCGATGCATCTCGGGTGATACATAGCCGATATGCTTCTTGATATCCCATATGCTCTCGCCGCTGCCGCGCTTGTGTCCGAACAGTGATATGTCGCACGCGTAACTCTGTGGATTGTCGGCGCATACCAGCGAGAGTAGGGTAGACTTACCCGCACCGTTCTGGCCCGATAGCGACCAGTGCTCGCCCTTCAGCACCACCCAGTTCAGGTTCTTCAGAATAGTACGCTCGCCGTAGCGGATAGTCACGTTGTTAAACTTGATAACCTCCTGTGGCAGCGGGGGCATAGCTTCTTTGTCCTGTGTTATCTGCACGGCAAACGGACATCGCTCGATTGGGAATTCGGTCTTAACCTTGATGTCTGACACAAACTTCAGGTCGGCCATTCTGATTACTCGAGTGATGAAACTTGGTATCTCGTCCATCTTCGACAACACTAGGATCATCTGCATATCCTTTTCTTTCGACAGCGTGTCGAGCAACTCTTTCACCTGGTCACGAGTCTCGGCATCCAGACCGATAAACGGGTTCTCGATGATGAGTACTCTTGGCTTGGTAAACAGATTGGCAGCCAACTTATATTTGCGCAGTTCGCCGCTGCTCAGCAGTATGATATACTTGTCGAGAAGTTCGTCCAGATGGAACAACTCGTACAGATGCTGCTGGAACTTTCTGCGCTCAGGAGTATCCTCGCCTGCCAGCAGAAAAGCCTCTTCCAGCTTGCTGCCTACGGTAGGAGTATCCTCGTCTATCTCCATCTGATTCCAACGCTGCTGCAGGAAATATGTACGGTCGTTGTCGCCGCCGTATGTATCGCGAAACGTGATGTGTTTCAGATTGTTATACGGTTCGGTGAAAGAATAACTTATCTGGTCTGGGTTGACTGGATGGCGCCCCGTAATCATATCTACCAGCATACTCTTGCCACCACCGTTGCGGCCAACGATAGCCAAGTGCTCGCCTTCGTCCAGATAGAAGTTTACAGGCTCGGCCAGATTCCATTCCGGCTTGCGCGCTCTTGCGTTTTTAAGTTCTATAGTCTTCATTTCCTCTTTGAAACTTTATCTTGATTCTTGTTTATAAAATCTTTCCATCCGCGATATTTCACATCGCTCTCTGGGCGCCCCATCTGCAGGTAGTGACAGTAGGCTGCTGCCAAGGCATCGGTAGCGTCCATATATTTGCCCATCTCCTCGTTTGGTATCTTCAGCAGTCGCTGTAGCATACAAGCCACCTGCTCCTTCGAAGCGTTACCATTACCCGTCAGCGCCATCTTAATCTTCATTGGCGCATACTCGTGTATGGGCACTCCGTGATGCACTGCAGCAGCTATCGCGGTGCCCTGTGCGCGACCCAGTTTCAGCATCGACTGTACGTTTTTGCCGAAGAACGGAGCCTCGATGGCCATCTCGTCGGGCAGAAATCCGTCGATTATGCCGGTCACACGCTCAAAGATATGCCCCAGCTTCAGATATGCATCGGGGAATTTTCGCAGGTCGATTACTCCCATGGTCATCATCTGCGCCTTCCCGTCCAGCACCTTCAGCAATCCGTAACCCATCAGGTTGGTTCCCGGGTCGATACCTAGTATTATCTTCTCCTTAGGCTGCGTCATACTTCAAATCGGATATATGTGCGGTCGTCAAACGAGTTGTTGCCCTCTACAAACGCCTTTGTGGCCTTGAATGTGTTGATGTTCAGCGGGTCGGTTTTGCGCTGATAGTCAAGCAGTTGCTCTGTCTCCTCCAGTGTGTCGGTTATCTTGGGATAACCATCGCTGGCAAACACTATCTGCCACTTCTGGAAATCCAGTGGAATAACCCTTACCTTACTCTCGGGGATGGGGAATCCGTCGACTACAGCATACGTCACGTTCTGATTTTGCATCACCTCGAGCATGGTTGGTATCATCACCTCGCGTGCAGGGTCATTCTGTTTCAGCAGATCCAGCTGCGGCACACCCTGTGCCAATAGTTCGTGCACCTTGGCTACACGCATTTTGGCCAGTTCCTGCTCGTAGGGCTTTGGATTGTCGAAGTATTCGCCGCCGATCATACACTGGCAGTCGCCCACCATCCACACCTCGCGGCGCAGTCGGCTGTATATTATCACCGAAGCACAGAGTCGTTCTTCGGGGTGCTCTTTCATCCTCTTAACGGGGAATCGCCACAGATAGTGCTTTCGTATCGCTTTGGTGGCACCCACGCAGAACTGGTGGCACGATATGTCGGCCGGCATCTTACGGATATATCGGCTGAGCAGCAACATAGCGTATCGTCCATTGCTTATACCTGGGCAATGGCGACGTTTGGTCTTGGATGTGCTGCCGTCGATGACTGCGATAAAATCATCTGTGACGACGATCCCGTCCTCGCTTTTCTTCGCGGGGTTTTTCGCTATGATACTTTGCTCTATTATTTTCATTGCTGAAGTTTGGGTTATATGATTTCTTCTTATTGCCGCCTGATGGACGATTGCCTTCCGATGCGCGATATCCGCCTGATGTGCGCTGTGGGGCCGATGGGCGATATCCGCCTTGCGAAGGTGGCATGCCACTATATAGCTTTGCTATCAGGTCAGGGCGACCTATGCGACGCAACGACTGCTCTATGCCTCTGCGCTCCTCTGGTTTGTACCAGAAGAAGTACTGGCGCTGGGCCAACTTCTCCTTAGGAGTCTTGGCGCTGAATATCGGCTCAAGTGTGTATGGGTCATAGCCCGTATACCACGTCTCTGTAGCGTTGGTCATCGGTGTTGGTGTAAAGTCCTGAACCTGCTCTAGATGGAAGTCCAGATTCTTTGTGATTACTGCCAGTTCGGCCATATCCTCCTCCTGACACCCAGGGTGGCTGGAGATGAAGTAGGGGATGATCTGCTGGCGCAATCCCTCTTCGCGATTTATGCGGTCGAAGATACGCTTAAACTCGTAGAATTGCTGGAACGATGGCTTGCGCATCAGATACAGCACTCTGTCGCTGGTATGTTCGGGAGCCACCTTCAGTCGGCCCGACACATGATGACAAATCAGTTCGCGTGTATATTCCATTGCAGCCTTGTTGCTGGCCTCGTCCTTGCTGCGATGTAGCAGCAGGTCGTAGCGCACTCCACTGCCGATATAGCTATGCTTAATGCCTGGCAGAGCATCTACCGAACGATAGATGTCCAACAGCTTTGAGTGGTCTGTATTCAGGTTCGGACATATCTGCGGATGCACGCACGAAGGTCGGCGGCATTTTTCGCATGCATTCTTGTTTCTGCCGCTCATGCCGTACATGTTGGCCGACGGTCCGCCCAAGTCGCTCAGATTACCCTTAAAGTCGGGCATCTCTATCACCTGTTTCACCTCGCGCATGATGCTCTCCTTAGAGCGGCACGAGATGAACTTGCCCTGATGGGCCGAAATGGTGCAGAACGCACATCCGCCGAAGCATCCGCGATGGATGTTTACCGAGAACTTAATCATGTCGTAAGCCGGTATGCGCTTGCCCTTGTACTTGGGGTGCGGCTGTCGTGTATATGGCAGGTCGAACGATGCGTCGAGCTCTTCGGTAGTCATAGGCGGGTAGGGTGGATTTATCACCACATAGCGCCCGTCTACACCCTGCAGCAATCGCTGCGCGTGCATCATGTTGCTCTGCTCTTCTACGTTCTTAAAGTTCTCTGCCTGAGCACGCTTGTTCTTCATGCACTCCTCATGCGAGTGCAGTACTATGTCGTGTTCGGTTATGCCTCCTGGTATATCCTCCTTGCGGGCCAAGAATACCGTCTGCGGCAGGTTGCGTATGTCGCTTATCTTTTCGCCGTCGCTCAGTCGGCGAGCCAGTTCGATGGTAGTCTTCTCGCCCATACCATATGTTATCATGTCGGCAGGCGAGTAGCACAGCAAGCATTTCTTCAGGCTGTCGCTCCAGTAGTCGTAGTGAGTCACTCGGCGCAGCGAAGCCTCGATGCCGCCCAGTACCACGGGCACATCAGGATAAAGCTCCTTCAGTATCTTGGCATACACTATGGTGGGATACTCAGGGCGCATGTCGTGACGACCGTCGGGACTATACGCATCCTCCGAGCGCAGTCGGCGTGCGGCTGTATACTTGTTTACCATCGAGTCCATGCAGCCTGGTGCTATGCCGAAGAACAGGCGCGGACGGCCCAACTTCTTAAAGTCGCGATAGTCGCCATGCCAGTCGGGCTGGGGCACTATAGCCACACGGAAACCAGCAGCCTCGAGCGTACGGCCGATGACTGCTGCTCCAAACGAAGGGTGATCTACATAAGCATCACCCGAGAATAGGATTACATCTACGTAGTCCCATCCCCGGAGTTCAAGCTCCTTCTTTGTTGTTGGTAGAAAATCTGTTAATCTATATTCCTTCAATTTCTATTTAAATACTATAAATCGGCAGCGATCAGTTAAACGGCGTGCCCTGTACAGCCCTCATGGTCATACCCAGACCGTCGTTGGCTTGATCCTTCCAGTTGATATACAATAATACCAGCTGCTGCAGTCCGAAAGCCTTCATGTTCTGGTGATAAATCACGTCGAGACAAAGGTCAAGCAGGCGTTTGTCCTTACCTGCGTCGCCCTCCAGCAAGCTGCGTATGTTAAACTTCAATTTGTCAAGCACCTGCTCATCGACATAGCCATTGCTGTCGATCAGGTCGCGAAAGAGTTGGTAATGTTCGATTGTCATAAGGTGCTCTTCGCTAACCTCGATGCTACGGGTTCCGGATGAATTAGATTGAATTTTCATAATGATTTATTTGTTATTAGTGTTATTGTTATTGCGATTGTAATAAGAACTGCAGCAGTCCGCGCATGATAGAGTTGCGCTTGGGCTCGTCCTTTATGCACTCCAGGGGAAATCCCATGGTGATTGCCTTATAGTCGTTGCCGCCATAGGCCACGCAGGCACTATAGTCATCGGCGTATTTCATGGCCGAGAATGCGGGGTATACGGGTTCAAGTATCTCAGGATGATGAGCCGCATAGTGGCGTTCGTTCAGATGGCGATGGAACGTGAACTCCATGCCCAGACCACGTATTGAGTCGCGCTGCAGGCTGTCCTGGTCGCGTCCCTCGTAGTTTATCTTCAGCACGTCGGCCAGATAGCGTCGCTCGGCAGGCTCCTGCATGTCGCTGCCCAGATATGCACCGCTCACCAGCAGCGCACCGCCCTTCTGGGCAAACAGGCGCAGGTGCTCGCGCATTATCGGTGTCATCACCTGGTATTTCACCGTCGAGTAGCCGTCGTTGCGGTTCAGTCCCAGTATCAGGTCCATCATCTCGTAGCGCTGCGGATGCACGTCATTATACTCCAGCGCCTCGCTCGAACAGCTCACCACACGATACTTGCGTGCTGTGGCGATGGCCTGTGTGTGGGTGCGTATGTAGTCGAAGTCGTTGCCGGCCACAAACTGTCCCATCAGCGAGTCGTTGGTATATCCCAGTCCGTCGCGGCGCTCGCTTCCCATCTTGCTTCTGTCCCAACCGGTCTGATACCCCAACCATCCGGCTGTGCGACCATAGGTAACGCCAGCGTCTTCCTCGATGTCGAATCCCTGATTGATAGAGTTGTCTATCACCTTTGGCGACGCCAGTCGATGGAAACCGTTTACCACCAGCACCGTCTTCTGAGCTTCGGGCACATCGTAAACCGAAACTACCTCGCTTGGGAAACTCTCGCCACCCTCGTTTACGGCAGTCACGCGGAATGAGTACACCTTGTCTCTCTCTACGGGTATGGTTATCGACGTCTCGGTACCGCCCTTTATGTATGTACCATTGTCGAATCCGCTACGACCTGTGGCTGTGTATAGCACGTAGCCAGTAGGCTTGGCGGTGGGCTCATACTGGTCGTACACAGCGTGCCAGCTTATCTTGGCCTCGCCCTTGCCTGTAAGTTCTGCACTCAGTCGGCATGGTGCCAGCGGCTGTACCACATACTTCTTGTGGTGCATATCGCATATGTATCGCAGCACCACCTTGTATATGCTGCGAGCCAGGTCGAAACGGAAGTTAGGATCCTGCCCCAGTCGCATATCGGCAAAGTTCTGGTGACTCATCGTCTCCAGTATAGCACTTGGCACCATCGGGCATCGTGTTTCCGAATAGTTTCGGTCGTAGAGTTCGCGCATGGGCCAGTTGCCGTATTTGCGAGTGATGTCTGTAGGGATAGAGTAGAGCAGCTCGTCGGCCAGATCGCGCGATACCAGTCGTGTCAGTCCCGATTTCAGTATCGAGTCGTTCATCGTGGTGGTACATACGCTCAGTGTGCCAGTATGACTCTTGCCGTCCTTGGTATATCCGGCATCCGAGTGGATAGCCAGCGACAGCTCGATGGGCACGTTCAGACCAGTGGTGTCGGGTACGAATACCGAACCTCCGGCCAGATGGTTCACCATATAGCTGCGCACGTTTATGTCGTCGCCATAGTCATCTTCGCCGTCCTTGGTGCTATACACCTCGTATGGCATTCCGGCCCACTGGGCGTAGTAGCGTGCAGCCTCCATACATCTGGGCAGTCCGCTTATGCCGCGACCGCGATCTATGTTGCCCATACCACCGCCAAAGCGTACTGCGTCGGCTGTTACCACACCGTGGTGATGGCGGCTCAGGTTCGACAGTGTAACACAGTTGCGGCGGCTCTGTCCCTCGTCAAAGTAGAAGTTGCCCAGATACACCCAAGTCTTTTCGCCCATCTGCTGGTTCACGCGTATCTCTGTGGGCATACCCTGATGCCACACTGTGTAGTGCGCATCGTCCACGCTCTTATCGGTGGTCTGATAGCTTACGTACACTGCATAGTTGCCGCTCTCGGTGATGGCGGGCATCCATACTATCTCGCTCTGACTGTTCAGCTTGTTGGTGGCGGCAGCCATGCGGGCTGTACCCTCATTAAACGGGTTTTCAAAATCCTGATAAGATCCTGGGTGCCAGGCAAATCCGATGGCGTCGGTCTTCTGCCACGGGTTGTGTCCGTTGGTCTCGCTGTATCCTGTCTCGGGTGTATCGTTGTCTACTATAAACTCATTGCGCTGCCAGTCGCGCTCGCGCGGGGTAAAAACTACAGCCCCAGCGTTTTGCAGCATGGGGATGAGGTAGGGGGTAACGATAGTGGGTGTAAACAGGTCTTCGCGAGTGCCGAACAGTGGTGGTCGTTGCCACTTCCACGTGCTGTCCTTCACGTTGAAGTATCGTCCGTGACTAGCCCAAAGGGCTATATGTCGGTTCTGCAATCCCTCCGATATCTCGAATGGGCGCGATGCATTACTAACCCATGGACGTCCGTGATAATCTGTGTTGCCCCAAGTGCGCGCCCGGTCCTTATGCTCACGCAGTCGGTTGGGCACCAGCTGTCGCAAATCATAGCCGTTGGTCTTGATAGTCAGGTCGTACGTCTGTATCGAGTCGGGCAGCATTTCGCCTATCTCCTGATATATGGTTTCGGCCATATCGTCGTCAAACAGCAGTTCGCTCAGACGAGTGCTGGCGCTGATGTCTACCTTCTGCAACGAGTCGTTTACCACCAGACTGCTCAAGTGGTAAATAGCGCCTGTGCGCTGCTCGTCCGATTTGTAGTTGACGAAGTATCTGTCTATCTTTTCCTTTAGAGCTTTATAGGGGTCTGGCGGTGTTTTCACCTTAACCTTCCGCGCTGCGTCGATAGGCGTTGCAGCTAGTAAGGCGCACAGGGCCAAGGGTATTATCACGTTGCGTTTCATTATTCTACGTCTCCTATCGTGAAATTCTCGGGTTTCCGGCCCTTGAAATTCATGAAATACAGTTTTATCTCCCTCATGTCGGCCTCAAGGTCGCCACTGGGGATGATGGTTCGTGTGCACTGTATCAGCTTCCGCTCGTAGTCCACTCCATATAATAAGATAGGTATACCCGCCTTGAGTGCGATGAAGTAGAATCCTTTTTTCCACTCCTCCACACGCTTACGGGTACCTTCGGGGGTGATGCAGAGTTTAAAGTTGTCTACGCTCTTGGCCGTCTCAGCCATTGCATCTGTCATGCTTGTTCTCTTCTGGCGAAACACCGGTATGCCTCCCATGCTCTTAAAGATGGGGCCGAGGGGCCAGAAGAACCACTCCTTTTTCATCAGGAAGTTTATCTTCATTCCCTCGGCGCGGCTGTACAGCTGTCCCAGCGCAAAGTCCCAGTTACTGGTATGCGGGGCAAGACAGATGATAAACTTGTCGGGGTGGGGCTGTGTTACGTCTTTAGTCCACCCCAGTCGTTTATATAGCAGCCAACTGCAAAGTTTTCCTAGCATCGGGCATTAAGCGCTAAGTTGATCTGCAAGTTCCTGTGCACGCGAAATAAACTTCTCGCGCAGATCCTTATAGAATTCCTGCTTCTTCATGCCTGGCTCGGGGTGTGAGATGCGGCTTACATAGTCCTCACGCATCTTGAGGATCGACTCTATCAGAGCCTCGTCGTTTTCCTGGTTTCTGTTACTTCCATACAGTGAAAGTGCTACTGCGTTAGCGAATAGTTGATCGCAAATTGTGTTAATTGACTTCTTAAGTGATCTTTTGTTCATCATAATCTTTATTATCCCTTCCTTTTAGGGTGTTTTGTTATATTCAGTAAGCAAAGTTAGAAAAAAAATCTGATATAACAAGTGTTTCATCCAAAAAAAATATTAAAATGTCGAAAATCGCGCGATTTCTTTCGTATTTCTTACAAAAAATGACTAATTTTGCGCCTCAGAAAACAATTATTCATTTATTAAATAATAAAAAGGTATATGGAAAAAAGTGCATTGCAGTTGGCGAGAGCCGCTTATCAGCCTAAGTTGCCTAAGGCGCTTCAGGGTGCAGTAAAAATCAAGGAGGGTGCAGCCACTCAGAGTGTTGGCGACCAGGAGGAGATCAAGAAGCTCTTCCCTAACACCTACGGTATGCCTATCGTAGAGTTTGAGCCAGCCACCGAGGCTAACAATACTAAGATGAACGTAGGTATCATCCTCTCTGGAGGTCAGGCTCCTGGCGGTCACAATGTTATCACAGGTCTGTTCGACCAGATCAAGAAGCTCAATCCCGAGAATCGTCTGTTCGGTTTCATCCTGGGTCCTGGCGGTCTGGTAGACCACAACTATATGGAGCTCACAGCTGATATCATCGACGAGTATCGCAACACTGGTGGTTTCGATATGATCGGTTCAGGTCGTACCAAACTCGAGAAGGTAGACCAGTTCGAGAAGGGTCTGGAGATTATCCGCCAGCTCGACATCAAGGCTATCGTTATCATCGGTGGCGACGACTCTAACACCAACGCATGTGTGCTGGCCGAGTACTATGCTGCCAAGAACTATGGCGTACAGGTTATCGGCTGTCCTAAGACTATCGACGGCGACCTGAAGAACGATCAGATTGAGACCTCATTCGGTTTCGACACTGCTTGTAAGACATACTCAGAGCTTATCGGTAATATCGAGCGCGACTGTAACTCAGCCCGCAAGTACTGGCACTTCATCAAGGTGATGGGTCGCTCAGCTTCACACATCGCTCTTGAGTGCGCTCTGCAGACTCAGCCTAACATCTGCCTCGTATCTGAGGAGATCGAGCAGAAGGGTATGAGCCTCGACGATATCGTTGATTACATCGCTAACGCTGTTTGCCAGCGTGCTGCCGATGGCA